>Ga0164315_10001672_pt1 | contig 16705 bp, 13 predicted proteins | sample GuaBasSedimGuay6_FD_113737 | JGI IMG/M metagenome (GOLD analysis project Ga0164315, IMG submission 113737) | Subseafloor sediment microbial communities from Guaymas Basin, Gulf of California, Mexico - Guay6, Core 4569-2, 0-3 cm | ecosystem: Environmental > Aquatic > Marine > Hydrothermal vents...
ACGTTTATTTTAGCGGCTTCTCGGTTGGCTTTTATGTCACCTAACACATCAGATAACGTCGCTCGCCAAATTCTTTGCGGCAGATTCTTGATATGTCCGGCCGCTATCCATTCATCACGAACTGGCCGGAATTTAGCGTCAAGCCCACTGATTGAGCCATAATTATGCCAAACTTCTGTACGAACTGAACCGCACCGCCCCGCAATCTCAGTTAATGCTTCATATTTCGCTTGATTGAGATCATCGCTATACGCAATTCTAGTGACCTTTTTAGCTTTTTTCATTTTTAGGTAGGTTTGTCAATTTAAGTGTATGGCTAGTCGAACGGTATATAGATTGAAAAGAAGTGTCAAGCAAATATTTTTCAAACACCAATTTCTTACTCAAATTGAGTAAGAGTGGTTAGGAGTAACTAAGAAATCAAGTGCTAGATGTTAACACCCAGCGAGGCGATCCAAACTTTCCTTCAAACGGATATTGATTATTTGGCGATTGAAAACTTCTGGGTTTCAAAGCGTCATATCCCTGTCCAAAATTATGAGGAACACTTGGATAAATTGATCGATGCCCCAATACCACAGGGCTTACCCCCCAATACACCGGCCGTGACTGATATGATGGCATTGTTAGATCGGGCCCTGTTTTGGGGAGAAACGACAGGATGTCCTTGGTCAGAAACAGAATTGCAGGCTTTATCGGCTGAAGGCGCACGTTATAAAGAAACCAGTGCCTTGTTTCCCGAGGCACCTGTGCCAATACGTTCCCAGTTGTCTGATAACGTTTTATTGTTGTTGGATCCGCAGGGCAAATCGATATTGGTTGATTTGACAGAGAAGCAGCCCCCATCAACTTATACTTATGAAGATGTCAAGTTGTTGCTGAGCATGCTTGGGCCAGATGAAAATTGGCAGGAAGACATGCGCTTGAAACTGCGCTTAACATACGCGGAGTTTTCAGAACGGCTAGATTGGGCTGAAGAACAACTGAGACGTTACGGTATAAAGCTCAAACCGACTTATGCTCAAATCTGGCCTTTGGATTCCACCTTGCCATTAGGCTCGGTTCAAACCTTGGCACCGTTTGCCGATAAAAGCTTTTTGGCTTACAATGCCCTCCAGGATTTGCGTGACTGTTTAATGCGCTATGATTATAGCGAAACCAACATTTGTGCCTTATTGAAAGTGTCGTCGCTACAACAGATTGAGCCGACTTATTTCCATTACTACGATCGATATCAACTTCCTCAGAATGTGATAGGCGACTTAATTCGCCTCTTTTTGATAAGATCATCGATCTCACAAAACAAAGCGCGCGAGATTTTTGGAGATGAACTCTTTTTAACACTAGCCGCCTTAGGGGTATTTGTTTGTATTTCACGCTGTGAAATAGATGACGAGTGGAAGTCTCAATGTGATCTGTTTTGCGCTGACGGATTATATTTTGCCACGGATCATCGCTACATCATGCAGACAGAAGACAAGCTTGATGAGGAACCGGTGATGTATATAGGTTTAGACAGCATCGGATTAGTCCACACCGCGCCCCAATTTCCGGCCAATCGGGTACTCGATCTATGTTGTGGTAGTGGGATTCAGGGATTAGTGGCCAGCCGCTATGCCAAAGAAGTGATAGGTGTGGATATCAATCCACGGGCGATACGATTTGCGCGTTTTAATGCACAACTCAATGGCGTTCGTAACATCAGTTTTGTTCAAGGCAACCTTTACGAACCCGTTAAAGATCAAAGCTTCGACACCATATTAGCGAATCCGCCTTTTGTACCCAGTCCTAAACGTCAAATACGCTTTCGGGATGGCGGCGCAACGGGTGAGGAGATTTTGGAACAGATCATCAAAGACAGTGCAGATCATCTCACACAAGAAGGCAAATTGTTTATTGTCAGTGATCTGGTCAATGTGCAAACGTATGAATCCAAACTGGCACGGTGGTGGCGGGGTAATCCGGCCCATAAACTCGTATTTTGCACAGCCGATAGGGATGACATATTGTTCGCCATTCCTCATAGTCGTGCAGCCTTTGGTCAATCCTTTCAACAATACAATGTTGAACTTGAACAATGGTTACATAACTTTCGTGCCGCAGGTTTGAAGGCAGTTAATTTTGGCTATATTTTGATATATAGCCTACCGACTCATCAACAGGGCTCATACTATCTTCGCACGATCCATAATCCAAGTAGCCCGATTCATGAACAGGTGCGAAATTATTTTGGGCAGCGGAAAATGTTGGAAAATGCAGACAACAGCACTGCGTTCCTATTGCTCTCTGATGACATTCATTTTCGCGTAGAGAAGGATATCGTGGGGGAAAACAGTAAAATAGAACTTTTTACTCCTAATAATCCCTACTTTACCACTTACCAAATCAATGAGCAGGTGTATCAGCTTTTACAGGATATTCAACGGCTTCAACCCCAATGGCGACTGTTTATGACACCGAGCAATCGCTCAGTACTGGTTGATTTGATTTACAAAGGGATTCTCTACTTGAGTACCGAACGCCCAAAGTTAGATCGGAGTCGTCGCGTGGAAAACATCACTTACACCGACAAGCTGAGTATTGTCGAATTGAACACCAAGACGACTCCGACTTGCCTATCAGCTTATTTAAATGGATAACATCGGACAGCACCCCTAAACCAGGCCCCATGTCATTGAAAAATAAGCCATTATTGTCTCCACATTACCCAGCACTTTTTTATGTTGGGCAACTACCGGGACAACAAAATGAATGGTATATTTTTTGGGGCAAAAAATACTGGGATAAGCCGATTGAATCAAAACTCAAAGCCATGATTGAAGCAGATGAATTAAATCGAAAAGGGTTTGTTTTATAATGTAGGGTGGGTAACGTGTTTTTGTTGCCCACCATCTAAGCCTTATTTAAATTAAGGGGCAGGCAACAAAAACACTTACCCACCCTACAAATCTTATTTAAATCATTAAAGCTCACCCACATAGATTGATAACCAACATGCGATTAATTCATACAGCAGATTGGCATTTAGGCCGACGATTAAAAGGCGTTGATCGGACACCTGAAATCGAATATCAATTAGAAGAATTATTATTAGCCGCCAAAATTTTAGAAGTGGATGCTGTATTAGTCGCGGGCGATATTTTTGACAATCCCAGCCCGCCAGCGGAAGCCGAAAAAGTAGCCTATCATTTTTTTTGTCAATTGCGAAAAGCGGAGATTCCCGCCGTGATCATTGCCGGCAATCATGATTCCGCCTTTCGTATTGAAGGCCTCTCTCAAATCCTCTCTCATATCGGCATTTCTGCCCTAGGCCGCCCAAAAAGGGCAGAACAAGGTGGCGTAATTGAAATAGAAACCGCTCACGGCCCATTATGCGTTGCCGCCATGCCCTTTATTTCAGAAAGACGATTATTAAAAACAGCCGATTTATGGACAAAAAATGAACGTGAACAACATCACTCTTATCAAGCCTATCTCGCCAGCTTATTTGAAAACTTAACCCACAGTTTTCGTGAAGAAAACGTCAATATCATCATGGCGCATTTAACCGTTGCCGAAGCCAAACGCGCCTATTCAGAAGTCGATTATTACACACAAGGCATTTATCGTTTACCGCTACAAACCTTACCCCCTCAAGCCCAGTATATAGCTTTAGGGCATATCCACAAACCGCAGCACATACCTCATATCGTACCCACGGCCTATTCAGGCTCCTTAATTCAACTGGATTTTTACGAAGCTGGGGAAGAAAAAGGCTTTAATCTGATCACCGTTGAACCCGGTAAACCAGCCCAAGTTGAATTTAAACCGCTATCTTGTCAAAAACCCTTAACAGTGGTGAACTGTCAAGAGAGTGAAATAGAAAACACATTAGAAGCCTATCAAGATCAGCCCGGATTTTTAAAAGTGATTGTTGAACTTGAATCCCCCATCATCGGGTTAGCTGAAAAAGTGCGAAAAATCTGCCCCCAAACCTTGATGATAGAAACGCAGTCTAAAACGGTTGAACCCGACACCCCTCCCCAAGAAATACAACCCTTTGATCCCGTTGACACTTTTCGCACCTATTGGCAAGAACGCATTGGCACCACACTCAAACCCTCAGTTATAGAAGCCTTTGAACAACTGTATCAAGAATTAGCAGAATCTGAAACGGAAAACGGCCAGGCGTTGTAGTTGTAGGGTGGGTAACGTGTTTTTGTTGCCCACCAAAAAATCAGCGTTGTAGTTGTAGGGTGGGTAACGTGTTTTTGTTGCCCACCAAAAAATCAGCGTTGTAGTTGTAGGGTGGGTAATGTGTTTTTGTTGCCCACCAAAAAATCTATAAGTTTTATCACCCACATTGCAAGACTAGCCAATACAGCAATCCCCTCACAATTTTGCATTCTCAAGCCAACAAAACCGCTAATACCTCAGTGAATTAGTGGTTGAACGAAAACGCTTTGCCTCATATCGGTGAAAATCCTCTGTGAAACTCTGTGTCACTCTGTGTTCTCTGTGTTGAAAAAAGTTTTCCTTCAAACACTAATTATTATAAAACTCCCCCCAATACGCCTCCAACCCCTCAAAAAACCTACCCAATGTCGGATGACTCATCATAGATATCGACAAATGGCCGACTACTTTTTACGCAAAAACTTTTGCGTAAAAATGTGTTGGCAACCCAAATTAACTGAACAGGAGAACACTTGAATGTTTGATCCCACACAATATCATGATGTTCTAACGTATGAGGATTTTGCGGCCTATCTCAACCACATTTTCAAGATGACATTGTCAGAAGAAGAATCAGCAGAGTTAGAACTGATTCAAGCCGAAATAACGGGCCCATCTCATTTCAAAGGCTATCGTGATAATTTTTGGCTCCAATTTCGAGATGCCAGCGGTATTCAACGTTGTCAAGATACTTACGAATTGGCACATCCAAAAAGAGGCCCCATCCCCGTTTTTTTAATTCCTTATGCCAAAGATGCAAAAGGCATGTACTATCAAGCCGTATTTTCTTAATTATATTGAGAGTACAACGAATTTGGGTAATGAACGGATTTTTGAAAGGTTGAGCGAGGGATTAAAAGGGGGGTTGAACGAATATTACTGGTACCAGAACCCAGTTTTGTGATGTACCAGCATTTAGCACAGGTGGCTGGCATGCAATATTTTGGTGTGCCTTTGCAAGCGGCTGATTTTAAATGAGATATGTTCGCCATGTTGGAAGCGATTGAAATACATCAACTGGCTTTGATATACTGTCCACCGTTATAATTTGCGCTTTTTTGGAAGTGAAAGGTTAGTCACCTTTAGGTGACTTGAGCTTTAGCTTTAAATTAAAAGTAATAGCGACCTTATGACAATGCTAAGTATATTTTTAGCTTGCCCCAATAATCCCACAGGCAATGTGTTTGATATTGACAACATAGAAGCCATCATAAAAACTACGCCAAGTCTTGTCATCGTTGATGAGGCTTATGCACCGTTTGTGGAAACGACTTTTATGCCACGTTTAGGTGAATATCCTAATTTATTAAACAACTTAACGCGTTAAAAGGTGTACAGACTTGGCAAAGTGAAGCCAATTTTATTTTATTTCGCGTCGCCAATGCTCAGCTTGAAGCGAACATTTTGATCAAATGCCGCCATGGCAGACTTCCCCTATTAGACAATTGCTTACAAGTCACTGTAGGTACACCTGAAGAAAATCAGGCGTTTTTGCAAGCATTGATACAGATTGTTTCGGAAATGAATTAATGCAGTGGCGTTGAAACCAGAAAAAACTTAAGACTATCACTGACAATGAGCGTTATTCGAGTAAGACATCACACTTTTCCAGCAGAAATGCAATTAATATTTCTCGTAGTGGAGGAATTGATGTAGAATTAGAACCTTTTGGAAGCACTCGGCCGGGATATGGCGGCCCAAAAGCAGAAACAGGGGCTTTTGGAGAAGGTGCCTATATTGATTTTAATGCTTTTCCTGACAGCGACAAAATCATACTCACTTCTCATATTGGGCCTCGAAATACGGCTACTATCAAAACATCTGTAGCATTGTCTCTATCAGAACGCAGTCCAGATTTTATGACTCGTTCATGGTGGCAGCGGCTATGGGATAACTTATGGGGTGGATAGATAACATGCCAAAATTTATATTGAAAAATCATTTTGCCATTGGCTTATATACATATCTTGTACAAGCGGAATTGTCTACACATCGTGTGCTAGGGCATTCATGGGAGACTTTACCTCAATATTACCAAGCTTCGGTACGGCTGCATCCTAAAATCGTGATGTCACACTATCGAAGCCTAGTTTCAAATGATACCCTGAAGCCGAAAAAATTAAATGGTGAACGGATTATCACAAACTTAAATCAAAACGTAATCACTTTACTGGCTAAATTGTGGAATTGGCATGTCAGAAAATTAATCTCGTTGCCAGATGAAGAATTTTTCTTTATTTTGCAAACACTTAATGATTTTACAGCCTTGCTTAATGCCGTTTTTGAACCGGCTGTTGAACAAATCGTCTCAGTCCGAAAAAATCTTTATTTATCTTCACTTATTCTTGGCCGAAATATGCCATTAAGTGCAGAACGTAAAAAAGCTTATTGGGTAGAACACCTTAATCAAAATGAATGCTTGACTTTCATCAACTTGTCCGAAATTGTCGGGGATAATTGGCTCAACGGAGAAATTGGATGGGTACTGCCTTATCAGACTTATCCTAGGGTGGAAACGAAGAGCTTTTTTTGACCGTCTATTTAGCTACGCTGAACTTCGTTTCATGCGGGTTTTATGTCAAATGCAACTGGTTTCGCTTTCGCTAAAATAAGAGAAATAAACGCGCTTTTTTGCAACAGACGCGCTGAAAAAAGAAATATTGCGCCTTTGCGTCTTTTGCGTCTCTTGCGTTAGTTTTATCAAGGATAAAACTAAGTAGGTACGCATAATATCTTTTAACATTTTCAAAAGGGCTCCTTTCGAGGTTGAAGTTTTTGCGCGCAAAAACTTCAACCTCGAAACGTGTTTTTGCTGCCCACCAGCCTTCACAACGCTGGACTACAAAATGTTAATAAACTTTTGCGTACCTACTTAAAATATCCAAAAATATTAAACTCAGGTGTTTTTGCAAACATTGACAGAATATAACTACAAGATATATCCTTTCTTACAAATAATCCTGATTATAACGAATTTTGGGGAGGCGCTTATTTCAAAGCATGAGATATGGTTTTAGTGTTTTTTAACGAGTCATTTGGGGTTAATACATTACTTTTCAATTATGGTTTTTAAAAAAGAGAGGGTTTATTGCGTTTATCATTAAAAAACAATAAGTTACTAGTAGGCATTTATAATTAACAATTAACCATTTATAATTAACAATTAACAATTAACAATTCAAAGGCCCTTCCCAAAATCCGTTATAATCAGAAATAATCCTTGTAGTTATTTAACCATTAAAAACCATAAAACATTATGCACTTATCTGATATTCTTAAAGATTCCAATCATGGGCTATCACAATTTGAACCGCCTGAAATAGAGGCATTAGAACAAGCCATATTTGTCAAAGAAACGAGGGGAAAAGAAATCCCTTATGTCCAATGTGTTATTCGCCAAAAGCATATTCAGTTGAAACCAGAAGAAATTGTTCGGCAACTTTTTCTGCTGCGTTTAATGAAACAGTACGATTATCCAACTGAACGTATTGGTGTTGAAGTGCCGATTGCTTTTGGTTCCCAAACCAAACGAGCCGATATTGTTATTTTTGACAAGGATCGTCCCACTGTGCCTTATATCATTGTCGAACTGAAAAAACCGAAACGCAAAGATGGCAAAGAACAATTGCGTTCTTATTGCAATGCCACCGGTGCGCCGATTGGTATTTGGACTAATGGCACTGATCCGATTGAAATCTATCACCGCAAGGACCCTAATTATTTTGACAAGCTTGCCCGTATGCCAAACGCTTATCAAACGCTCAAAGACTTGCTGCAAGAAGATTTTACCCTTGCTGATTTGATTAAAGAAGATGCCCTCAATCAAGGCAAAAAAACGCTGAAAGATGTGATTGAGGAAATGGAAGATGAAGTCTTAGCCAATGCCGGCGTTGATGTCTTTGAAGAATCGTTTAAACTCATTTTTACCAAATTATATGATGAATTTACCTCAGCCAATAGCCCAAAACGTCAACGTTCGCTACAATTTCGCGTGGGCGTAGACACAGAAGCCGAAGTGTACGCCAAAATTCAAAAACTGTTTGAAAATGCCCAAGAAAAATGGGAAGGTGTTTTTCCGCCCGATGCTCAAATTGAACTCAGTGTATCCCATTTGCCAACCTGCATTTCTTATTTACAAAAATATAAGTTATTTAACAGTAACTTAGATATCATTGACGAAGCCTTTGAATATCTCATCAATAAAACCGCAAAAGGCGAAAAGGGCCAATATTTTACCCCGCGCTATGTCATTGATCTGTGCGTCAAAATGCTCAATCCTAAGCCCGATGAAACCGTGATTGATACGGCCGCCGGTTCTTCTGGCTTTACAGTACATAGCATTTTCCATGTCTGGAGACAATTTTTACAGCAAGAGGGCAAAGATGAAACCCATTTATTCACCGCTGAAAATAAACCCTCACATTATGTCGATTACGTCAGAAAAAAAGTGTTCGCCATTGATTTTGATGAAAAAGCAGTGCGCGTAGCGCGTTGTCTCAACTTAATTGCTGGCGATGGGCAAACCAATGTTTTGCATTTGAATTCCCTTGATTGGGAACGTTGGAAAGAAACCACGGGAGAATGGAAATGGGTTGATAGATATAACGACGGATTTAAGCGGCTGCGTAAATTGAGGCTTGATAAAAAAGGCGAAAACTATCGGGATTTTAGCTTTGATGTGTTAATGGCGAATCCACCGTTTGCCGGCGATATTAAAGATACCCGCCTGATTCACAAATATGAATTGGGGAAAAAACCGGAGAGTCGTGCATCAACGCCATCCAAAAATAAGTCGGCTAAAAATAAGGGCTGGCAAGACAAAATTTCTCGCCATATTTTATTTATTGAGCGCAACCTACATTTTTTAAAGCCGGGTGGGCGGATGGCGATTGTGTTGCCGCAAGGCGTGTTTAATAACAGTTCCGACTATTATATTCGTGATTTTATTGCCAAACAGTGTCGTATTTTAGCGGTAGTCGGCTTACATCCAAACACGTTTAAACCGCATACCGGTACTAAAACCAGCGTGTTGTTTGTGCAAAAATGGAATAACGATCCCAAAGCGGGCGCATTATGTCCACATTGTGAAGATTACCCGATTTTCTTTGCCACCCAGCAACATAAGGGCAAAAATAATTCTGGTGATAAAATATTTGCGCGTGATGCAGAAACGGGTGAATTATTGGTAGACAAGCACGGACATAAATTGGTTGAGCATGATTTGTTCAGCACTGACTTAGAAAATGGCTCGAAAACGGCTGATGGGATTGCGGAAGCTTTTATTGAATTTGCCAGCAAAGAGGGCTTAAGTTTTTTTTTGCATAGCGCCTTTAATGAGGTGAAGTATCGGGCTTTGTTGGATGGGCTGGAAATTTCAGTTGTCAATTTGAGTGAAGTATTCAAAGAGAATGAAACATTCAGAATTGATAGTGAATTTTTTCAAAAACATTTTTTGGAAAATGCTCAATTGATAACTTCAAATTATCGAATGAGAGAATTTTTAAGTTCGGAATCTTTTGTTAATATTAAAAATTTGTCCCTTAACAAAAATTTTAATTATTTGGAAATTTCTAATGTGAGTCTTTCTGGGCTGGGATATGCCACTAATGAAACTGATTATCTGAATATACCAGATAGAGCAACTTACATTCTTAAAAATCATGATATTGTCATTTCAACCGTGCGTCCTAATAGAAATGCTGTGGCTTTCATAAGACAAGGTAAGAGATTAGTAGGTACAAGTGGCTTTACTGTGCTTAGGATAGATAAGCTATCTCCCTATTATGTATTTGCATTTTGTAAAACAAAATATTTTATTACCCATTTAATGCGTGAAAATACTGCCACAATGTATCCTGCTGTTTCTGATAATGATGTATTAAACAGCAGAATTTTGGTTCCATCAACTACATTTCAAGCAAAAATTGAAGACCTTGTTAAAACGGCATACGCAAAACTTGAAAAAAGCAAAACCCTCTACACCCTAGCAGAATCTCTTCTACTGCAAGCACTTGGCTTAGACAATTGGCAACCCCCTAAAGAAGCAGTAGCCATTAAAAACTTCTCTGCCAGTTTTGGGGCAACCGGGCGGTTGGATGCCGAGTATTATCAGCCTAAGTATCAAAGTATGATTTCCATATTGCGTTGTTCTGGGAAATGTATTGGTAATGTTGCTACACTTAAAAAGCGAAAATTTCAGCAAAATGAAATAGATTCTTTCAACTATATAGAAATTGGCAGTATAAGTGGAGAAGGCTATGCCAATAGTGAATTAGTGGACATTGAAAACACACCAAGTCGTGCCCAGTGGATTGTCAAAACCGGTGATGTTATTACATCTACAGTTCGTCCAATACGACGATTGACGGCATTAATTGAAGAAGAACAGAATCAATATGTATGTTCATCAGGTTTTGCTGTGTTAAAGCCAATTAATATTGAACCTGAAGTTTTAATGATTTACTTACGTTTGCCAATTATCTGTGAGATTATTGATTTGCACACAACCAACAGCATGTATCCTGCTATCTCCACAGATGATTTATTAAACATACCTATTGTGTTACCTAAAAAGCAAATAAGTAAAAATATTGTAGGTAAAATAAAGGCATCTCGCCAGATGAAACAACAATCACATTTGCTTTTATTTATGGCTAAACAAGCTATAGAAATAGCCATAGAACAAGGCGAAGAAGCAGCAATAAATTATCTGAATCAGAATGTGCAAAATTTATGGAATAAAATGAATGCCTGATTATATGAAAGTTGTACCACAATCTCGGACAGAAAGACTGGGTGTTTCTGCCGCACAATTTATTTTTGAACGACTGGGTTTTATATTCCGTGAGCAACCCATAGAAGATTATGGAATTGATGCTCATATTGAAGTTGTTGAGAACGAAAAAGCCACTGGAAAGTTAATTGCTCTTCAAATCAAAAGTGGAGACAGTTTTTTTAAAGAAAAAAACAATGACAGTATTGTTTTTAGAGGTGAATTAAAACATTTATCCTATTGGATATCACATTCATTGCCAGTTATGTTGGTTGTTTATAAAGTTGATGAAAATATAGCCTATTGGCAAATAGTTAATAAACATACCATCACCAAAACGGCAAAGCATTGGAAACTCCATATACCCCTAACACAAAAAATTGACATTTCGTCAGTTGATTTCATCAAACAATTTGCTAAAAAGTTGTCTGCTCTAAGTGATTACACAATCTTATCATTTCGGGATGTCAGTCATGGCGCTGCAAAGCGTTATTCTGCTAATATTCTACTTAATAACTGATGTTACGCACGAGCTTCTAAAATAATGGTAAAATGAATATATCAAAAATATAGCATCATCCATTTGGGACAAGAACATGAATAATTTACTTGATATTTATACTGATTACTTGATTAGCTCATTTTCAGAAACAACAGCTACAGGCTTATCCCGTTTATTAGACGGTGAAGTGAGTCATGATAAAGTAACCCGTTTTCTATCAACATATAATTTTTCCTCAAGCTATTTATGGAGTTTAGTCAAACGAACTGTCCGTGAGATAGAAATGGATGATGGCGTCCTGATTTTTGATGATACCATTGAAGAAAAACTTTATACAGATGAAAATGAAATTGTCAATTGGCATTTCGATCCAAGCTACGGTCGTACAATCAAAGGTATAAATATATTAAATGCCCTCTACCACGTTAAAGACGTTAGTGTCCCCGTAGCTTTTGAAATTATTCATAAACCAATACTTTATTGTGATATTAAGACTCGTAAAATTAAGCGTGAAAGTAATGTGACTAAAAATGATTTGTTGCGTCATATTTTGACCACTTGTCAAAATAATCAATTAAATTATAAATATGTATTAACCGATATCGGGTATGCCAGTAATGAAAACATGCAACATATTAAACTCAAAATCAAAAAAGATTTTGTGATGGCTATGAAGTCCAACCGCTTGGTTGCGTTAACTTTAGAAGATAAAAAGCAAGGTAATTTTGTTAGAATTGATTCGCTTTCTTTAGAAGATGGTACTACACAGCTTGTGTATTTAAAGGGGCTTGATTTTACAGTCCAATTAACCAAGCAAGTCTTTAAAAACAAAGATGATAGTGAGGGTATCTTATATCTAGTTAGTAGTGATATCAATCTAACTTCTGAGCAAATCATAACAATCTACCAAAAACGGTGGAACGTTGAGGTTTTCCATAAATCTATAAAATCTAACACTTCATTGTCAAAATCGCCAACTAGAACTCTTAAAACTCAAAGTAATCATATTTTTGCATCCATTTATGCCGCTTTCAAACTTGAGATTCTGAAGCTCAAACATCACACTAATCATTTTGCTTTGAAAAGTAAACTTTATCTTAAAGCTCTACAAGCCAGTTTTTCTGAATTGGAGAAGTTGAGTGCGTAACATCAGTTAATAAGGAATATTCAAAACCAGAAATAGTGAGTATGGTTAAGAATATAACGGAGGAGTTAAAGAATAGGGAATATTATCGAAATAATTTGCTAAAGCAACATTGGAAAGGTAATAATGCTCAAGTTGTATGGTTGTATTTATATTTATCACTGGAGGATTTAGATCATGTCAATTGGCTTTGTCAGAGTCAATGGATTGACAGACATTTAGAATCAAAATTTGCACCAACCCAAATAGAAGGTGAAGATATCGGCAATGGAGTTATTTTGAAGTGGAAGGAAGAATATGAGGAAATATCAACAATATTCGATTCTTTTAAGATAACAAAGGAAGATTTTTTAGAAAAATTAGACAATATTTTATTACCAACTAAAGATATTGTTGAACAAGTTATCTTTTTGACTGAAGAATATAAAAGAGGTGAAGTTGAAGAAAATAACGATGTCAATAGTATGAAAAAGTTAGAAGTTAGACTAACAGAACTCTATTTTGAAGCGGGTGATATTGGTTTACCTCCCAGTGAGTGTGCTGATTTAAGTCAACAATTTCAAAATGTGATGGCTATTGCACATAATATTGTTTTACCGTTTTTTGGAAATGGGTTAAAAACTTGGGAAAAGTTTGATAGAAATCGCTTAATTTCTTCTTCGATCAAGGATTATCATAAGGAATTATTAAGGTTAGAATTTGAACTTGAAAAGGTGCATAGATAGAATATCAAACAAAGCACTTTCTATGTTCAGAAAAAGAGTAAGTGCAAAATCTTTGATGTTTGATCTCGCTTCACCCGTTACTTCGTTCCGAAAATATCGACAGTTTCGCAATAAAAATAAGAGATAACATCATGCAAACAGACAACATGCAAATAGATTTAGCTGGGCGTGTCAAAAATACCAATTTAAGTCCTTCCAAAGCGTTATGGCCTCTTTTTGAAGCGATTACTAATTCCATACACGCGATAGAAGATGCCGGCATCAAGAAGGGTCGTATTCACCTCATGATAGAACGGGATAACACCCAACAATCGCTTAAAGGAAGTGACTTTGCGCCCATCAAAACCATTCTGATTGAAGACAATGGAATTGGTTTTAATGATAACAATTTAAACTCATTCAGAACATCCGATTCTACCTTTAAAGCAAAACGAGGTGGAAAAGGGATTGGTCGACTCTTATGGTTAAAAGTTTTCGAGCATGTCCAAATAGACAGCGTATTTCAACAAAATGAGGTTTTTTATCAGCGGTGTTTTGAATTTTCATTGACAAAACAAGGTATTAGTGACTTAGAAGAAAATCAGACTGATAAAACGGAACGGAAAACCATAGTCAAACTCAGTCAATTTAAAGAACCCTATCAGAAAAAATGTCCAAAAAGCCTTGAAAAAATAGCGTTACGGATCATTGAGCATTTTTTAATCTATTTCATGTTTGATCACTGTTCGATCATCTTACAAGATAATGATGACAATACCCTGATTTTGAATGAACTCTATCAGGAAAGAATCCGTCCTTATACAGAAAAGGGCTCTTTTCAACTCAAAAATGAAACCTTTGAAATCATGACGCTCCGATTTTATGAAAGTAGCATCAATGAAAGTCAGGTACATCTTTGTGCTTACCAAAGGGATGTTTGGGCAGAACGAATTGATAAATATCTGCCTGATTTAGGGAATAGAATTGAGGATCAAACCAGTGGAAAAAAGTTTATTTTGTTAGCCTATATCGAAAGTCACTATTTAGATCAGCATGTCAATGCTGAGCGGACTGACTTCAATATTGATGATGAAGAAAGCTTATTTGTTTCTAAATCAGAAGTGATAGAAATGGCCATGAGCCATATCAAGGAACAGATGAAAACCTATTTAGACGCTATCAATGCGACTAAAAAACAGCGTGTTGAAAATTACGTTCAAAAAGAAGCACCTCGATATCGTCATATCTTAAAACACCGAGCAGAATGTTTACACACCATTCCATTAAAATTATTGGACAAACCTCAGTCAATGGATTTGGAACTGTATAAAGTTTCTGTGCAACTCGAACTGGAATTAATGGAGAAAGGGAAACGGTTCCTAACCACCAAGATAGAAGATATCAAGGATTTACCTCAATATCAAGCGGAATACAACAAATATCTTGAGCAAGAGAATGAATTGAGTAAAGCGAAATTAGCTGAATATGTCGCGCATAGAGATATCATCTTGAAATTGCTAGAAAGCCATTTAAAACAAAGTGATAATGGCAAATATAGTAAAGAGAAATCGCTTCATAGCCTTATTTTTCCAGTGGGGCAAACTTCTGACGATATTGCTTATGACGATCATCATCTGTGGATTATTGATGAAAGACTGTCATATCATAAATACTTAGCTTCAGATAAAGCCTTGAATCGTTTAGAGCCAATTGTTCTGAATGATAAAAAAAGGCCCGATATTATCGTGTTTAACTCACCATTAGTCTTTGTTGAAGAAGAGTCAAGGCCCTTTTCATCCATTGTCATCATTGAATTTAAACGGCCGATGAGACAAGATTCAGATGATCCGGTAGAACAAGTTTATGGGTATATCAACAAAATTCGCAATGAAGATGTGACGGATAAAGAAGGTATGCTGATATCAGTGCGTGAAAATACGCCTTTTTACTGTTATATCATTTGTAGTCTCACAAAGAAAATGAGAAATCTCTTTGAATTAAAAGACTTCACAAAGTCTCCTGATGAACTGGGATATTTTTATTACCATAAAAACTTGAAGGCTTATATAGAAGTGATTTCTTATGAAAAACTGTTAAAAGATGCCAAAGAAAGAAATCGGGTACTGTTTGATAAATTGAATTTACCGCGCTAAATGATAAGTTTGGAACTGTGATGGGTGTGATGTTATGATGCTTTTCATCGAAGGATGTACCTGATAAAAATCATATCAATCACATCAATCATAGTTCAAAAACGATTGGTATGGTTTCCACACTATTTAATATTGGTAAGGTAATGATATGAAAGCACTTGATATTTTTAATATTAATGACAGACAACGTCTCAATGATTTTATACAAGAGGCAGAATTAGGAAAGCTTGCCTTAATCACAAAACAAGATCGGCCCACTTTTTTAATGGTTCCTTTTAATCAAACATTACTCGAAAATGGTGTTCATCGTTCAATAGCCATTAATTTATTTGCGGCAAATTGTTTGAGCCTGGCACAAGCCGCTGCACTGGCCAATATCACGATTTATGATTTTCTTGATTTGTTAAAGGAAACCGATATTCCTGTTGTGGATTATTCCGCTTTGGAACTTCATGAGGAGTTAAAAGCGGGCAGATGAATGCAATAATTGTCGCAGATGCTGGGCCATTGATTGCGTTAGCAAAAATTGGGCATTTAAACCTTCTCCATCAAATGTATGGTGAGGTTTTGATTCCGCCAGCGATATTGAAAGAATTAGCAATAGATACTCATAAACCGGGGAGTGCCTTATTAAAGACAGCACTCTCAGATGGCTGGTTGCGAGTCATAGAGATACCTTTGTCAAAGGATACATCGCTATTAGAATTGTTATTGGATGCAGGGGAAGTTGAAGCGATATTGCTTGCAGAAAAGCTAAAATGTCATTTTCTTTTAATAGATGAACGTAAAGGACGTGTTGTTGCCAAAAAACGAGGTATACCCATTGTCGGTGTTTGTGGCATATTATTACTTGCTAAAGAACAAGGATTCATTTCCTTGGTTGTTCCGCTACTCAATCAACTCTTAAATATTGGCTATCGTCTTTCTTCTCAATTGATATTAGAAGTCACCAATCTGGCTCCAGAATTTTTTGAAAGTATAAATCCATTTAAAGCTGCTCGTTTTAGCAAAAATGTGCAGCATGTTAGTCACCACCACCTGACTTGAGCTTTTGATGGCTTTTGATGGGTGGTCTTTCTATTTCCGCTTTCCTGCACTAGTGCAGGATCGCTCCAGTTTCAATACCATTGGAAAACCAGGGCAACCACAAGGGATTGCCCCTACAATCTGCCCGTAGGGGCAATCCCTTGTGGTTGCCCCTTTTGATGCTTGCTA
>Ga0164315_10001677_pt1 | contig 16685 bp, 15 predicted proteins | sample GuaBasSedimGuay6_FD_113737 | JGI IMG/M metagenome (GOLD analysis project Ga0164315, IMG submission 113737) | Subseafloor sediment microbial communities from Guaymas Basin, Gulf of California, Mexico - Guay6, Core 4569-2, 0-3 cm | ecosystem: Environmental > Aquatic > Marine > Hydrothermal vents...
CTGCCTGAAAGGGGTGTTTTTCACCTGGGAGGTGAACGTCGTCCGGTGAGATACTGTCGCGTAAAGGCAGATGATGCGCTACAGGAGGACTGGGCCTCAGCTTCCCGTGACGAGGTGATTCAGATGATCGCGTGTCACGGACGATTTAAGCTGTTTCTGATCACACCGGGTATTTTTGAGGGCAAAGTCCATCCCTTTGAGGAAACTGGGGAAGAAATTTTTATAAACATCAAAGAGCCGGAGATGCGCGCAAGACTGGTGGGAATGACCATGAACAGGCAAATCCCCATCGGCGGATGGGATATTCAGAAATCATATCCCAAACCTTTACAGAGAGCAGTGTCAGACGGAGCAGTGTATTTTTTTTGTATTGAAAACTGGCCTGAAAGCACATCGGATCGGGAAAGACTGGCTTCAAAGGTTTTTGACGCCTTGAATTTTCGGTCCCTTTGTTCCGGGAATTTTGAAAAAGAAGGATTTGGTATTGTTTTGATAGGAGGATGGCATGTTTGAAAAAGCAGCTTTAATGTGGATTTATGCAGAACATCCGGTTCATGCCGGATCAGGCAGTGGGGTCGGGGCGATAGATCTGCCCATCCAGCGGGAGCAGGTGACAAACTGGCCGATTATTCAACCGAGCGGGGTAAAAGGAGCGTTACGGGAGTATTTTGAAAAATTGCGTGACGGCTCCCAATCATCTGACAGTGATTTCGGGAAAAAGACAGAAGAGGTTTTCGGCCCGGGCGAGGCTGCCGAATATTCCGGTGCAGCGTCTTTTACCGAAGCAAAGGTGCTGTTTTTTCCCATACGATCCCTGAAAGGGACCTTTGCTTATGTCACCTGTCCCCTGGCACTGGAGCGATTCCGCCGGGATTTGGAAACCCTCAGAGACTGCAATGGCACAAACCTGATTGATGCCGGACAGGACCGCCCGGCATTCCCTGTCTTCCCAGATGATCCGGGTATGGAGAGCGTTTGGGTTGCCGCAAAAAAAGGGGAACCTGGGAAAGCAGATTCCCTGCTGACAACCGGAAAAGATCACCTGGTTTTTGAAGAGCTTTCCTTTAAAGCCAAGCCTCATCCGGAAATCGGGAATCTGGCAGAGTGGATTTTAAAAGCTGCCGGATCGCTCCCCTGGCTGGACAGCGGCCATCTTTCCAAACGCCTGGCAATCGTCAGTGATGATATGTTCAAAGATTTTGTGGAAATGTCCACCGAAGTCATCACCCGGAACCGCATTGATGATGAAACCGGAACCGTCCAGCAGGGCGCATTGTGGATTGAAGAACATCTGCCGCGGGAAACCGTGCTTTACTCTCTTATATTTGCGGCAAAACCTTTTGTGAAAGAATCTGAAAGAAAATTGCCCGGGGCAGGGGATGTCCTCAATTTCATCACCGGACAGGACTGCATGCCCCGATATATCTGGATCGGCGGAAACACGACGGTGGGCAGGGGGCTGGTAAGACTCGGATTTATCTGATAATATATCCGATTCAAAAATGCAGCAGTTCGTAGTTCCGCCTTTAGGCGGTTTTGCCTGCAGTTCGTAGTTCCGCCTTTAGGCGGTTTTGCCCGCAAAAAACCGCCTGAAGGCGGAACTACGAACTGTTAATCGGCAAAAATAAAAGGAGCCTAAAATGCAGACACAGGATCAGAAACGGGCAAAAGATGCTTATGACAAGGTGAAAGAACTGTCCCCGGACAGGCAAAGCAAATTCAAAACCCTCGCACTGAAATTCCCTTCCATGGTGCTTCAGTGCGGGGTATTGCAAGGTCTGGCCTTTCAGCAGAAGGAGAATAAAGGGATATTCAGCGAACTGGATGACTGGCTTTGCAATAAATCAGACTTGGCATGGGGCGGCATCCAGAGAAAAAATATCGTTGACCGTCTCTGTGACAAAAAAATGGACATTTCACGCTATCGCCTGATCACCCGTGAAGCTGTGGCTTACGGAACGTGGCTCAAGCGAGCTGCGGAAGTCCTGCTCAGAGAAGTCAGGACAGAAAACTGAGAATTGAAAGCCAGTCTGGAGTGCAAAGCTTGCTTTGCGAGTCCCTGACTGAAATTTACAGTTCACGACTTGCAAAGCAGGCTTTGCACTCCGGGCAATATCAGGAAGGAAATATTATGAAGACCATTCCCCCTTTTTCAGAGTCAGTCTGGAAGTCCGTGAAGGATACCGGCGACCTCCATCCGGGACTGACTTTTTACCGCTTTTTTGAAGTGTTCGGAAAAGACGAAGGAAAACACAGGGTATCGCTGGAACGAATGTGTAAGCAATCCCTCCCTTTTGCCAACAAGCTTGCAGACCGTCTTGAGAATCAGCGTGAGGCATTGGAGGCAACAGGAATCTGGAAGATGAAAACCTTTGATGCCACGTTGGGAACCCGTATGGCCATGGGACTGGGAATTCCAAGCCAGGCTGAAAACGGTCTCTGCCTGGATCACACGCACGGAATTCCGCTCATACCCGGTTCCGCACTCAAGGGCGTTGCACAGGATTACGCGCTGATGGAACAGGACGCATTGAAAGATAGTCATAAACGACGGCAGGTAAAACAGGATGATCACAGTTTTATTGCTGTTTTTGGCGCACAGACACCTGAAGGAAATGAGCCTGCCTCTGGTGATTTTGTATCCAGATCAGGGCATACAGTGTTCTTTGACGCGGTTCCTGTCAGCAATGGGAAAAAAGTGTATCCCTTTGATATGGACATCATCAATCCGCACTATGGTGATTATTACGCAAATGAAGGGGACAAACCGCCGGCCGATTATATCAGACCGAATCCGATTCTGTTTCTCACGGTAAAACCCGGAACGGTTTTCCGATTTGCGCTGGCTGCCCGGGATGTCTGCTTTGCCTTGAATAATGAGAAAACAGGAGAACCCGGACCTGAAATCCGCATTTCGGCGGCAGAACTTCTGGGAAAAGCCGAAAGCTTTTTAAAAGGCGCACTTTATAATCTGGGCGTGGGCGGAAAAACCCGTGTCGGATACGGAATTTTTGAAGGAGAGGAATAGCCATGGGAACTTTTTTTATTGTATCTGTCGGCACTTCGCTGATCACCAAAAATAACGAACTCAACGACGGTCAGAGGATATCTGCCCGTGAAGAGGATTGGAGATATGATGCGGAGAGCTACAAAGACTGTCTTGAAGATTTTATTGAAGAAATGGCGGAAAATGGCAAGCTGCCGGATGCCTCGGCCGAATTGAGCAGTCTTCTCAGGAACAAATCACTGGGCCCCGGAACTGATGACCCTATCCTGCTGCTTCATACAGAAACCATACCTGCGGAGTCCTGCGCGGTTTATATAAAACTGGGGCTGGAGAAACTGGGGTTGAAAGAGATCAGTTGTCGGGCGGTGAGCAAACTGTCCGAAGCCTCTGCACAGGCTTTTTACGATCAGGGACTGCCCAACCTGATCGTGTGCATTTATGAAGAAATCATGAAAGCCCGGAACGCGGGGCATGAGGTTGTCCTCATTCCCACCGGCGGCTACAAAGCGATCATTCCCTATTTTGTTCTGATGGGAATACTTCTCAAAGCTCCTTGCAGATATGTTTACGAGGGGTCTGACAAAGTCGTGGAACTGCCCCCGTTACCGCTTCATGCTGATTTATCCCAGTGGACAGGCATTGAGGCTGTTCTGGAAACCCTGAATGGAAAGCCGGCCCATGAGGCCGAGACATGGCGGATTTACAGATCCTGCCAGAAGTCACTGATGAGCTTGCTGACCAGGGACGAGGAGAATCTTTTCAAGTCGTCCGCACTGTGTGAAAGACTCCGGGAACGTGCAGACGCAGACCGCGGCCGCTCAGAGCTTCAGTTCCGAACTCAGAACAGCCCCCTGCTTGTGTATCTCGAAAAAAACGGGGACCACACGCTGAAGCAGATGTTTCTCCGTCTCGCTGAGATCGGTCCCTATATCTGGAAAGGGGATCGGGTTCCGGAGATGGCTGACCATGCGCTTTTGCACCACGCGGATCTCTTTCATCTGGCAGAACGGATTCTGCTGCCTGTTTTCTACGCTTACGAACAAAATCATGGCAAACCCTTCCTGTCCCCGGAAGAATTGTTTACGCTCCTGGGCGGGCTTCATCTCCATGACTGCGGCCATGTTGTCGGTGCTGTTGATTTGGAAGACGGTGCGAGTCATCGCCTGTTGCCCACCGAAGTCCGGGATTATCACCACATCCTGGGGTATCTGCGTCTGACCGATCCGGAGAACCATGGACGGACAGGCAGATGGATTCATGATGCTCTGACATCGCCACACCCTGGCGGAAATTCCCAGAGCCTGGCCTGGACACAGGAAGATGTCCGGGAAACCCTCGGAACCATAGCGACTCTCGGTCTCTATCACCGGAAAGCCATGAAGCTCTCTCAGACAGAGCCCGAAGAAGGAAAATATCCCTATCCCTATCCTTTTCTAAAGGTGCCTGGCTTGGATAAGATTCCCTGTCTGGATGAATTTCTGAAGGGCAGCCCGGTGAAAATCAGGGATGAAATCTTGGCTCCGGATCGGATCAGGCTCCTGGTCTGCCTTTTACGCATCATTGACAGCCTGGATGAACAGGGAGCAAGGACAGGAGGAAAAGAAGCTGTCCATTTTCATTTGGAGCAGCTCGAAACCGAGGCAAGAGATGAGGAGGAACGGGCAAAGGGGCTTGGAGAGGCACTGGAGAACGCTTTCAAATTTCTGGAAAAATCCGGAGAATACTTTGTGTGCGGCCAACTGGACGATATCGCTGAATCCCTATTTTCCGATTTTAAGGGAAAGGAAAGCAAGGAGAATTCGGCAAAAACTTCGGTTAAAAAGGGAAACTCTGGGTTTTGGCAATCCTTTGGAAATCTCTTTCCGCTCCAGGAAAACGGAACGCCCCATCCGTTGAGACAACTGGGCCTGGAATATGCCATTTCCAAAATCAGGGCCAAATTCAAGGGATTTCAAAAGGAACCTTACCGGGAAAAGCTTTATGTGAAAGGCATTGATATCAGACACCGCTTTGAAAACGCCAAGGTTGTTTTCCAGATTGACCTCAAGATGGATGAAGAATATCAGGCTCATCCTGAAGGCAAAAAAGATCCCCGGAAACTGCTGGAAAATATGTCAGAAGAATATGAGATTGCCGAAAATATTGGTGGCTCGGCGTGTAAGATTGTCAGAAAAATGTTGGAGGATGCGGGGATTGTGTTTGAGTATTGCTGCTAATCAAGTCCGAACTGGATGCTGGATTCTGGCTTGCTCTTCTGCTGGAAACCAGAAATCAGAAATCAGAAAGGAGGATATCTGTCTATGGCCGGATTAACACTTACAGCCCATTGTAAAACATTGACCCCCATGCTTTCCGGGGGCGCAAATCCGAGAGAAACCTTTGAATTGCGCGCTCAATCCGTCAAAGGTGCGCTCCGCTTCTGGTGGAGAGCATTTCACGCTTATGAAACCGAAGCCAAATTGTTTGAAGAAGAATCACGATTGTTTGGAGGAAAAATGCACAATTCCTCTGATAACCAATGGGAAGCTGTGGCCAGTTCATTTCGCCTGGATGTGTTCAGCGATTTACATACAAAGAAAGTTTTAAAACCGGGGAGAGGTTCTGGTTTTGGGGATAATATTTCTTCCCTGTGGGGGGATGGAATTCGCTACTTTCTTTTCCCGGTTTTGCATCACAAAGGGATGATTCATAATTCCGGGAAAGGCGGAAAGCCGGTTGTCAGGGAAGGGTTGAGATTCAGAATCCGCGTGTTTGTCCCGGACGGAAACAAAGCGGTGCTGGAAGATATGCTGCGCGCGTTGTGGCTACTGATGAACTTGGGTGGTTTGGGAGGACGTTCTCGGAGAGGAGCAGGAGCGTTTGTTGTCGAAAAATTCCGGCCCGCGTTAAAAGAACTGTCTCTTTCGGATGTCCCTGATTTTGATTGCGGCTCTTATGAAGAGCCGGCAAAATACATAAAAGACGGGGTGGATATGATTCGCAACAAATGGTTTCATATCAAACCGCCTTTTTCCCTTCCTGATTATACTGCATTCAGGCCGGGACATTCCGAAATTCATGTCTGTCTTGATCCGGATTGCAGACAGGGAGCCGGCGCGCTGAAAGCAATGGAAGCGGTTGGGCAGAGAATGAAAAAGTTTCGATACATCAACCCCTATGAGGAAGCCAGGCAAATGCATCATGCCCTGACCGGAGAAGGGCCGACCCAACCGAAATTTAAAGTTCTGGAAAAAGCTCAGATGGGGCTTCCCATCATTTATAATTTTCGAGGCCGGGGACAGTTTGACAACAAAAGAGAGCCTCCGAAGATAGTTGGAGGATACAAAGCAGAGGGAGTGGTTTATGATGAAACTCGTCGGAAGCCGAATGAAAAATCTGAGAAGAATGTGAATCGCCGGGCTTCGCCTTTGCTCATCTCCTGTCATGTTTTTAAAAAAAGACCTTATGCTGTCATCTGCCATTTTCCTGCGCCGATCCTTCCTGACGGGCAGCGTATCTGGTTAAAGTCCAAACGCGGTGATCATGACCATTACCCCAAGGCCCCCACAGGCTATGACTATACGGATCGTATGCTTAAAACAGGTGATGTAATCAACGGAAAGAAGCTTCCGTCAATTTTTTCCGCTTTCCGTGAATGCCGCAAACTGTACAGCCGGCCTCGGGCCGTGGCATCTGTTTCGGTTCAAAAAGCTGCCAAACCTCTTTCCAGGCCGGGTACCGGTTCTGCCAGGCCACCTCAAGCTTCTGCTCGTCCGGTCAGACCAACTTCCGTGCCTGAACCTGGCAAATCTTTGAAGCCGCCGGCTCTGAATTCCGCACCTGAACCTGACGAATCTTTGGAACCGGAGGATCTGGAAAAGCAAAAGATAAACTGCCTCCGTAAATCATCTGCCCGGAAAGATAAACTGCCGTGGTTTCTCGGCGAGATTTCAGGCCCGCCCTCGGAAAGTGGGAAGAAGCAGAAATGGCCGTGCATCCTCTGGTATCTGGAAGGTGAGACACTGAAAAAGGAGCCGGATAAATGGTATGTGCGGAACAAGCAGCTTTCTTCCGTATCCAGGGTGAAACAGGAAAAAGATTCCCTTTTTTTGTGTACCAAAAAGTCGGATGCTCATACACCCTCACAGGGTCAATATCTTTATAACATCGCAGCAGTTCCCAAATAAATCTTACTGGTTCCCAGGCTCCGCCTGGGAACCGTATCCGAGGGCTTCCGCCTCCCAATTGTACATGAGGCAGAAGCCCTCTTCGCCCGCCGTGACAAGGCGGAGCCTCGTCACGAGCTTGACAACTGACAAATTCAAGAAAGGAAAAAGATCATGACACCACGTTTTGTGCTTTCCACAGTAGGCATCGGCGTGTTTTTCAACGTCCTGAAGCCGGAGGAGAAGTCAGAGTGGCTCGGTCGGATTAACCGCGTCAGCAACGAACAGCAACTGACCGGAGAAGTGCTTGAAAAGGTGAACGAGCTTACGAAGCGGGCATCTGACCTGCTTCAGCATGGTGAAACAGAGCAGCGGCGACGCCTGAGTCCTGAACTGAACGGAGTGTACGCACTCTGCGGGGATGACCTCGAAACAGACAGGGACATGCACTATCTCATTGCCACAGACACGGCCCTCGGACGTGCGGCCGCGGAGATGATCCGGAAATTTCTCTGGGATCAGGGGGGCAATGTGGATTACTACATCCCCCCGAATCTGAATACTGCCTCCTTTGGTGCTTTCTCCGACGGCATGAAAAACCTGCTGACATGGTGTGAAAACACCATCCCACATTATCACGAGAGCAAATATGAGGTGATATTCAACCTCACCGCATCTTTCAAGAGTTTGCAGGGGTATCTGAATGTTATCGGCATGTTTTATGCAGACCGCCTGGTTTATATTTTCGAGGGAAGCTCGGAACTGCTCACCATCCCACGGCTGCCGATCCAGGTGGATATGGAACTGTTGCAGGCTAACGCGGACAAGCTCGCACTGCTGGGAGCCGGGGCGGTTCTCCAGCGCGGTGAAATCCCTGGAATGCCTGAAGCTCTGCTTGATACGGATGAAAGCGGCAATGCCATGATTTCAGAATGGGGGCTGCTGGTCTGGAACCGCATGAAAAATGAAGTTCTGGGCAAACGACTGCTGAGTTTTCCCCACTTTGCTTATGAACCGTCATTTCAGGAGGATTTCAAAAATGCCGACCATGGTCTTTGCATTGCCATGCAGGAAACACTGGCCAAAGCAGGCGTGTTGCTGGCGGAATCCGCTGGTGATACCATGATACTCAGAAAACATAGCGGTTTACGATACTATAACTACACTGACCAGCACACACAGGATGGCCCCATCGGACATTTTCGCATAGACCGCGGGAACCGGATCAGTTGCGTTGCTGGCGGCAAAAAACTTAGGTTGCGTCATTTCGGCGCACATGATTATGTCAACGATAACCCTTAATTCCTATAATCAAATTATGAACGTAACCAAATTGATAAATCTGAAGCGATACCGGCTCAGAGAACTGAGGCCTGATACAAAACATATCGCCAAACATCTGCCGGATACCCTTCACTCTCAAAAACTTCTCCGCAAGCAGGGAGTGATTCATGTTTTTAAAGATGAAGCCACAATGAACAGGGTTGCGGAGACGATTATGAGTCAGGGAACATATATCGGCATGGTACGCGGACATGAGCGTTGGGCCTTTAAGTTTGATGAACCGGTTGGTCACAGATCAGATAGGAATGGCAATCGTCTTCCCCTTTATTGGGGAGAAATGAAGATAAAAGGAGGAAAATATCATGTCATCCCTCGTACAAGACCGAGTAATAAATGACTGGAAATTTATAGAAATATGGACTGATTCCACAGCCTCTCCCCCGTATGTGCTCATGCTGCTCCGTGACAGATCAGGTGTTTATCATATCATTGATCCTGCTGAGTCTTATGAGCAGGCTATTTTTTCAGGCACATCTTATGAAGAAACCAGGTTGTGGCTGATTGAGGATGAGTATGAGAAAACAGTGGGAAGAATTTTTGCCGAATCCGATGAGGATGTGCCAGTTCCATATCGTGCGGAAGCAAATCGGGAGCAGATCATCTCTGCGATCTGACAGACCGGAGTTTCAGAAACAGAATCTCGTTACGAAACTCGGATGGAACGGATTTTCTGCTATCCGTTCCATCCTGAAATCCGGTGTCATATTGCTTGGGAGAAACTACAAAAAGCGTTAAAACCAGAAATATTCTAATAATCAGTTAAATATTAAGACTATGCTAAATATAAACAATCTCAGTTTTTCCCGATTCAGGGCATACTTCAGAGTACAGAAAAAAACAGAGCTTCCGTCTTACAGCGGCTCCACGTTCCGGGGAATCCTCGGGCATACCATGCGAAAGGTGCGTTACGGAATGCGGCCGGAGAACTGCCCGGACTGCCCTGTCCGCTCAGACTGCCGGTACGGGAATCTCTACGCCTATCTTTTTGAATCCCCGTGGGATCATCCCTTTATTGCCAGGTCAGAGCAGTCTCAGAACAAAAGAAAGGAGAAGCAGTATCCCCAGCCCTTCATCCTGGAGCCGCCGCCCGGGGGGTCTTATGTCCCCGGGGAATTCCTGCCCCTCTCCTTCACGCTTGTGGGCAAAGCCATTGAACTCTTTCCCTTCATGGCGTGTGCATTGGCCCTGACGGAAACCCGCAGACTCGGGCGGGACGGAAAGGTCGTGCTGGAAGGCATCACAGACGGCTTCCCATCGGAGGACGGCAGTGAGGTTCTTATTTACGACGGAAAGACCGGTGTCATCACAGGCCCCGGGCAGATCCTTGATTTTCATCTGATTGACCAGTGGGTCCGCCATACATCAGACACCGAAGGAGAGACAGAACGCCTCCGGATCAGATTCCTGACACCTTTCAGATTCAGAAAGGAAAACCGTCTGGGCCGGAAACCCGATTTCAATGTTTTTATGAGAAATGTCTTTCGCAGGCTCATATTTCTCTCCATCCACAGCCCGCTCTCCTTTGAGATTGATGTTCCCAAACTCCTGGAGCGGACCGGGGAGATACACACCAATCCTTACGGACTCCGATGGCACGACTGGCAGCGCTATTCCGACAGGCAGAAAGGGCGGATGAAGCTCGGGGGTTTTTTGGGAGATATCGTGTTTTCCGGTCCCTTGGATGAATTCATGCCCTATATCAGACTGTGTGAGTTTCTGAACGTGGGGAAAAATGTGAGCTTCGGTCTGGGAAAATTTGAAGCAATAAGGATGAATGGTGAATGGTGAATGGTGAATGGTGAATGATGAATTACCCCGAAGGGGTTAGATAAATCAGCCCAGGGTCAGCGCAGGGAAAAATGGTGAATTATGAATTGTGAATGGTGAATGGTGAATTATGAATTGTGAATGGTGAATGGTGAATTATGAATGGTGAATGATGAATTACCCCGAAGGGGTTAGATAAATCAGCCCAGAGTCAGCGCAGCGCCACCCTGGGAAAAATGGTGAATTATGAATGGTGAATGGTGAATGGTGAATGGTGAATGGTGAATGGTGAATGGTGAATGGTGAATTATGAATGGTGAATTACCCCGAAGGGGTCAGATAAACCAGACTAGGGTCAGCGCAGTGCCACCCTGGGAAAGATGAAATTTGCGATAACCCCGGAGGCTTGAACAAACCGGCCGGGTGAATCTGATCCGGCATAATGGAAACTGAGGATATGACAGAGGAACATGATTATGACACGCCGTGGAAAGAGGTGATCGAGGGTTATTTCCCGGAATTCATACGATTCTTTTTTCCCCAAGGCGTTTCAGGATATTGACTGGAAAAAAGGATACGAATTCCTGGACAAGGAACTGCAGAAAATCTCGAAAGATGCCAAAACAGGACGCAGGTATGTGGACAAACTGGCCAGAGTATGTCTTAAAAACGGTGAGGACACCTGGGCCGTGATCCATGCGGATATCCAGATTGAGGCGGAAGCGGATTTTTCCGAACGGATGTATATTTACAACTACCGGCTTTATGACCGGTACCGCCGCCATGCGGCAAGCTTTGCCGTGATCGGATATGCGGGAAGGAGAAAGGACACCGGAAAATTTGAGAGGGAGCTGTGGGACTGTGATATCAGGTTCCGTTTTCCCGTGAGAAAGCTGGGAGATTATGTAAAAGACGTGAAAGCTCTGGAACAGAGCGGCAATCCCTTTGCGGTCGTCGTGCTGGCGCATCTGAGGACAAAGGCCACGGCAAAGGACAGCAAAAAGCGGATGCGGGAAAAAATCACGCTGATAAGACATCTTTACAGGAAAGGATTCTCAAAACAGGATGTTGTCAGCCTGTTCCGGTTCATTGACTGGATGATGTTCCTGCCGGAAGCAGAGGATGACCTGTTCTGGGATCAGGTATCAGTTTTGGAAAAGGAGGAGAAAATGCCGTATATCACAAGTGTTGAAAGAGTCGGATACAAGAGAGGACTTCAGGATGGTGACGAGCAAGGGGTTCACAAAGGAGTTCATCAGGGTGAGTCAGCTCTGATAGCAAGACTTGTTGCAAAGAAATTCAGTTCCGATGCGGCCCGGGAACTGTCGGTGCTGGAAAAGCTGAATGCGGATGACCTGCTGGAGCTTGGTGAGGAAATCCTGGATTTTGAATCGGCCGAGGCGCTTCATGGGTGGATCAGTCGCCGCATTGCTCAAAGGAATGGTGAATTGTGAATTATGAATTATGAATTATGAATGGACACCTGTTTTTTCCCTTTCTTATCCCCTTTCTCTGTAGTTCTGCGGCACATCAGGAACTACAGGGAAAACGGATAAGAAGGGGAGAAAAGCCGGCCTTCCTTTCTTATCCCCTTTCCCTGTAGTTCTGCGGCAGTGGATTAAACGCCGTATTGGCTGAAACAATTTAAAATTTACGGAGGTAAAAATGACTGAAAAATCGTTGCAGGAACGGCGCGGTCTGGAAAAAAAGTTCGTTTTTCAAAACGACGCAGCCGCCAGATACATCTTTTTTGCTTTGAAGAATGATGTCGGAGGATTGGAAAACTGCCGGTTACACTTCCGAGAGGCAAAAATCCTTTTGGATATCTATTATGACAAACCAGAACTGGCTTTCACCCGCAGGGGAAATATCTATCGCTATCGCGAAGAACGGGCCGGCTCCGACCCGGTCTATATCCGGACAATCAAAAAAAGAGTCCTTCAGGAAGCAACTTACGAGTATCGTAAAGAAGAGGAATATAAGGAAGAAAAGGCCCCCGGGGTTATGGAGGCTGATGGTGAAAGGCTGGATCGTGTGGTAAAAATCCGGACCTATCGCATGATCATTGATGTGCTTCAGAATCAGCAGAATATCGCTCATATACACTGCGATCAGAGCATGGCCCTTAATACGGACGGCTCTGTCATGCGAAAATTCTATGAGGTGGAGCTGCTTGACGAAACAGACAGGGACTCTTCAGAAGCAATGACTGAATTCTCTGAATTTTTTCAGAATACGTTTAACCTGGTTCCGATGTCCCGCTCGAAAATAGAGCGGGCATTGGATATGACAATTCAAAAGGAGGAAGATTAAAAATGGCATTATCGGAAAAAAGTAAAAACCCGTTTGTCACAATAGCCTGGAGCAACGAACTGGTATGGATTATGACAGCTACCGGAATATGGGGATTGTTCCCCCTGTTCTTTCACTTCATGGGAGGCTTTGAATCGGATTTCCCTTCCATCTATCTTTTTCTCCGGTACCTGATAACCGGTGTCATCTTCCTGCCGATTCTTTTTATCTTTATTGTTTTTTCCAAGAAGCTGAGATACATCCTGGAATTTGTGAAAACATATCGGAAATCGCTTTTGTACGGCGGAATCGTACTTTTTGCGACCCGTTTCTTTGAAACCCTGGCCTTTAAAGAGGATATCGTAACCTTTGCCACAATTTTCTGTGTGGCCCTGGTTCCGCTTACAGAGCCTCTGGTTGTCCTTCTTTACCGATGCCCTGTCATAAAAGGCGTTTTTGTATATGTTTTCGGAGAAAAGACCGTTGGAAAGATGGCCTTCATCACCCAGGAAAAGGAAAATTACTGGCTCGAATACTGCCTGACCTTTTCTGTCATTTTTTCTACGGCAATGTTTTTCATATATGGAATGGAGGGGAAGATTGCCTTGATCAGCGGATATGTGCCTTTCTACGCGTATATTTATGTGATACTTGCGGCAATGGCATTGCAGCTGTATTTTCACAATCCTAAATGAAATTCAATTCAGATTCAAAATTAAGATACTTGCGGCAATGGCATTGCAGCTGTATTTTCACAGCCTGGACTATGGTTTCCCGGAAAACAAAGCCCTTGACTCCCTGCATGACAGCAATGCGGATGATCTGGCAAGCCGTTTTCTTCCTCCTGTCATCAAACAGAGTTCTTTTGTACTCATTGTGACAATATGCTGTTTCTTCTGGATGGCCTCCGGCGATACGACTCCGGGGGAAGCCCTGGAAACAGTGAAACATCCTGTGAGATTCTGGCTGGCCCTGGCAGGAGGACTTGTCCTGCTCGGATCAGTTGCCGCTTATGTGTGTGACAACCTGGGATTTGACCGCTACGAGGAAGAAAAAAGCCGTCTGCCTTTCAGAATCCGGGGGGTGGAATGGCTGGGCATATCAACATTGCTGGATCCCATGGTCGCCAGCATCCTCACCGCCCTGTTCCCTGTTTTGGCAGGCGGTGCGGAAAAAACAGCCCAGACACAGCCTGTTTTCTTTGTACTGTGCCTGGGATTTATCCTTTTGCTGATTGTTTTGAAAGTCATGTCGCTTCGCCATTCCAAGTTGCAGGAGTTGAAAATATTCTGTTTCAGCCACCTCCGATCCAAAAGAACTTCAGGAGAATCTGTAAATCCGGATGATTTTTCCTCTGTGGCCCCGCTCCGAAACCTGGAGAATATCCTGGAGAAAATGGAGCAGGAAGACTCAGCTTTTGAACTTACTGAGATTTACCGCTTCAGAGAAGCTGAAACGCCGAAAAACGATCTTGACAAGCACCTGCAATACCAGCTATGGCTTTTTAACAGCAATCACCTGGAATTACGCACAAGTATTGCCGTATGGGTGATGAAACACGGGAAACGGATCTATGACTCGAAGCAGCTGTTTGAAAGACTTCTCTTTCATGAACACATGCGATATTTTGCAGCAGATGAGTTCAGGGGGAGAATCCTGATCTTTTTCCCGGACAAACTCAGGTATGACGAGGCTCTTCTGACACAAATGGCAGAAGCCGTTACCGGAGAGCCCCTGGGAGAGGATGACCAGATTTTTTATTTTCTCAATATCCAGAATCATAAGGAACTGCCCGGGCATCTTCAGAAATTTATCAGGGAGAACTGCCTGATGATATTTGAAAACCGGGATAATTTTACATCCACCCAGCATAAGGTGATGTTTGAGTGCCTGGGTGTCTGAATTGTGAATTGTGAATTGTGAATTGTGAATTCACAGGAAAAATGATTATAGTACCTTGTTTTCTTGTTAGAAATGGTGAATAATTCATCATTCATAATTCACAATTCTGCCGGCAAACATCAACCATCGAACATCAAGGAGATTATCATGATCAGATTTGAAGTAAACCAGCACCACATCAGGGAGCGGTTCGCACAGAGATATGATGCATATCGGGACAGGTCCGAGGAAATCATTGACCGGGTGCTCAACACGCTCCGGGAAAACACCCCTGATGACTGGCGTTTCACAGAAAGCCCGACCAGCAGGTTTTTTGTCATGGAGGAGGAAACCAATGCCAAGTTCATGGGAATGAGCTATCGGGAAAGCCCCCGAAGCAGGCAGATTGTCAAGGATATTCATGATAATACAGATAACTTCAAATATCTGTTCGATAATCTGAAAAGATTTGTCAAAGAATATATCAGCGACGTGCTTGACCCCAACCTGCCCATTGTCCACCAGATCCGCACGGTCTATCCGGAAAAAAAGGCGAATATTGCAGAGGAAAAGCATCTGGCAGAGGCCGCAAGATCCGCCATTACAACTCATGTGATTCCTGTTGCCTCAAAGAAAATTGCGTCAAGGCCGAATATCGTTGTCACCGGGGACAGTGTATTATGGGTGCGCCAATATATGAACTGGCTGAGCATGAAACCGCGGAGCCGGGAATATTATCTTTTCCATCCGCTGAAAAGGGACGGCATTGAAAGAAACCGGTGCGCCATATTTGTCTATTCCGAAAGCGGAAAGCTTGAGATGCTGCCGGAAGAGCGTACTGAAAAGCAGTTCCCTGACCTGCGGAAAACGAAGGATCACATTTTTTCCTGTGCAAAAAACCACAGACCCGAGCCTGGTCTGAGGTCGGAAAATTACTGGAAGGTTCCCACATACCTTGACCGGCGGTTTATTGATCTGGATTTCAAAGAAAGACACCTGCACAGTGTGGATGACGCTTTCTTCTGGAAGAGGCAGAACATCTCCTCTGACCTGCTTGAGCTGTATTTCATCATAAAGATCAGGGAGAAAGCACGAAAGCGGCTTTACAGATGAAAAAACTGTACCTCATCTCCTACGATATCGTGAATGACCGAAAACGGACAAAGGCCGCGGACACCCTGAAAAATTATGGCTATCGGGTTCAGAAGAGTGTGTTTGAGTGCCGACTTAAGCCTGAAGTTTTGGCGCAACTTTCGGCAAAGCTCTCTGGTATAATTGATAAATCCACAGACAGCCTCCTGATCTGCCCGATCTGTGAGGCATGTGCGAAACAGAAGCGTTTCACGGGCATTAAAATTATTGACAGGAACAATGAGGCGTTTCGGGTGATATAATGGTGAATGGTGAATGGTGAATGGTGAATTGTGAATGGTGAATTGTGAATGGTGAATTGTGAATGGTGAATTGTGAATGGTGAATTGTGAATGGTGAATGGTGAATGGTGAATTGTGAATGGTGAATTATGATAAAACCTGAATTTAAGTGGGTGATATGATGTTTGAACAAATATACGAAATGGAGAACCTGGAAGCCGCATGGCAGCGGGTTCGGGCAAACAAGGGTGCTCCCGGGATTGACCGGGTCACGCATCAGGCTTTTGAGAAAGATCTTTCCACCAATCTGCACGCCCTTCAGTGCCAGATTCGGGAGGAAAGCTACAAACCCCTGCCGGTGGTGATTTTCAAGGGCCAGAAGGCAAAAGGCGGAACCCGTGCCATCGGTATTTCAACAGTTCGGGACAAGGTGGTTCAGCAGGCCATTCTCAAGGTGATAGGCCCGTATTTTGAAAAAAACTTCCTGCCGTGCAGTTGTGCCTACAGGCCAAGGACATCCGCACTTTCCGCCATAAAAAAGGCAAACCAGATGATCAGGGCCGGCAACCTCTGGGCATTGCAGATGGATGTGAAAGGCTTTTTTGACACCATGGATCACAGCATCCTGCTGGACCTGATCGGCCGGGTGATTGACGAAAAATCCCTGGTCCGGCTGGTCTCAAAACTGCTCAAGGCAAAGATTCTCAAAGAAATGGGCCTGTTTGACAATACTTCAGGCACCCAGCAGGGCAGCGGGCTGTCACCGCTGCTGTCCAATATTTACATGCATCCGGCTGATATTTTCCTGTGGAAGAAATATAAGGAAAAATATCTGCGCTATTCAGATGATATCACGGTTCTCGTGGAAGAACGGGA
>Ga0164315_10001678_pt1 | contig 16685 bp, 14 predicted proteins | sample GuaBasSedimGuay6_FD_113737 | JGI IMG/M metagenome (GOLD analysis project Ga0164315, IMG submission 113737) | Subseafloor sediment microbial communities from Guaymas Basin, Gulf of California, Mexico - Guay6, Core 4569-2, 0-3 cm | ecosystem: Environmental > Aquatic > Marine > Hydrothermal vents...
CGACGACAATGGCATCCAGTTTTTCTGTTCGTGACTCGCCCATGCGTATTCCTGTGAAGCGTTAATGGTGGCTCGGGACAAGGAGACGGTCCGGTCGGGGAACCCGTTTCCTTCCGAGGTGTCATCCTCGTTCGCGCGATAGCTTATAGTAAACTATCGTCTCCGATTGACAACGACCCTGGCTCGAATCGCGAACGGGGTGGGGTCTGTTTCGATGGAAATGAATCATTGTGGGTGCGAGTACCGAGATCATCACCGACGGGAAAGTCGGGTCGTACGGAGCTGGCTCCCCGCTCGCCCGACCGGCGGGACGCCTCGATCTGGTTCTAGACCGGAGGCGTGTGCCCAGTTTCGCATAATCTTGATGCGGAGTAGCTTTGCTCCGAGCACCAGAGGAGAGTACGAGTCATGACGCAGGCTAAGACTGAGATGGGACCGGGTGGACTGGGCGATCAATTGATCCGAGTAGACATGGCCACGCAGACGGTGACGATCGAACCCTTTCCCGAGAAGTGGCGGATGCTAGGTGGCCGGTCGTTGGTGGCGCGGGTTTTGCTCGAAGAGTGTGACCCGACGTGCGATCCCCTGGGCCCCGACAACGTGCTGATTCTTGCCCCCGGCGTGCTGGCCGGGACGGCTGCCCCGACTTCTGGTCGACTCTCGGTTGGGGGGAAGAGTCCGCTGACGGGAGGCAGCAAGGAGGCCAATACCGGCGGGAACCCTGGTCAGCATATGATGAAGCTGGGCTATCGGGCCGTGTTCGTGACGGGTCAACCCGCGGATGACGACGCCCGCTATGGACTCGAAATCGATGATGAAGGTGTGCGCATCGTTCCGGCCGATGACCTCAAAGGAATGTGGAACTATCCCACCTGCGAGGAGCTCGCAACTCGTTATGCGAAGACAGCGTCGTTCATTACATGCGGACCGGCCGGCGAGCTGCGGCTCGGAGGAGCCTCGGTCGCAACGACCGACCAGGATAACCGTTATCCCACACGGCATGCGGCGCGCGGTGGTCTGGGAGCAGTGATGGGAAGCAAGGGCCTGAAATTCGTCGCGGTGTCTCCCGGGAGAGCACGAGTGCGTCAAGCGGTCGACAAGAAAGCTTTTGGAGCGCTGGTCAAGGGCTTCAGTAAGCGATACATCGATGGACCCCAAACGATGGCGAAGGGGACTGCCCAGTCCGTCGGAATGGCCAACATGATGCACACCTTCCCGACGCGCAATCGCACCTCGGGGCAGTTCGAGCATGCGGACAAGCTCGATGGTCGCCACATTCTCGAGGGTTTCGCGTCGCGCGGCGGCGGCATGCATAACTGCCTGACGGGCTGCATCGTTCAGTGCAGCAACGTTGTCCACGACGCCGATGGGGCCTATGTCACTTCGGCGTTGGAGTTCGAGTCGATCACGATGCTCGGTGCCAACTGCTGTATTGGCGATCTGGATGACGTGGCGAGGCTCGACCGCCTCTGTGACGATGTCGGTCTCGACACCATCGAGACGGGTGCCGCAATCGCGATCTACATGGACGCGGGCAAGATGGAATTCGGCGATGCGGAGGGTGCCAAGCGTCTCGTGACGGAAATTGGCGAGGGCACGCCGCTTGGCAAGATAATCGGGGATGGCGCGGTGACGACGGGTCGTGAAACTGGCTGTGCACGTGTGCCGACCTTCAGAGGACAATCGATTCCGGCCTGGGATCCTCGGCCGCTCAAGGCCACGGGAGTGACCTATGCGACGAGTGCACAGGGCGCCGACCACACGGCTGGCCTGGTGGTCAAGCCGGGGCAGCCCGAGGAGAAATGGGCGAAGGCGTCGCAGAAGTCTCAGATCATCAACGCCATAACCGATGCCTCCGGCTTCTGCATGTTCATCAGCCCGACGGTCGATGATGTTCGCCAGTTCCTCTCGGCCTACTTCGGCGAGGAGATGACACCGCAACAAATCGCAGACTATGGCTGGCAGATTCTGGAGGACGAATGGGAGTTCAGCGACCGCGCCGGGTTCGAACTCAGTGAAGGCGTCATTCCCCAGTGTGTGAAGGAGGATGCGATCGGCGCCGACAACGATCTGGTCTTCGATGCGAAGCCCGAGACCCTTGCTGCGGTCCGCAAACTCCAGGTCAGCGCGGAGGAACTCTGCCCCGGTATTCCGACTGGCTGAATCCGATCAGGATGATTGGCAGGTGGGGGTAGGCGCGATGCCTGTCCCCACCTAACTTTTCGGATCGAGGCCGGTGATCGCACCGGCCTCGTGGAGCCCCAATCGCCGAGGATCTCGTCCGTATCCGCGCCGCGCTCCGCTGGCGGGCCGCCGATTTCGGCGGGCGTTTCGCTGAAGCGGGGCGCCGGAGCGGGCTGCCGAATCCCGTCAACCTCCACGAATGTTTCTCGCGCCAGATTGTGCGGATGTTCCAGGGCTTCGGCCATACGCAGCACGGGGGCGAAACAGATGTCGGTCTTTTCGAGGCGCTTGGTCCATTCCTCCCGGCTACGGGTCTTGAAGATCGTCGCAATTTTCTCCCGCTGCTCCGGCCAGCGATGTGGATTCATCTGCTCACCGAAATCCGCAGTGTCGAGTTCGAGATGCTCGCAGAGTTCTGCATAGAATTGGGGTTCGATCGAGGCGATCGATACGAACTCCCCATCCGCACACTCGAAGGCGTCGTAGAAATGCGAGCCGCCATTGATGATGCCGCTACCGCGTCCCTCGCGGAGTTTTCCGGCCGCTAGCTGGCCGAAGAAGGACGTGCAGAGTACGGCGGCGCCGTCGACCATCGCCGAGTCCACGACCTGTCCGCGGCCGCTCTGGCGAGCGCTCAACATCGCGCAGACCATCCCAAACGCCAGGAACATTCCACCGCCGCCGAAATCGCCGACCAGATTGAGAGGGGGCACGGGTGGGCCGTCCTTTTGGCCGATATTGAACAGAGCCCCCGCGAGCGAGATGTAGTTGATGTCGTGGCCGGCGACGTGGGAGATCGGCCCGTCCTGGCCCCAGCCGGTCATGCGACCGACGACGATCCGCGGGTTGCGCCCTAGCAATACGTCGGGGCCGATCCCGAGTCGCTCGATCACACCCGGTCGGAAGCCCTCGATCAGGCCATCGGCTCGTTCGGCCAGCCGCAGTAAGGTCTCCACACCGCTGGCATTCTTCAGGTCGAGGCGCAGCGAACGGCGTCCACGCGCCAAGAGGTCATAGCGCCGCTCGCGCTGTAGACCGCCGGGCGCTCCGGAGCGATCGACCCGGATCACTTCCGCTCCCATGTCCGCCAGCATCATTGCGCAGAACGGCCCGGGCCCGATGCCCTGCAACTCGATCACTCGAACTCCGGAAAGTGGCCCCATCGTCTTTCTTCTCCTCAACGTGTTCGCTTCGCGCGTTACGCTTCTCACGATTGCATCGGTGGCATCGGTGTTAGTGGAATGACCCGCCCAGGAGGTCGCGGGCTGCGATCAGGCGCTGGACTTCGCTCGGTCCTTCGCCGATGCGTCGGATGCGCATCTCACGGTACCAGCGCTCGAGCGGCAGATCCTTCGTGACACCGTAACCTCCATGGATCTGGATGGCGTTGTCGACGACCCGGCTGCTGGCCTCACTCGCGAGTAGCTTGGCGAACGCGGCTTCCGTGCGGAAGGGTGCGCCGGACGCTGCCTTGTGGGCGGCCTCGAGCGTAATCCAGCGAGATGTACGGATATCGATCTCGTTGTCGACGATCATCCACTGAATCGATTGTCGCGTTGCGAGGGGGGCGCCGAAGGTTTCACGCTGGCGTGCGTATTCAATGGCCATTTTTTGGGAGCAGATCGCCACGCCAATGCAGCCAGCCGCGTAGGGAATGCGATTCTGGGTAAGACGAGTGCTGGCCATCGAGAAACCCGCGTTTACTTCGCCTAGCACATTCGCGTCGGGAACGAAGATATTGTTGAGTTCGAGTTCGGTGGCGTAGTGTGCCGATCGGAGGGTGTGCACGATGCGGCGAACTTTGAATCCCTCCATGTCGGTGTCGACGATGAAGCAGGTGATGCCGCCGCGGCCTTTGCTCGCATCCGTTCGTGCGAATAGCAGTCCGAAGTCGGCCCGATCGGCACCGCTGATGAAGGTCTTTTCGCCGTTCAATCGCCAGCCATTGCCTTCTCGGGTCGCCGTCGTGCGGATCGCGCGGGCTGGATCGCTACCGCCGGAGGGTTCCGTCAGGCCGAAGAAGCCGCGTTTTTCGCCGCGCAGGACTGGATGTAGGTAGCGCTCCTTCTGATCTTCGGTCGCTTCGTAGAGCTGAGCGAGTCCAGCACCACCAAAGACGCCATAGCAGGGGGCGTATAGACCTGCGCGGTGTTGTGACATCTCGATTGCGAGTAGTGTGCGCGTCACGATATCGATTCCCGCGCCGCCATACTCCTCGGGTATGTCCATTCCGTAGAGACCCATCTCCCGAGTCTTCGCAGTCAGTCGTTCGTGGTCTTCGGGCCCGAGTTCATCCGCGTCCGGATCGAGGTTGGCCTCGAGCGGCAGGATTTCTTCGCGAACGAAGCGACGTACTTGCTCGATGACTTGGCGCTGTTCGTCGGTGGGATCGAGGTCCATGGGCTTCTCCGTATCAGTGAGGGTTCAGAGGCGTCCGAGCTTGTGGAGAGTCGGGTCCTGCTGGTTGTCCGGGGGCAATTCGCCGTGGTCGGAGACGTAGGCCATCAGCAATTCGCGATAGCGGCTCGTGTACTGCATGTTGACTTCCGCCCGGAAGCGCAGGCCCGGGCCACGACGCTCGAGTTGACCGTCGAGCTCGCCGCGCAGGCCAAATGGACTGCGCCCACCCGCAAAGCCGATATACAGAGTCTGTCCGTCATTGTCGGCCAACTCGTAGACTCCGAGCTGGCCTTTTACGCGGTGGAGGTGGTCAGCGTCGAGGGGCAAGAATGTTTTCTCTAAGCGGATGGCCATGACGTTGAACGAATTGCTCCTGCTGGGCTGCTAGATCAGTTGAAGTCGGCGGGCCTGATCGCGGAGCTCCGACTGGTGGTCTGGGTGTGCAATCGAGATCAGTTCGAGGGCTCGTTCGCGATCTGTCTTTCCCATCAGTGACGCAACCCCATTCTCACTGACTACAAAATCGGTGTAGTAGCGGGGCGTGCCGACATACGCGCCTCGAGGCAGCTCGGAGACGATTCGAGAGTCGCCGTCATTGGTCTGGGAGCCGAAGATGTGGATGTTCTTCCCGCCTGGCGAGTATGCGGCGCCTACTACAAACTCGATCTGCCCGCCCGGGCCCGTATACATCTCTCGCCCGATACTATCGAAAACGATTTGACCCGTTAGGTCGATCATCGTTCCCGTATTGATACAGGTCATCTGACGCTGAGCCTGGAGCACGCCCAGATCGTGTACGTAGTCGGTCCCCATCACGATCCAGTCATCGTAGTTCCGGGCGACGATCTCCAACTCGCCACGATCAAAGGGCAGGGCGGTGACTACGAGCTTGCCCTTGTCTAGGGTCTTTCTCGAACCGTTGAACACGCCCGCCTCGTGCAGGGCCGGGATGCCGGGAGAGGTCAATTCGGAGTGATATCCGAGGTCTTTCTTGGTCGCCAGGTGGGGAGTAATCGAGTTGGGTGCTGCGCCGACACCGATTTCGATGGTGTCGCCGTCCTGGATCAGGTCGGCCGCGAAGGCGCCGGCGACATCGAGGATCTCGGCCTCCCTCGCCGATGCCGGGGGCAGCGAAGCCGCGAGCGGCGCCATTTTCGATTTCGGGACCTCGACCAGGAAATCGACCTCGTCAACGTGCACGAAGTTGTCGCCCGCCGAGCGCATCAGACCCGGCTCGATCTCGGCCACGACGCGTTTGCAACGTTTCAGCATGACCTTGCTGTCCCAGAGCGACGAGCCGAACGACATTCGACCCTCTTCGTCGGGTTCAGAAAGGCGGAACAGACCAAGGTCCGGGTTGCCTATGCGATCGTAGCGACGGTTGGCGTTGACGATCGTCGCTGAGGTATGACTAAGGCGTCGGGCGGTATAGATCGGACGCGTCAGGGTGACGTGGGAGACGCGTAGATCTACGCTGCGTTCCTCTTCCAGCGCATGGTCGAACTCGGACCAATTGACCGCCAGGTCACCATAGACGATCACATCGCGTAGTTCGCTGCGGCGCGCCGCGAGTTGGGGGAGCAGGTGGCGGGGCGTAGCGGCCGCGCAGCCAAGGTGGATCACCATTCCGTCACGCACGAGGTCGAGCGCGGCCTCATCCGAGAGGATCTTCTTGCTATAGCGTTGGCTCCAGTCCGACATGGGCTTGCTCCTTGAGGTGCTAATTGCCGCTCATGCGGGATTCTAGCTCTTGAACTCGGGCATGACCTCTTTGGCGAACAGCTCCATCGAGTCGAGGACGGCCTTCTGGGGGATTGCACCTCCCCGGTTCATCCACACGATGAAATCGTTCATGCCAATCTTCCCGTTCGCATGCAGGCGCGACTTTACCTGGCCAATATCGCCGACCAGGAAATTTGGACTGTCGACGACCGTATCGAGGTAGCCGATATTCGCACGCGCGCCGTCCCAACCCTGGTCGTAGCTTTCGTATCCCTTCGGCAGCGAGCCGTCGGCCTGGCGGGGCGTGCCGTAGCGGACGAATGCTTCCTGGTAGGAAAGGGCGCTCTCGCGCGGAATTTCCAGCGCCTGGGCACTATCGTGGTGCACGAATGTGGGGGCGAGTGCCCAGAAGTTTTTGGCGAGCTCGGGTCTGCCAATCTTCTCGAGTGTTTCCTGGTACACGAGATATGCCTTGTGGAACTCGGGGTCTGCCTGGTAGGGGTTGCCGCTGATGATGCCGTAGCCACGCTCCGCAGCGTAGGTGAACGTCGAGGGCGTTTGCATCGCTGTGACCCAGATAGGCGGATGTGGCTTCTGAATCGGTTTGGGCTCCAGGGAGATGTCATCGACGGTGTAGTGCTTGCCCTCGTAGCTGAAGCGGTCGTTCGTCCAGAGGCCGACACAGATATCCATCACCTCTTCGAAGCGCGAGCGGCTCTCATCCATGGGAATGCCCAGGCCCTTGAACTCGCCCGCCTGGTAGCCACGACCCGCTCCGAAATCGAAGCGCCCATTACTGATCACGTCGACCATCGCGACTTGCTCGGCAAGCAGAATCGGATCGTGGAAAGGCAGCACGACGACGGCAGTGCCGATCCGTACGCGCTTCGTGATCGAGGCGGCGGCAGCGGCGAGTACCAGGACGTCCGGGGCGATGCCGTAACGTGTGAAGCGATGCTCGGCGAGCCAGATATAGTCGTAGCCCAGCTCGTCTGCGAGTTTGATCTGTTCCATCGTGTCGGCATAGACCTGGGCGTCGTTTCCGTTCTCAGGTTTTTCGAGTAGGAAGAACAATCCAAATCGCATTCGTTTTTCTCCAGTCGGTTGTTTCTCGGACGATCTCGCTAGCGGTAACTGGTATTGAATCGAGCCTGCTTTCGTAGGTCCGCGGTCGGGCGGTGAGACTTACTCCTGTGGGTAGCGCCAGACTTTTTGGGGTTGCGTCGAGTCAGGATCGAGACAGAAAAGCGGAATCGCGATTCCCTCGCCGGCCGAGCGAAAAACCATGCGTACACGCGACCCGATACCCACCTGGCGGATGAGCTCGGGCGGCGCGAGTTCACCATCGGGCTGCACCAGGTTGGCGATGACGCGAAGCGCATCGTGCTCCCCGGGCGTGTGTTTCTGAGTATCGAGTTCGACGAGGAGAATCATGTAGGGGACATGCTCTCTAAAGGCGGGATTGATCGCATGATGCACTTCTCCATAGCTATGCACCTCTCCCACGGGCTCGATCGGCTTCCAGCTTGAGCCTGAGTGTGCGCAAAATGGGCAAGCCGTCGTTGGGGGGTACCGAACGAGATCGCATTCGTTGCAGCATTGCAGCCGGAATTCGTTCTTGGCGCAGTATTCGAAGTACGAGAGATTGATCTCGTCGACGTCGTGGATGGCCAATCGCATCCCCAGATATTCACCGTCGATCGGCATCGTCCTCTTCCTTTCCCTAACCGCGTCCCATGACGAGCGCGGAGCCCGTGCCGGGCGTGGCCCAACCGAGGTTTGCCGTGAGTTCGGGATCACGCACCTGGCGGCAGCCTCCTTCGGAGTAGTCGTAGGTGTGAACACGCTTTCCGTCGGAACCCGCCGGGCAGGAGTCGTCTACGTCTCGTCTCAGCTGCCGCACATTTTCGATCACCATGCTCTGTCCATGCGTGTATCCTTCGCAGAGATGGCTGCCGCTCGTGTTGTTGGGTCGATGGCCCCCGAGACGAATCGTGCCATTGCTGACATAGTCCCCACCTTCTCCCTTGGCGCAGAACCCGTAATCTTCGAGCTGTAGCAGCGTGGTGAATGTGAAGGCATCGTAGGAACCCGTGATGTCGATGTCCTCGGGCGTCACGCCCGAGTTAGGCCATAGAAGCTCCCGGGCGTAGTGGCCCGCGACGGTCGAAATCGGGCCGCTCTGATAGTGCATGTCCGCCCGAGGTTTGCAGCAGCGTCCGACCACGGACTTGATCAGTGCCGGAGTGTGGCGGCAGTCGCGCGCTCGCTCGCGGCTGGTGACGATGATCGCGGTGCCGTTGTCGGTCTCGACGCAGCAGTCGAGTAGATGCAGTGGCTTCACGATCATTCGGCTAGAAAGAACGTCGTTCACTGTGACGCGATGCTTGTAGTATGCCTTGGGGTTGTTCGATGCGTGCTCACTGTGAACAACCTTGACCGTCGCGACCTGCTCGGGTGTAGTGCCATAGTCGTACATATGCCGCATGAACGTTTGGCTGAACCACTGCCCGGCACTCGACCAGCCGTAAGGCACCGTGTGGAGCGCGCCTCCGCTCACCGCGCCTCCGCGCCGGCCGGTACCGCCGATGCGCACCTGCGAGTAGCCGTTCATGGCTCGAAACACGACGACCGTTTCGCACATCCCGGCTTCGATCACGCCGATCGCGATTCCAATCAGGGCCTCGGTGCTCGAGCCTCCACCGTAGACGTCCATATAGAAGTTCAGGCGGATACCGAGATCTCCAGCGATCTCCGGAGAGAAAGTCGAGTCGTTGAAGGAATACGAGAGCATGCCATCGACGTCGGCTGGTTCGAGTCCGGCGTCATCCAGGGCGTTGCGAACGGCTCGCGTACCCAGCGCGCGGGTCGTGCAGCCGGAGCCCCTCGTGTAGTCGGTTTCGCCTACGCCGGCGATCGCGTAGCGATCACGCAAGTGGCGGCGGGTGGTTCCATCGATGTCGTTCCCTGCCACAGGTCCTCCTCAACACTTGAGTGAGATCAAATGTAAGCACATGCCCCCTCGAAGGGGCATGTCCGATAGTATATCTTTGTAGCGATATGTAGGTGTGATTTCCTGTCTCTGTCGAGGCCTTGACGGAGAAAAACGGTGTGGGAAGGAGAAGGCGGGCGGGCCGGACACTGGGCTGACCCCGTTTCTTTCCTGGCCGTTCGGATTCGGCCGTTATCCTGGATGCGGAAGAGGCCCAAAGTGCACGAGAGCACGGGAATCTTGCATGAACCGACCATGAACCGAGAAGGAGTCCCCTATGGCAGAAATTAGCGGCGCTACCTTGATTGCTCGCAGCCTCAAACAGCAAGGTGTCGAAGTGATGTTCGGCGTCGTTGGGTTTCCGATCTTCGGCATCGCTCCGGCGGCTCAAGCCGAGGGCATCAAGTACGTTGGCATGCGCAACGAACAGTCCGCGAGCTATGCAGCCGCCGCGGTTGGTTATTTGACCGGGCGCCCTGGGGCCTGCCTCGTGGTCTCCGGGCCTGGCATGATCCACGCGCTCGCGGGAATGTCGAACGCCTGGGCGAACTGTTGGCCGATGATCGTGATCGGCGGGGCCAGCAACTCCTACCAAGAGGGGATGGGTGCATTTCAGGAGGCGCCGCAGGTTGAGTCGGCGCGACTCTATTCCAAGCTGACCGCGCGCCCCGACTCCGCGAAGCGGATCCCGGCATACATCGAGCAAGCGGTCCGCACGAGCATCTACGGCCGGCCTGGGGCGGTCTATCTCGATTTTCCGGACGATGTGATTTCGGCCAAGGTCGACGAGACAGATGTTTCGTTTCCCGCGAAATGTCCGGACCCGCCGCGTCCCCTCGCCGAGCCCAGCGAAGTCGAGCGAGCAATCGATGTGCTGCGCACCGCCAAGAACCCGCTCGTGATCGTCGGTAAAGGCGCCGCCTACTCGCGTGCAGAAAATGAGGTCCGGGCCTTCATCGAAGCGACTCAGCTCCCCTTCCTTCCGTCCCCGATGGGTAAGGGCGTGGTCCCCGATGACCATCCGCTGTCGGTCGCACCGGGGCGCGCGTTGGCGCTGGGTGAGGCAGATGTCGTCGTTCTATTCGGTGCACGGTTGAACTGGATGATGCACTTCGGACTACCGCCACGATTCGCCGAGAACGTCAAGACGATTCAGATCGATATCGCGCCGGAGGAGATCGGGCGCAACGTGCCGGCGGAAGTCGGGCTCTTCGGGGATCTGAAATCCGTCGTAGGCCAGATGAACGACGTCCTTGCGAAGAAGCCTTATACGTTCGCCTCCGATGCGGCCTGGCGCGAGACGCTCGGCGCAAAGGTCGAGAGCAATAAGCAGTCCGTGCAGACGATGATGGACGACGAGAGTGTGCCGATGGGGTACTACCGCGTATTTCGTGAAATCCAGGAACAGGCGCCAGCTGGAACGCTCATTCAAGCCGAGGGCGCGCAAACGATGGACATCAGCCGGAGTGTCCTGATGCATGATGAACCGCGACTGCGACTCGACGCGGGGAGTTTCGGCACGATGGGCGTTGGGCTCGGTCAAGCCATCGCGGCTGCCGTCGTCCACCCCGAGAAGAGGGTGATTTGCATCGAAGGCGATTCTGCTTTTGGATTCAGTGGGATGGAGGTCGAGACGGCCTGTCGCTACAAGCTGCCCATCGTCTTCGTGATCGTGAACAACAATTCGATAGGCGGTGGGATTAAATCCCTTCCAGACGATCCTTGGGCGCTTCCGTCGTCGGGCTACACCATCGACGCGGGCTACGAAAAGATGATCGCGGGCTTCGGAGGAAAGGGCTATCTCGTTCGTACGCCGGAGGAACTCGGAGCCGCGATCAAGCAGGCCCTCGACGACGATATGCCTAGCATCGTAAACGTCTTGATCGACCCGGACGCGCGCGGCAAGCCTCAGAAGTTTGCCTGGCTGACTCAGTAACGACGCGACGATGCGACGATGCGACGATGCGCTCGGCGGGTTCGGCGGGCGCCGGTGTCCTTGATCGACCGGAGGAAAGCCTGACCATGGCAAACGTTCGAGCGCCTCACATCAATCCGGACACGCGAGAATATTGGGAGGCCTGTTGCCGACACGAACTCCTTCTCCAGAGGTGCAGTGACTGCGACGCATGGCATCATTTTCCTCGAACACTCTGCCCGAGTTGCTGGAGTGGCAACGTCAAACCCACGCCGGTGAGCGGCCGCGGTACGATCTCCATGTTTTCTAAACTCGGCGATCGGGTCGTAGCGTGGATCGATCTCGAGGAAGCGGAGGGGCTGCGCACTGTGGCCAACGTCGTCGAGTGCGATCCGAGCGGCGTGCGAATTGGTCTGCGCGTCGAATTGGTGTGGCAGGACTTCGATGACTTCAGCCTGCCGCAATTCCGTCCCGCATGAGTCATCCACTTCGAAGTCAGGTCGCAGTCGTGGGTGTTGGATATTCCGAGCTGTCGCGGGACTCGGATTGTTCGGTTGGCGCCCATGCGCTGCAGGCGTGTCGCAATGCCATCCTGGACGCGGGGCTCAGCAAGGAGGAGATCGATGGTGTAGGTGCGATCTATTCGACCGATCTGCCGACCGTCTGGCCAGGCTACGTGGTCGATGGTCTCGGTCTTCCTTCGGTCAACTGGACCACTTGTGCGTTTCCTCCTTCCATCAACGTGGTAATCGAAGGCGTGCAGGCGGTGTTCTCTGGAACCTGCCGCTATGCACTGTGCTATCACGCCAAATATCGCTGGGACACCACGTCTTCGGCTGCGCGCAGCGATCCCATGCGTAAGGCGCCATGGCGGGGAAGTGTTGACGGCTCGCTTTCGTCGCAGATGATCGCGCCTTTCGGAGGGGGACATCCCTTCGCAGCCGCGATGCAGAGATATATGCATCTCTACGGCACGCGGCGCGAGCATTTCGGGATGATTGCGGTGAACAACCGCACGAATGCAACGCGGAATCCGAGGGCGGTGTTTCGCCAGCCGATCTCGATCGATGATTACCTCACGTCGCGAACGATCGTCGAACCCTTCTGCCTCTACGACATGGACACCCCCATTGACGGTGGGATGGCTGTCGTCCTCACGAGCGCGGAACGAGCGGCCGACCATCCGCATCGTCCAGTCCTCGTCGAGGCCATCGCCAACGGTGCCGCTTCCCAGAGCGATATGATGCTGCACCCCGACGGTCTTGCCGAGCCTTTCGAGCAGTTGGTGTCCACGCTTTGGGAACGCTCGGAATTGCGCGCAGAGGACATGGACGTGGTGAATCTCTACGATGGATTTTCGATCCTGACGATGGGCTGGATCGACGCAGTTTTCGCTGGTCGGGGCAATGCGGGGGCCTTCCTGCAAGACAGCTGGCGCGAGCAGGAAGGGGATGTGCGCTTTCTGGGGCGCATTCCGATGAGTCCGCACGGCGACAATTTGAGCGAGGGATGTCTTCAGGGCTTCGGTCATGGCAATGAAGCGGTGCTTCAGCTGCGCGGGAAGGCGGGACCGACTCAGATCGAGGGTGCTCGGAGGGCGCTCGTCACCAACGGTCTGAACCCCGTCTGCGGCGGGATGGTGTTGCGATCGCCCGATTGACGCGGAAGGTTGAGTCCACTTAGCTCTGGCTATGGACTATGAAGATTCGTGAGCACACTGCCTAGAATTGGCGTGATGCTGCCAACGTTCGATCCCTTCAACCTCGACACCTTTCCTGTCGTCGAGGCGGCGCGAGTGGCGGAGAGGCTCGGCTTTGATTCCGTGTGGGCCGGAGACCACCTTAGCTATCACGCTCCTGTCGTCGACTGTTTGGTATCCCTTGCCTGTGCGGCGAGCGTGACCCGACACGTGCGCCTCGGCACGGCGATTCTGCTTGGTGCGCTGCGACCTGCTCCACTGGTGGCAACGGCGACGGCCGCTCTCGATCGCCTGAGCGAGGGGCGCTTCGTGCTCGGCCTTGGAGCGGGGGGAGAGAATCCGGCCGAGTATGCAGCCGTCGATGTTGATCCCCGTGAGCGAGGTGCTCGCCTGGAAGATCTGGTGCGTGTGTTGCCGCAGCTTTGGGACGGCACGGCGACCCGCTTCCAGGGACGCAAGCTGGACCTCGACGTGCCGCCGCTACGTCCCGGTCCGGTCCAGCAGCCGCATCCTCCGATCTGGCTCGGCGGGCGTTCAGCTGCGGCGCGCGGGCGAGCGGCCAGGCTCGCCCAGGGTTGGATGCCGGTCTGGATGAGCGCTACGCGGCTGTCACATGAGATTGCCGAGCTCGATAGGGAGGCGGCCGAGGCCGGACGAGCCTGTCCCGACGTCGCTCTCATGATGTTCGCGGCATTGGGGTCCGACGAGGCGAGCTGTCGCTCGGACGCCGCTCGCTTGGCTCATGGTCAATATGGGCTGGGCCTGGACAGACTCGAGCGCTGGCTTGTGCTTGGTGCCGGTGCTCGCTTACTGGACGAAGTCGGCGCTGCGGGTGCGGCGGGCGCGGACGAAGTGATTCTTCACGCGACGCGGCCAGACTGGCAGGGCCAGTTCGAGGCCTTTGCGGCGGCGCTTGGCCTCGAGCCGAGGCCTGAGTAGGCCAGTAGAAACTAGAGATCTTCCTGCAGCGAGTTCAAACGATCCACGCTGTCAACATAATCCTCAACCATGGCCATCACGAGGTCACGGCTCGACTGTGTGTCATTCATGCGCCCGACGATCTGGCCGACCGGCGTACAGGCTACCTCCTGCGACTTTTCCGGGTAACGCGTTTGGCGCGCCATGGATTCGCGCGCGACCATCATCTGGAGCGGGGCGCCCAGAGATTCCGGATTGCCAGGTGAGTCCCAGGAGTCTGTCCATTTATTGCGGAGCATGCGCACTTCTTTGCCCGTGAAAGACCGCGAGCGAACGGTATCGCTCGATGTTGCCGCGAACAGAGACTCCTTCGTCGCTGGAGAGGATTCGGCCTCCTCGACAGTCAACCAGATCGAGCCGCACCAGACGCCCTGAGCACCCATCCCGAGCGCTGCCGCCATCTGGCGTCCCGTGCCGATACCCCCGGCAGCGATCACGGGGATGTCTCCAGCGATCTCGACGACATCGGGCCAAAGCACCATGCTGCCGACGTCTCCTGTGTGTCCTCCTCCCTCACCGCCCTGGGCGATAATGAAGTCGAGTCCCGCCTCGACGTGTCGCTCGGCGTGTCGAGGCTTGCCGCAGAGGGCGCCGCACAATCGTCCCGCTTCCTGAATCTGCTTGATCACTTCGGGCGGAGGAGTGCCAAGTGCGTTGGCGATGAGCTTGACGTTGTCATGCTTGAGTGCCACGTCGACGAGGGGGACGGATGTCGCCTCGGTCATTGTCAGGCGATCTTGGATATCGACTTCTTTCGGTAGCGCGGGCACGCCGACATCGTCGAGAAGCTTGCGAGCGAAATCACGATGGCCCTGGGGAATGCGCGCGCTCGCGAGTTCGAGCAACTTCTCGGCATCCTTCTCATCCTGGCCCATGTATTTGTTGGGGATAATGACGTCTACGCCATAGGGCTTGCCGTCAACATGATCATCGATCCAGTTGAGTTCGATTTCGAGCTGTTCGGGGGTGAAGCCTACGGCTCCGAGAACACCAAACGCGCCGGCGTTGGTTACGGCGGCGACAACGTCGCGGCAATGCGTAAAGGCGAAAATCGGGAACTCGATGCCGAGTTGCTTAGCCAGCTTGGTCTGCATGAGGGATCCTCTCGTTCGGGGGTTGGGGACGCGACCGACTCGGCCATTTGATCAATCGTTCTGACTCTGGGTTGTGGATCAGCCTGTGAATCGAAGTCTTCGAATTCTCTTCGGAGTGTCCGATCGGATCTATCAATTGTCAATCGGCAACAACGCTACACCATAGACGCTCTGCACTCGTTGAGCAAAAGAGGCGTTTTGAGCCCAGCCGTCTCCGCATTCCGGCGCTTTTCTCAGACTCTCAGCTGTTCGCGCACGGCGTAGGCCTCGGCCATGATCCGCTCGATGATTTTCTCCGCCGTCGGGGTGTCGGAGACGAGTCCCTGGATCTGACCGATCGGCAGCACGCCGTGCTCCAGATCCCCGTCCTCGATCGAGGCTCTCATGGCGGTCTGCGCGGTGGCCATCCGAGCGAGTCGCAGCGTGTAGGCGGGACCCCGGGCGAGCACCTGCCAGAACATCTGGAGCCACGGGCGATTCATCTCCAGGGCCAGAGTCCGAGATGCGAGGAACGCCTCGAAGTAGCCCGTCCCCGCGTTCACTATCCGTTCGGACGAGGGCGTGCGCATGATGCGGCAGTCCATTCCGTCGAAGCGGTCGGTGTAGATCGTGTCCTCGACCGCACGCTCGACGACCGCCTCGCGGGTGCGATCGTGTAGTGGGCTTTCTTTTGCGACGATGAAGCGCGTGCCCATCGCGACGCCCTGCGCGCCAAGCGCCAAGGCTGCCATCAGGCCGCGCCCGTCTCCGAACCCCCCGGCTGCAATGATCGGAATATCGATGGCCTCGAGGAGACTTGGGATGAGAACCAACGATGTGACTGGGCTGCCGTGTCCAGCCGCTTCGTTGCCCGTGACCTGGATGGCATCACATCCGTAGCGCGAAGCTGCCAGGGCGTGGCGACGGGTGACGACGGTCGCGATGACTTTGCCCCCATATGCATGAGCCTGGGGCACGATCCAATCCCCCTTGCCGAGCGAAAAATTGAGCACGGGGACTTTTTCTTCAAGGGCTACCTCGGCGTTCTCGCGTCCGTTGGGGATCATCAACGGTGTCCCGACGCCGAAGGGTTTGTCCGTGAGTGCGCGAATCTCGTCAATCTCGCGGCGCGTTTCGTCCGGTGAATTCGTGGCCGTCGCGAGTACACCGAGGCCGCCCGCGTTGCTCACGGCAGCGACGAGGCCAGGGCGCGACACGCGGGTCATCTGCGGCAGAAGGATCGGATATCGGATGCCGAACATACGAGTGATGGCGGTGTCCATGGTGTTCTCTCCAGTTGACATCCAGGGTGGAGTTCATTTCCGACGGAAAGCTTGGACGAAGTCGTACCAGCGCTCATCCGAGCCGAGTGGAAAATAGAGCGAGAGTCGGTCGAGCACGCCTTCATAGCGATCATGGAGCGCCTGTGGCAGGTCGCCAGGCTTGGCGATGACGGCCAGCTGCTCGAGCAAAGCATCGGGTACGAGCTTGGGCATCGCGTCCCAGTCTCCGCGCCGCGCGCGAGCACTCAATTCCTTACCGACATCTTCCATGTCGTGGTGTGTGAGCAGTGTGCGGTAGCTGGGCGTCGAGCCGTAGAACGCGATCTGGGCGCGCACGCGGGACTCGTTCTTGTCGAATTCCTCTTGGGTCTCTCCGGTGACGACGAAGACCGGAGAGTAGAGTTCGAGATCCGATGCGCGCTTGCCACGAAGCCTGGCA
>Ga0164315_10001680_pt1 | contig 16676 bp, 15 predicted proteins | sample GuaBasSedimGuay6_FD_113737 | JGI IMG/M metagenome (GOLD analysis project Ga0164315, IMG submission 113737) | Subseafloor sediment microbial communities from Guaymas Basin, Gulf of California, Mexico - Guay6, Core 4569-2, 0-3 cm | ecosystem: Environmental > Aquatic > Marine > Hydrothermal vents...
CCAAAACGAACGTCCCGGCTGTGGTATCAGAGAGTTTGTGTACCCTTGGGAGCGTTGAGTGAAATCGTTGCCACTATTAGCGGCTTCTGGCCCCGGATGAAAATACGCTTCATCCAACATATTGAGTACTTTGAAAGAAATCTCAAATGGGTTATACCGATAAGTCATCACACCATTCAGGGTGAAATAGGCATCCAGTTTCTCGCCTTGCGCTCGCAACGGATTGCGCGTGTACAATTCTCTTTCCCCCACAAAGTTGCCTCTTAAATTCAGATTCCATTGTTTTCCAACCGGCACATTCACCCCAATATTAAATTTATGCGGGGCAATATCACCCAATTCAGTATCGCCTTCCTGCCATTCGCCAAGTTCGTGATTATAATGCACACTGCTGGTGGCTTTGGTAAAAGTGTAGTTGAAATAACCGGTGATGTCCGCTGAATTCGCGATCACGTTTGGAAAAGAAGATTTCATCCGATATTCAAACCCATAGATATCGCGTTCACCTGCATTTTCGGCTTCTTCCTTGAGCACATCCGTATAATGGGCACGATAAAGAGAAATTTCATGGAACCAACGCTTCATCTGATGCATAGCGATAAATTCGATATTCCGTGCTTTTTCGGGTTGAAGATCAGGGTTGGCTTTACGTCCACTCCAGCCGCCCCAAAGCAATGATGGAGGAGGTTCTTGAAAAGCTTCCCCATAGAGCAATTTAAAAGTCCATGGTTTTGACAACTTATAAATGGCTGAGGCTCGTGGATTGATCACATCGCCATACATCGAGTTTTTGTCATATCTCACGCCAACATTAAAACGGAAAGGCGCAACATCAAAAATGCCTTGAATATATCCCCCAATGTCCCGCGTGTGTGCCATATTATCTTCTGGCATTTCAGACAGCGGTGGTGGGGGAGGCGTATAGTTGATATCGGTACTATGTCCAATCCCAGAGCCGCTTTCGGCGGTTGAACTAATCGCAGGCTCCCAATAGCCTGGCACATCAAAGGCTTGGGTTAATTCCTTGCGTTCAAATTTTAATCCGCCTGAAAGTAACACATTGTCTCGTAAGGCTAACTCAAAATTCTGTTTAAATAACCAACTGTTGTTATCAGAATTCCAGTGGGTAAAACTGATATAGGAATAGTCTTCCATGCCGTCATTCCAATCAGGTTCGGCCTCCGCCCAGTATCCATAGCGACGGTTTTCCCGGTAAAGCAGCAATGAATGGCTTTTCAGCGAACCGGTTATCTCTTTGTCATATTCAAGAAAAAACTGGTCGCTGTCTTTATTCCAAAAGGCATTGTTTTGGGCACGATCAGCGGCATAGTAGGGCCCATAAGCCTCTTTTTTTTTCCAGTGAATCAACCCGAGTTTCATACCCTTATATTGTAAATCCGCCAATACCCCATAATCATTGGTGGGATCGTAATAAGAACCAAATTGATGGCCTTCGTGTTCCAATTCAAGCAACGGCCCCCAGATTTTTGGATCGTTGAGTTGTTCCGGTTTCATAAAACCAAATTGCCCACTAAAATCAGGCTCATCACTTTTAAACACTCGCCCGCTAATGGAAAAAGTCAGATCCTGAATCGGTTTTCCCCTGACGGTGGCATCAATCCCTTTCGATTGATAGCTGCCAGCCTGAACATTGACAGTCACATCGGTTTCTCCCACCTTAACTGCCGTGCCATCATTCGTGATGATGTTGATAATGCCTAAAAAAGCATTTGGCCCATAAACGGCACTTGCGGGGCCATATAATACTTCAATGCGCTTGATATTGGACAACGGATATTGACGACTTATCGCGGCTTCGTGTGCCCATAACGTATTATCCACGATACCATTGATCATAAACAAGGTTCTGCTCGTGTAGGGGGTGCGATAGCCACGCTGATAAGCTATCATATAAGTGCCACCGTTTGGGATTGTGACATCAAACCCAGGTAAGTCCATCAGCACTTCCGGCAAATCGGTATAACCCCGTTGTTTAATTTCGGAAGCGGTAACCACCATCATTGTCGCAGGCGCATCCAGTAGACTTTCTGCCGTTCCAGAGGCGGTTTCAATCGTCACCAATTCTGCGCGTAAAAAACGCAATTCCTCTACTAATTCCCCGTTTTCCCCTTCTGGCGCGGTATCATCGGCCTGAGCGTGTTTCACTAACGCACAAAATATCACAATGCTTGCGGCACATTTGATGAGCATTTTTACCTGTGACGGCATAAGTTTTCTCCATTAAATAGTACAGTACAACGGATTAGCTTCATTCCCGGATTTGTTGAAATGAAAAATGAATCATTAAATCGGTATAAACTATAATAGATAAATAGGGGGCCGATTAGCGTCATGTAATCCACTATCGAATCGGTGGATTACCAGTGCAGCTAATCGGGCCCTACAAAATATCATCACCCACATTGCAGCATCTATGTACGGGACAACAATTATAATCTATTGATTTTAAAGTGACTGTTGGATGACACTTCCGCTTGCACTAGACATTTCGTCTATTTCATCGGCTGTGATGTCGGGCCAACTAATATCGCCAACTTCAAAAAGGACGAGATACTTTTTTAAGCACAAAAACTTGTTCTTGATGTTCAATCTGCACTTCTCTTTCTTGACGCGCCCTATCTAATAGAAAAACAAGCTCTTTAGAGCGTTGTGAGTATGCTTTCATAAATATACCTCCAGAACCATAACGCCTATCTTCACGGATAACTCTGCCTTATTTTTCTAATGCCGCGTAAAATTTCTTCTTTGTGAACCGGCTTGCCTCGCCATAGAAGCGATTAGAGACTGGCTAAAAGGTGCTTTAGGACAATCAACAGTGACTTTATAACGTCTACCATCAACGTCCTTTATCCATTGCTCGTGTGACGTACCACCAGCATTAGCCCTTTGCTTAAAACCGAGATGGGTTAAAATTGTTTTAACTTGACGACAGGTGAGTGGTGGATAACGGGAGCTCATGCGGTTTTGTTATTATAATAAGGCGTTAAAGGTAATGGTTCATGGAATAAACGATACACCCCCTTTCTGGCATGAGTAAAACGGCACGTCACGAGATAAAAGTAATATTTTAACCACTCTAATAAGGGGGCTTTGCGATAAAGCAACTGCTGGGCATAGTCTTTGTCTTCACCAACGAGTGCATCAAAAACATATGCTTTGATCATGTTTTCAAGTTTGGTTTTAGCCTCTTCAAAGCTATCTGCTTGAGCTGCCAGATCAAAATCCAGACAAAATGCTATCCATTGCCCTTCATCATACCTTGCATAGCATCTGAGTATTAATTGGTTTTGTTTCATACTCATCCTCTTGTAATATTTAACCCATTTTACGAATGGATGCTATACCTCGATGGGATAGTATCCATTTTAACAAAGCACCAGCGCGTGGGAAAAATGACATTCCTTATTCCCGAAACCAGATAATGAGGAGGTGCCTTTTTAAAAAAATGGTCATTATCAGTCTTGAGTATCACTCTTTAGTACAACGGATACGCGAAATAAACGGATAAAAATAACATTCACTTGAATGTTTGATTTTGAACCTATAAAATACTGTTTATCTGTTGGTGCATCTTCTGAGATGAGGATAATTAATTGAGCACTAAGTACCTGTCCATGTGGTTAAATCGGTATAAATTCTACAAGCCCCGCGATACGGCTAATGCTATTTTAATTTTACGAATGGATGCTATCCCTTCTTAGGGATAGTATCCATTTTAACAATTTTACGAATGGATGCTATCCCTTCTTAGGGATAATATCCATTTTAACACATTAAAAACTGCTAACCGTCGCCTGTAAGCGGTAGACGTAGCTATTGTCATCCGCGTCATAATTATTGTAGACTATTGTCCGATTGGCGATGACAGCCTGAGTTTGGGTGTGGATAATATCCGTAGTGATTTTACCATTGTCCAGTGTGCTTTGGGCCGCCAGTGCCACGTTGGCTTTTTCGGACAAATCCCGTTCTGCTAACATCATTGCGATCCGCTTGCAGGCGTAATCGGGTTTTTGATTTTGACAGATTTGTCGGCCTTCGCCGGTGACGACATGTTTATGTAAAATCAATGGGTTATCTGGTTTTGGCATAGAAAGCGTGGTTTCTGGCTTTGTTTCTGAGCCACCCATATTAATGTTCAGATTGACATCGCCAAAGCTAAATAAGCCACCAAATATGCTAAACTCAAATAGCCTAAAACCTATAACTCGATCATCAAGTTAGTTATAACTCGATGATCAAGTATTTTTGTAAACAGTTGATTTCAACATAATTTTTGTGTCTAAAAACTCATTTGATTAAAAATCAATGAGTTGCATTTATAAACCCTCAAAAGTTGATTGTCGTCAAGCCAAATAACATCAAAAACTTGATCATCGAGTACATACAATACACAGTTTCATCCACACAATCTGTGTTATCTGTCGGGCAATCGCATCAATTTTTGCATTAAATCTAAAAGAACAATGCCGTGCAATTGCCCTAGTCAAATCTGCTAACATCCTTGAAATGATGACTCAGATTATTTATCATTGTCTGCACCATTTTCAGGTACAATTTATCAGGAGCACAAGGCGAACCTTGTACGAAACCAAACGTGATTACTCATTCGTTTCAGGCGAACCTGGTACGAAACCGGGCGTGATTACTCAGGAGTACTTCGCTCCCTTTGTACGAAACCAAACGTGATTACTCATTCGTTTCAGGCGAACCTTGTACGGCAAAACGGCGTGATACATTGTCAAATTAATATCAATAATAGAGCACAACGAATTTGGAAATAAACGAATTGGCAAAACGCAAATCCGTTTATTTCGTGTATCCGTTGTACTCGATTGGAGGAAATAATTATGAAATTCAACATGTTGGTTTGGATAATTAGCTTGAGTTTAATTACATCAATTGCTCAAGCGGTTGCTCAAGATGAAAAACAATCGCAATTCTTAGTCCATTTATACCATGCTCTAAGCATTCAACACTACGAACGTGGAGAATTTAAATTGGCTTTAGCGACAGCAGAAGCAGCGTTTAACATCAAGCGAGAGATACTCGGGGAGAAACACCATGCGACTTTACAAAACATGAACTACTTGGTTGTTCTGTACCAAAAATTGGCCCAACTAGACAAGGCATTAACGTTGTCGGAAAAACTCTATCCTTTAACAAAGGAGGTGCTAGGTGAAAAACATCCTGATACTCTCTTATGTATGAATAACTTGGCGGGAGCTTACCAAGCGTTGGGACAATTAGATAAAGCTTTGCCTTTGTCTGAAACAGTCTATCGCTTAACCAAGGAGGTATTAGGCGACACACATTCTTGAATAATTTGGCCTATATTTATCAAGCGTTAGGTCGCTTAGAAGAATCTTTGCCTTTATCAGAAAAGGGGTATCACTTAACAAAGGAAATCTTGGGTGATAAACACTCTTCTACCCTCTTCAGTTTGAATAATTTGACGTTTCTTTATCAAGCGTTGGGCCGTTTAAACGATGCGTTGCCTTTATCCAAAAGACTTTATGACTTAACAAAGGAAGTTTTAGGCGAGAAACACCCTGATACCCTCATAATCCTAAATAATGTGGCAGGCATTTATCAAAGTTTGGGCAGCCTAGACGAGGCTTTGCTTTTGCTGGAAAAAAACTATCGTTTGGCGAAAAATGTTGTGGGCGATAAACATCCTACCACCCTTTTAATCATGAATCATTTAGCAGTTATTTACCAAGCATTAGGCAACTTAAACGATGCCTTGTCATTGTCTGAAAAAAGTTATCCTTTAACAAAAGAGGTTATGGGAAACAAACATCCATACACCTTCAAGAGTTTGAATATTTTGGCATTTATTTACCTCAAACAGGATCGCTTAGACAAGGCTTTGCCTTTGTTTGAAAATGGCTATCACTTGTTTAAGGAAGTGTTAGGTGATAAACACCCTGACACACTAAAAAGCTTGAGTAATTTAGCAGTTGGTTATAGTGAGCAAGGTTCTATTTATAAAGCTATCGATTTGTTGAAAACCTTAGTCAAAGGTGTAGAACATTTGCGTCGTAGCGATTTATCCGCAGAAAATCGCCAAGCTTTATTTAAACAATACACAGAGAGTTATACTCTTTTATCTTTTTTATACCATTTAAGCAATAACAGTATTGACGCTTTTCATACTGCAAAAATGACCAAAGCTCGCACTCGACTCGACTCCATGATACTCACTTTAGCAGCCCAAAAAGCCAGTTTAACTGAAAAGGAGCAACAACAATTCCAAAATCATCATCGGCAAATAACCGCTTTGAATCACCAGATTGCTCAAGCTGCCGAACTTGAAAAACGGCTAGTGTTTGAGAGGCAAAAAAACCAAGTCGTCAAACAAGCGGCAAATTTCCAGCGTGGTTTGATGACAAAATACCCAAAAGAATTTAAACAACTCGTTGCTCCTGAAATTATTACCATCAACGAAGGCGCAAACCTAATTCCATCAGATGGTTTATTTATCAGTTATCTGATGCTGGATAATCATGTGCTGGTTTTCACGTTGGATTCAACCGGCGATTTGCAAACCCATGATTTAGGAGAAATTGCCGGGCTTGAACAAACGCTGAAAACATACCAACAATTGTTAGGCGAAAAATGCACCGTCAAAAAATTGCGTAGCAGAGCCTGTGGACGCAAATATGTCTGGCAACTTGCAGATGGCCGTTTTTTCGTAGGTAAAAAACCAAGCCGTGATAAAAAACCAAAGAAGGTCAAAAAGTTAGGCAAAAAACTCCTCGCACCGATTCAGGATCGTCTGCACAGCAAACCACGTTGGATAATTTCCCCCGACAGTATGCTGGCTCAAATCCCGTTTGAAACCTTAATCCTTGAGGAACAACCGGTTATCGCACAACATGAAATCAGCTATGTGCAATCGCTGTCGGTATTGGCACTGCTTAAAGAACGTGAAAAGGCGTACCAAAGTCTCAAAGGCCGAGAAACGTTGTTGGCGATGGGTGCACCGCGATACCACTTGCCCGGCAACCGCCCTAAAAAATGCAATCAGCCCACACGCGCCCCCGATTTTGATGTCGAAAGAATGCTCGCACGCAACGCGAATGATCAGCAACGCTACCAAAAGGCCTTTAAAGCCAAGGAAGTCAAATGGTGCAATCTGCCGGGCGCTACGAAAGAACTCGCGGCCCTAGAAAAACTGTTTGCCGACAAACGGCCCGTTATTTATAAACAAGCTGAGGCCTCTGAAACTAATTTGCAACGTCTTAACCGCGAGCAAGAATTGACGCGCTATCGCTATTTGGTATTTTCGGCGCATGGTTATTTTGACGCGCAAACCCCTGAATTATCAGTGATTGTGCTCGATCAACTGAATAAAACACCTGATACTGATGGCTATATCACCGCCAGCGAATGGCCGAGTTATGATTTTAAAAGCGATTTAATGGTATTGTCCGCTTGTTAAACCGGGCAGGGAAAATTGTTACGTGGTGAAGGGGTGCTGGGGTTGCCTTATGCGTTTTATGTGGCCGGCAACAAAAACACGCTGATGACATTGTGGACAGTGCTGAATGAAAGTACCGCCGAATTTACTGTGCGTTTCTTTGAGAAACTCAAGGGCGGGATGAACCAAGTGAAAGCACTGACAGAAACCAAGCGGGAATTTCTGAACAGTCATAAGTATAAACGGCCTTTGTTTTGGGCACCGTTTGTGTTGTATGGGATTTAGGGGGGCATTCTTTTTTGGGAAGATACCTTGTAAATAAATAGAGCGAGAAATATTGTTTTCAGGCCCAAGATTTCTCGCACCAAAAGACATGACAAAAAACATGGCAAAAGATATTATTCATGATGCTGTCACAAACGCTCTTATTAAGGACAATTGGGTTATTACTCATGATCCGTTCAGAGTAGAATATGAGGAACTTGAAATATTCGCTGATTTGGCAGTCGAAAAATCTCATACAATGATAGCCAAGAAAAATGGGGAAAAAATTATTATAGAAATCAAAACGTTTGCTGGGCGATCGTTCATCAAAGAGTTACAACAGGCACTGGGCCAGTATGAACTTTATTTTGATCTGCTTGAACTCACTGGACTTGATTATGAGTTATACATGGCTATCAGCGAATTTGTTTACAAAGATTTTTTCCTTCAAAAAGGAACCCAGATGATTGTCCAGCGTCACAAAATTAAGCTATTGGTGGTTAATATTGAACGAGAGGAGATTGTAAAATGGATATAGATCATGGATATTCGAGTCTAGTCAAACAAGCGCTGGCTTCGTATGCTTCACTTTTAGCTAAATTTCCAAGCTCTTCTTATGATGTCATTCTGGCCTTTGATGATGAACACCACCAATATTTATTGCGTAAACTTGGCTGGACTGACAGTAGCAGGCTCAAGCAAACGGTACTCCATATTGCTATTCGCAATGGCAAAATTTGGATTGAGGAGGACTGGACTGAAGACGGTATTGCCAGTTATTTTATATCTCATGATGTTCCACGAGAAGATATTGTGCTTGGTTTTCAACCCCCAATAATGCGTCCCTATACAGAATTTGCTGTCGAGTGAACAATGGCAAACGGTAGTGGTTTGTTTACAAACGAACGACAAATTTTTATTATTTTTCTAAAGGGGGTAAAAATTATCCCAGATGTGATTTACTCGTGCAAGGTTCGCCTTGTACTCCTGAATTTATAAATTAATAATTCAACATGAATACCAAACTATCACGTTTTTTATTGATACGTCAATATGATGACAAAAAATCCGTTGTTATACAATTGCTTATCAATTGTGTTATTGCCACTGTAGTTGTAATGGGTTTGCTCAAAACCGAGAATTTAGTCTTTTTTAAGGAAATCAAGGACTTTGCGCTGGATAAAATCATGTATTGGCAAAGTGATTTTGAGCCAACGCTGCACGATGGACAAGAAATGCAGCGGATGGCACTTATCACAATTGATGATCAAACCTATCGTGACTGGGGCTTTCCGGTGATGACTCCCCGCGATAAACTCAAAGGCTTGATTGAAAAGGCGGTGCAAAGCGGTGCGAATGTGATTGCGGTGGATATTGAACTGGCTTGGGCGAGTGATGGTTGCGTCCATGCGCCTGATAAACCGCCTCCAGCGTGTTCACCCACACTCGATACTGCCGATAAAGCGTTAGCCGATTATTTGCACGATATCAATGCACATGACACAATCCAGCCTATCATTTTGAGTGGGATGTATCGTAAACCTTTGCAAGAAAATGGTAGTATTGATAAGGACGCTTTTCTTGAAAGGCAACCGTCATTTTTGGATGAAGCATTGAAGGCGGAAAATAATGTATTTTGGGCGACGGCCGCTTTTATGGCTGACGAAGATCGAATATGGCGACGGTCGCAATTAGCCTCGTTAGTCTGTCAAGCCGGGCATTTAACCGTTGTACCCTCCATGCAGCTACTTACTGCGTTAGCCGAACTGCATAGCCATAATGGTGATACGCGGCAGGCGGTAGTGGCGATTCGTGAATTAAAAACGCGCCTGAATGAGTGGGCAAAACAATTTTCTTGTGATGTCGAAGAAAAAACCATTGCCGAATTATGCAGCGTTCATAAAAACTGTCCCGATTTGACGGTGACATTACCTCAAAAATCACAAATCAATGATAAAACCCATGTTATCGACTTGGCAGCCGCCGATGCCAACGACAGAATCGTCTATCGTTTTGCGCCCGCCGATAAACCAGAATCAAGACGACGCGCTGTCGTTGATATTCACAGAGCAAAGGAGGTTTTAACCCATGACGGTATCAATGCTCAAAATAAAATTGTTTTGATATTGGATGATATTGACTTATAACTTCGCTTCAATAGATGTTATCCCTGAAATGACTTCTGTTATCTCATTTTTCAGGTTACCTGCCAAAAAAAATATGACAATGGTGGGCAATAGAAGGCTTGCCCACCCAACATGAGTTCACATTGCACTTCGGTTAACGGTTATCAATAGGATTAGGTTGGCTATTCTGTTTGAGATAGATAGGGTTTTTCATATCCATACGAGTGCCAGTATTCAGGTAAGTATGAAGATCATGGGCAAAACCTTCCAATTTATTTAAAAAAGCGTTGTTGCCACGCACTAAAGCGTTATAGCCTAGCACCGCTGGTATCGCAACCGCTAATCCAACGGCTGTCATAATTAAGGCTTCTCCCACCGGCGCGGCAACGGTATCTAAAGACGCATTCCCCCTTGCACTGATGGTGATCAGGGCATCATAAATGCCTAACACGGTACCCAGTAAACCAATAAAAGGGGCTGTGCTACCAATACTTGCCAGTATCGTTAAGCCCGCATTTATTTGTGCGGTGGCTTCGTTGATAGCACGGCGCAGGTTGCGCGTCAGAAATTCATTGTGCGAACAAATCGTGGTTAACTGTTTTTCAGCCTGTTTTTCATAATGGCGGGTGGCATTAATGCCTTGCAACGCGATATGAGAAAATGGATATTTAGACTTGGTGTTGCTCAAATGGGTGATAAGTGGTTCCAATGACGGCGAATGCCAAAATAATTTGGTTATTTTCCGAGAACGCCAATAGGTAAAACCCAGTTGTAACGTTTTTGTAATGATGAGATACCACGACAGCACCGACATAAACAGCAGTATAAACAGAATAGATAAAGAGATAACATTAAGATGTTGTATGAAGTGTAAAAATCCAAAGGGATTAGATGAAAATTCCATTATTTCATGCCTTTCAATGTAAAAAAAAAACTACAAGGATTGTTTATAAAAAAGGATTTAGATTATCAATCGAATTGAGAGTCCAAGCACTACCCTGATTCAAATAAAACCTCGAATCAAATAAACTTCAAAATCTAATCCTTTCTTATAAGCAATCCTTGTAGTTAGTTATTAAGTTCGGGAAAATAGAAATGCGCCTTACTATTACTTTCACCAATATAACGACAAGGATTGTTTATAAAAAAGGATTTAATTTAGATTATCAATCGAATTTAGATTCTAAGCACCACCCTGATTCAAATAAAACCTCGAATAAAATAAACCTCAAAATCTAATCCTTTCTTATAAGCAATCCTTGTAGTTATTAAGTGCCTAAAAATAAGAATGCGCCTTACTATTATTTACCTCAATTGAAAAACAATCGGCACAATAACCCAACCACTAACAACCTTGCCGGCTTTTTGGGCGGGAACAAAACGCCAGTTGTTCACCACTTTAAGTGCAGCCTTGTCCAATCTGTTGAAACCACTGGATTTTTTGATTTGCACCAAAGCCACTCTACCGTTTTGACTGACTTTTACTTGGAGCAAAACAGTGCCTTCTTCGCCACTACGCTTTGACAATCTTGGATAAGAGGGGCGCGGATTATGTAAATAAGCCGCTTGGTATGAAGGTGGTATGGTTACGCCAACATTATTGACACCATGGTGGCTTTGATTCCATTGACGCGACGTTGTATCTTGTTGATTTGGATAGGCGGTTTTTGTCTGCTTTGTCCAAATATCTTCTTGCGCCACTTTACGAAAAGGAGGCGTTTCCGGTTCTATGATAGGCGGCAGTGTTTCCTCCTTTAATAACGGCGGATTAAAAATGGGAATTTCCTCTCTTAACGGGAGCAACGGAAGAATTTCCTCCTCCTTTAACAAAGGTGGCAGCGTTTTTGGTTTCTGAGTCTTAGCCCTAAACTTTTTTCGGACAACCGGTTTTTGGCGTTTCTTGACTTTTTTGACTTTCTTCGCCTTTTTAACCTTTCTTGGTTTCGTCCGTTTTTTGACTTTTTTAGCCACCGTTTTTTTAGAAAGCGGTTTTTGTGCCACCCGTTTCGGTGAAGGCAGCGGTGGCGTTACCACCGGTGGCGGTGTAATAAGACTTACCATGATGGGTTTAGGCGGTGTTTGAGATGTTTTGGCAGGTGCAACTTGTAGCAGTTGCCACAATAATAACGCATGTAGTGCGAACACGGTTAACCAAATAGGTACCGATTTAATGGCTTGAACAAAGTGATTCATGATTAATTTTAATAATGACAAGGAATGCTTTCGCCAATGGCGAAATATAAAAATAATTTATATTTTATATTTGTAGGCCATCCCAAGCGGGCACTCGGAACTTAAAAAATACCACCATCTTTCAGCCCGCTTGCCCACCAGATGGGCTGAAATACGCGCCCTCCTCGTACAAGGTTCGCCTGAAACGAATGAGAAACGGTACAAGGTTCGCCTTGTACTCCTGAAAATTACGAATCCGGAGAAAAAAACGCGGTTTTCTCGTACAAGGTTCGCCTGAAACGAATGAGAAACGACGCGCTTTTTTCGTACAAGGTTCGCCTGGTACTCCTGAAAACGACGAATCCTGAGAAACTACGCTGCCCAATCGTACAAGGTTCGCCTTGTACTCCTGAAAGTGAGTTAATTTAATTTAATTACCCAATAAAATAAACAAACCAAAGCCAATCACGATTGCCCCAACTATTTTACGAACCACTGATTGATGGATAAATCGTATGAGCCACGGTGTTGTCACGCCCAAAGCTAATGAAGCGGGTAAAGTCCCTAGTCCAAAAGCTAACATCAGCAGCCCGCCTTGCCAAGCACTGCATGAGGTTAACGAAAAAACCAAAATGCTATAAACTAATCCGCACGGTAGCCATCCCCACACTAAACCAAATCCGAGTGCCTGTAATGGACATTTGACGGGCAAAAAATACCGTCCAACGGGTTCAATTCTGCGCCACAAGTGTGCCCCCACCCGTTCCAACAGCGCGAGTGCTTGCCACCATTCGCCTAGATAGAGCCCTAACACTATCATAAACAAACCCGATATCCACATAATCAAGGGCTGGGGATTGTTGAGTGATAGCCACGGCATAAATTGCGCGCCTAAAAAACCCACTAAAATGCCCGCCACTGTATAACTACTGATGCGCCCAAAATTATAGGCGAGTAAATAGAGCCCTAACCGAAAATGGGATTGATGCACATTAGCCGGCAAACTCAGGGATAATGCCCCAACAATACTGCCACACATGCCAATGCAGTGTGTTGCCCCTAATAACCCGGCAAAAAAGGCTGATAAAAACGTTAATTCTGTTAGCATAAGCTGCACGTTATTCAAATAGCTTCACAGATAGTATCCCTTCTTAGGGATGCTATCTGTCACGGCTTGTATCGCATACTTTTTTATCCTATACAACAACGTGTCTCGCGTCAAACCTAATAACCGTGCCGCTTGACTACGATTGCCATACGTTTTATGAAGGGCTTGGCGAATCATTGAAATTTCTAATGCTTCCAAATTAATCCCAGTGTCCGGCAAAAGAAATCCTTCAATTTCTCCAAGTTGCTGAAATAAGGCAGTTTTTGCAGGCTGAAATTCACGAGGCAAATGCGTTGGCTCAATAGTTTGACCATGGAATAAAATCAGCATACGTTCACAAAAATTGTGTAATTCACGAATATTGCCCGGCCACGTATGACAACGTAATTGCTTGAGTGTCGCCTTACTGTAATGGGGAGGTGATAAGTTGTGGCGTTGTGCTAACTGCTTTGTGAAAGTATCCAGCAGCATTTCTAAATCATCCAAACGTCTGCATAAGGGCGGTAATTCTAAAGGCACAATATTTAAACGATAATATAAATCTTGCCTAAATTTGCCCAGTTGTGATTGTGCGTATAAATCGCGATGCGTCGCGGCAATAATTCGAGTATCCACCTTATCGACACGCGTTTGCCCCACCACTTGACATTCGCCACTTTCTAAAAAACGTAATAATTTCGCTTGAATCGAAAGTGGTAAATCTCCAATTTCATCTAAGAATAAAGTTCCGCCCTTAGCCGCTTGTATGCGCCCTTGTTGATCAGCAACTGCCCCGGTAAATGCCCCTTTACGATGCCCAAATAATTCCGATTCGGCCAAACTTTCTGGCAACGCTGCACAGTTAATAGCAATAAATGGGCCGAGTGCGCGACGACTATGGTGATGAATGGCTTGCGCTAAGAGTTCTTTACCGGTACCACTTTCACCCAAGACGAGTAGAGTCACATCTGTCATAGCAGTTATGCGAGCAGCGCGGATAAGGGCGGCAAATTCTGCTGATTTGCCCAATAGATGTTTATCGAAGAAATCTGACATAGATTAAATACTTAATGCGTGATGTAAGTTGATAACGCTGTGAGATATCACACAAAAGTGTGTGATATGGACAGTCGTATCCCGGTAATCTACGGATGCTATCCCTTTTCGGGATAGTATCCGTTTGGAGTAAATCCGTTTGGACAAAAATTGGTACAAAAAATGCCAGTTGTCGCTTTTCGTTAAAATCAGATGAACGTACATGAAACCAAAATTATTGACTTTAAGTCTTGTCTCTGCAATAACGCCAATAACGTTATTGGCTGAAGATGTGACAACGCTACCGACTATCACCGTTGAAGGTGAGCGTTTGCCAGAACCCGGTATTTCACGCGAAAAACCAGAGGATATGGTGGGAACGCCAGCCGATGCGGGCGATTTCCTGCGCGATATCCCTGGGGTTTCGGGCACACGTATGGGCGGGCACGGTATTGATCCCATCATTCGTGGGCAAAGCCAAACGCAGCTTAATATTTTACTCGATGGTGCTTATGTTCACGGTGGTTGTCCTAACCGGATGGATCCGCCGACGGCTTATTCGCCGGTGGAAACCTACGACAGCGTGACGGTGATTAAGGGTTCTCAAACCGTTATTTATGGTGGTGGCGGTAGCGGTGGCACGGTGCTGTTTGAGCGCAAAACGCCTCGTTTAACCGAAGATAAATTCATTCGTGGGCAAGTCGGTGGTGGTTATACCACAAATTCTGGCACTAAAGAATTGTTCGGTGATGTTACGGCCGGGAGTACACAAGGTTTTGCGCGTGGCATAATTGAATATCGGGATGCCGACAATTATGAAGACGGCAGTGGCAATGAAACCCGTTCAGCTCATACCAGTCAAACCGGTAATCTCATTTTGGGTTACACACCCAATGACAAAACTCGCTTGGAATTGGGTTTAGAAGCCAATCGCACTGAAGATGTGTTATATTCGGGTGCCGGTATGGATTCGCCTCAAGCGGATAATGATACCATTCGCTTGAAATATGAAAATCAATGGGGAACCAAGGCCGACGTTTATTATTCTGATGTTGAACATGTCATGGATAATTATTCCTTGCGTTCACTCACGGCACCGATGAAAATGCGAGTGCCGTCCAAATCCAAGACACAAGGCGGCCGTATCAGTCACAACTTGTTGATGGATAATGAAATGGAATGGACGATGGGTTTCGATTATCAACATAATAATCGGGATGCCAATCGTTTTGCAGGGCCGCCTAACATGCCCACCCCAACCATGCTACAATCAATTATGTGGCCGGATGTCGATTTAACCCAAATCGGGATGTTTGGCGAAATGCAGATGCCCGTCCGTGATATTCACATATTAAAAATGGGGTTACGCTATGATCGCGTGACAAGCGAAGCCAACCGAGCGGGACAAGCGGCAATGGGCGGGATGACACCTAACTTGTTGTATCAGCGATACTATGGCAAAACTGCGGATGCTATTGATGAAAACAATATCGGTGGTTTTATCCGTTACGAACACGGTTTCGGTGAACACGAGGATTTTCTGTTTGGCAGCCTCAGTCGCAGTGTGCGTACCGCCGATGCCACGGAACGCTTTTTGGCAGCGAATAACACCAATGCGATGATGCGTTGGATCGGCAATCCCGATTTAGCCCCAGAACAACATCATCAAATGGAATTGGGTTTAGCGATGCAACGGCATCAATGGAATATGGGCGCGTCGCTATACTATAACCATGTGACGGACTATATTTTAAGAGATCGTGCCCATGCCCAAGGCGGTATATTGCAAAATGATAACGCCACCATTTATCGCAACGTTGATGCGCGACTCTACGGTTTTGAATGGGAAACCAAAGTGAGGTGGGACAACAATTTTTCTAGCCGCTTTAGCCTTGATTATGTTCATGCGACTAACACCACTGATGATCGCCCGATTGCCCAAACGCCACCGTTAACAGGAACGCTTAATCTGGAATACCAACAAGCCGCGTTTCGCTTGGGTGGCAACCTGTTTCTGTCAGCCCAACAAACGCGGGTTGATGATGATATTCGCACCGGCAGCGGTTTAGATGTTCGGCAAACCCCGATCTTCAGTGTGCTAGACTTTTATAGCAGCATAGTTCTGAAAAAACACACCACCCTTAAATTCGGGATCAACAACGTCCTTGACAGAACTTACGCTTACCATGTCAACCGTGCGAATAGTGATCCTTTTAACCCGGAGCCGGTACTCGTCAACGAGCCGGGGCAAGCGTATTGGGTTAATTTGGCGGTGACGTTCTAGTATTTTGTCAACCTCTAATAATAACTACAGGGATTATTTATAAGAAAGGATTAGAACAAAACAACATTGAGTTTGTTATGTGATTATTGATGTCAAGAGCGACAGGGATTTTTTAATTTGACATAGCTTAGTTTTGAACTCATTTTACGGATGCTATCCCTTCTTAGGGATAGTATCAGTTTTGAATTTTATTTTACGGATGCTATCCCTTCTTAGGGATAGTATCAGTTTTGAATTTTATTTTACGGATGCTATCCCTTCTTA
>Ga0164315_10001681_pt1 | contig 16673 bp, 17 predicted proteins | sample GuaBasSedimGuay6_FD_113737 | JGI IMG/M metagenome (GOLD analysis project Ga0164315, IMG submission 113737) | Subseafloor sediment microbial communities from Guaymas Basin, Gulf of California, Mexico - Guay6, Core 4569-2, 0-3 cm | ecosystem: Environmental > Aquatic > Marine > Hydrothermal vents...
GCTCCTTTAAGAATGGCCCGGGTGATTTTTTCTCCGACAACCGAGCCCATACTGCCCCCCATGAACTGGAAGGACATCACACCCAGAACGGTCTGGCGGCCGTCGCTGGTTCCGATACCGGTTACAACGGCATCGGTGAGTCCCGCTTTGCCCCGGGCCTGGGTGAGTTTTTCCTCATAACCGTTTATGGAAATGGGGTTGAGGCTGGTGAGTTCCTGGGAGAATTCTGTGAAACTCCCTTCGTCCACCAGAGTGGCAATGCGGTCGTAGGGGTGCATGGGCATGTGAAAACCGCATTCAGGGCATACCTGAAGTTCTTCTACGAGTTTCTCCCGTTTAATCTTATGATGACACTCCCTGCAGGTTGTGTCGGTAACCCGGGCAAAGGGGTTGGGGAAATTACCGGTATTGTTTTTATTCTTTCGCCCGATATTGAATTCACTGCTCATGAATTACTCCATCTTTTTTAAGACATTATCTCGCCGTAGAGACTGGTGGAAAACCGGCCGCTGCGGAACTGGGGTGACTCAAGTATGGTGAGTTGTTCCTCGATATTGGTTTTTATACCTTCGATTCTGATTTCTTTCAAAGCCCTGGACATCCGGGCCAGCCCGGTTTTCCGGTCCGGAGCCCAGATAATAACCTTGGCTACCATGGAATCGTAATACGGGGATACGCTGCAGCCGGGATACAGAAACGTATCGGTTCGGACAAAAGGTCCGCCGGGAGCTTCAAATGCCGTTACTTTTCCGGGGGTAAGGGCGTTGATTCTGGTTTCCAGGGAATATCCGTTGATTTTCACAGAACTCTGGGTAATATCCATCCGGCCTTCTGAACAGGCCAGTATCTGTTCCCTGATGATATCAACTCCCGTTGTCAGCTCGGTAACAGGATGCTCCACCTGAACCCGGGTATTAACTTCCATAAAATAATGATGGTTGTTTTCCACCAGGAATTCCACTGTTGCAGCACCGGCATAGTTCAGTTTTTTAAACAGCCGGAGAGCATCCTTTTTCATGGTTTCTCTGAGTTTTGAATTCACAGCGGTGGAGGGACTTTCTTCGAGAAGTTTCTGATAGTTCCGCTGAACTGAACAGTCCCGTTCCCCCAGGTAAATAACCTCTCCCCTGCCATCGGAGAGAACCTGTACTTCCACGTGCCGGGGTTTTTCCAGATACCGTTCCATAAATATGGTGCCGTCGGAGAAGAAGCTCAAGGCTTCGGCTGATGCGATGCGGATATTCTCTTCCAGCTCCACCGGATTGCGAATGATGCGCATGCCCCGGCCGCCGCCGCCGGCTGCAGCTTTAACAATGAGGGGAGTGCCGATTTTCTCGGCTGTTTTAATGGCGTCATCCACATTTTCAATGGGGCCGTCGCTTCCGGGAATCAGGGGGAGCCCGGCGGCTTTCGCCGTTTTCTTGGCCTGAATCTTATCTCCCAGCTGTCTGATGGTTTCCGCTTCAGCGCCGATAAAAACAAGTCCTGATTCCTGAACTGCGGCGGCGAAATCGGCATTTTCCGAAAGAAAACCCACTCCGGGGTGAATGGCATCACAAGCGGTGGACATGGCTGCGGTGAGCAGGGCGTTCTGGTTGAGATAGCTGTCCGCCGAGGAAGGAGGACCGATGCAGACGGCCTGGTCGGCCATGCGGACATGGAGGGCATCGGCATCCGCCTGGGAGTACACAGCAACGGTGCGCAGTCCCATCTCTTTGCATGTACGGATAATGCGGACGGCGATTTCTCCGCGATTGGCTATTAGAAGTGAACGTATTATTTTTTTCATGACAGGATTCGTCCTGACGGGTTAATCATTATTTCCGTCTTACCTCGAAGAGGGGAGCACCGTATTCCACCATCTGCCCGTTTTCAGCGAGTATTTTAACAATTTCACAGGGAAAATCGGCTTCCAGCTTGTTCATAATTTTCATGGCTTCGATGATACAGATTGAATCTCCGGCCTGAACCTGGCTGCCTTCTTCGACAAAGGGAGGTGCATCGGTTGCCGGGGCACGGTAGAACGATCCGACAATGGGAGAGGTGATTATTTCATTGTTTCCGGAAGCCTCAATTGCCGGTGGGGCTGCAGCGATGGGCTGCTGGTGGGTTGCCGGGGGAACAGCTGCAGGAACTGCGGAGGGAACCGGGACTGAAACTGCACTGGTGCTTTTCAGTTTGATTTTAAAACCTTCGGTTTCCACCTTGAGCTCAGAAAGGCTGCTTTCTTCAAACTTTTCGATTAATTCATAAATTTGTTTTTGATTCATTTTTATTTATCCTCTACGGAAAGTGGTTCGGATATTAACAATCTGATGGCTTGGTGTCAATATTGACAGATTTGCCTAAAATGTAAATAATCCAGATATAACACATAGCTGGCAATAAAGGCCGGCACAGACAGGAGGATTGATGACTGCAGGAATCATATCTGTCGGATCTTATGTTCCGGCAAAGCGGGTCAGTAACGAAGAACTTTCAAAAACAGTAGATACATCAGATGAATGGATTAAATCCCATACGGGGATAGGCAATCGTCATATTGCTTCGGATGAAGAAACCTGTTCCTACATGGCCACAGAAGCAGCCAAAGATGCCTTGAATAAAGCCGGGCTAACCAAAGAAGACCTTGATTTTATTATAGTTGCCACGATAACTCCGGATTATAAGGATTTCCCTGCTACTGCAAATCTGGTTCAGAGAAATCTGGAGATTGGGAATATTGGTTCATTCGATATAAAAGCTGCCTGTACGGGCTTTGCCTATGGACTGGAGCTCGGCCGCGGGCTGATACTCGGCGGAACGGCAAAAATTGTTCTGGTTATCGGTGCGGAGAAGCTCTCGGCGATTACTAACTGGGACGACAGGGGAACAGCTGTTCTGTTCGGTGACGGGGCCGGAGCTGCAGTGATGGGTTCTGTGGACGAAGGAACAGGGCTTGTTGACAGTGTCCTTCGTACCGACGGTACCGGATACGATGCTCTTAATATGCCCACCGGTGGAACAGCCACACCGTTCATACCGGGTGAAACTCCGAAAGAAGATATGTATCTCTATATGGACGGTCAGAGAGTATATAACTTTGCGGTTAAAGTGAATGTGGATATCGTTAAGGAACTGATGGAACGTAACGATCTTACCGCTGATGATATCGACTATATTGTTCCTCACCAGGCAAATTACAGAATAATCCTGGCTGCATCCAGAAGATCAAAAATACCCCTGGATAAGTACTATCTGAATATGGAAGAGTATGCCAATACATCCTCGGCTTCCATTCCTCTGGCACTTACTGAGATGGACCGCAAAGGACTGCTCAAGAAAGGAATGAAGATTCTCACTGTCGGATTCGGCGGGGGACTCACATACGGGGGGAATTATATTATATGGTAGTTTTTCTCTTTCCCGGACAGGGGAGCCAGTTCCCCGGTATGGCCAAAGATCTTTACGAAAAGTACGAAAGTGTTAAAGCTCTTTTTCACAAAGCTGATGATGCCTGCGGCAGAGATATGAAGGCTTTGCTCTTTGATGGAAGTGCTGACGATCTCAAGGAAACTGAGAATGCTCAGCCGGCTATTGTCCTTGCGAGTCTGGCGGCTCGGGAAGCCTTGCTGGCTGAGGGTTTTGCTTCAGGCGGTGCCGCAGGGCATAGCCTTGGTGAATACAGCGCCATGGTGGATGCCGGGGTTCTTACCCCGGAGGATGCCCTGAGAGCCGTAACGGCCCGGGGTGAACTGATGGCAGCTGCCGGTGCACAGATTACTTCCGAAAAGGGTGATATCGGGATGGCTGCAGTTATCGGGATTGGACCGGAGGCTGTCAGTAAAGCACTTGAAGGGCAGAATGATGTCTGGAGTGCCAACGAGAACGGCCCGGCCCAGGTGGCTATTGGCGGAACGAAAGCCGGTATGGATGCTGCAGCCGAAGCGTTAAAAGCCGCAGGTGCCCGCCGGATTATCCCTTTAAAGGTTTCCTGCCCCTTCCACACTCCTCTGATGGCCGGGCCTGCAGAATTGATGAAGGCCGTTCTGGCGGATATCACTTTCAGCAATCCTGTGAAATCAGTCTGGTCCAATGTGAGTGCATCAGTGGTAAAAAGCGGCGATGAGGCCCGCTCCCTTCTGGTTCAGCAGGTAACACATCCGGTCCGCTGGGTGGATCTGATGGCCTCAATTGCCGAATCGTCCCCCTCCGCCCTGTATGAAGCAGGACCGGGGAAGGTGCTTGCCGGTTTATGGAGTAAGTCAGGACAGAATGGAACATGTTTCCCCGCGGGTACCGTCGGGGATTTGGATACGATAAAAGAAAACAAGCAGGAGTCTTAATTATGCTTCTTGAAGGAAAAAAAGTCCTTGTCACCGGCGGTGCCCAGGGTATCGGTAAAGAGATTGTCATGAAGTGCCTGGAAGAGGGTGCCTCGGTGCATTACTGTGATTTTAACGAGGGCCCGCACAAGGCAGAAATGGATGCAGCGGCAAAGAACGGTGCTGCAGCTACCTTCCATTCGGCAAATATCACCGATGAGGATCAGGTTAAAGCCCTGATTAAGAATATTACCGCAGATGGGAAACTGGATATTCTGGTGAACAATGCGGGAATCACCCGGGACGGTATGGTATTCCGCATGCCCCTGGATCAGTGGGAGCAGGTTATCAAAGTGAATCTCACCGGAGCTTTTCTTGTCTCCCGGGAAGTTTCCGCTTTTATGGCCCTCAAACAGAAATCCGGCAGCATCATCAACATGGCCTCGGTGGTCGGTCAGATGGGTAACGCCGGTCAGACCAACTATTCAGCCTCAAAAGCCGGTCTTATCGGATTTACAAAGAGTCTGGCAAAGGAAACCGCAAAGCGGAATGTCCGGGTGAACGCAGTAGCCCCCGGCTTTATTGCCACGGCGATGACTGAAAAACTCAGTGATGATGTCAAGGCTGAATACGCTAAAGCGATCCCTCTGGGGCGAATGGGTTCTGCTGAAGATATTGCCAATGCAGTACTCTATCTTGCATGTGATCTGTCTTCCTACGTTACCGGCCAGGTAATCAGGGTTGACGGCGGGTTGGTAATGTAATGGAAAGACGAAGAGTAGTTGTAACCGGATTGGGGACCGTAAATCCCCTTGGACATGATGTAGCCAATACCTGGGAAGCCGTTAAAGCAGGTAAGAGTGGTATTGATAGGATTACAGCCTTTGATACCGAGGAATTTGCTTCCAAAGTTGCCGGTGAAGTCAAAAACTTTGATCCTTCGGTCTGGATGGAGAAGAAAGAGGCCCGTAAGCTGGCCCGGTTTACCCAGTTTGCCATAGCCGGTTCGGCCCAGGCCATGGAGGATTCCGGCCTGGACAAGGGCGGCGCAGATCCTGAAAGGGTGGGTGTTATTCTCGGTAACGGGATCGGTGGATATGAGGTAACCGAAGAAGGCATACGTCAACTGGCACTTAAAGGTCCCAGGGGCGTAGCTCCCATGACAATTCCCAAGATGATAATCAACGAGGGACCGGCAAATGTGGCCATCAAGTTTGGTTTACTCGGTCCCTGTTATGCCCTTGTCACTGCCTGTGCCTCAGCCACTGATGCTCAGGGGGCAGCTTTAAATGCTATCCGTTACGGGCAGATTGATGTTGCTGTTACAGGCGGTATGGAAGCGGCGATAACACCTTTCGGTATTGCCGGCTTTATTAAATTAACTGCACTTTCCACCCAGTATAATGATACTCCTGAAAAGGCCAGCCGTCCTTTCGATAAAGATAGAGACGGATTCGTTATGGGTGAGGGCGCTGGTATTCTGATTTTTGAAGAACTCAATCATGCTCTGAACCGGGGAGCAAAAATTTATGGTGAGGCAGCAGGTTACGGTATGAGCTGTGATGCCTATCATCTTACCAGTCCCGATGTGGAAGGAAACGGCCCGGCCCGTTCCATGAAATTGGCTCTGCAGGATGCGGGAATGGAACCTTCGGAAATTGATTATTTCAATGCCCACGGGACATCTACACCCACCAACGATCCCCTGGAAACCATAGCTCTTAAAAAGGCTTTCGGGGAGCATGCCTATAAGATGCCGATTTCCTCCACGAAATCAATGACAGCACATATGGTCGGCGGCGCCGGCGGTATGGAAGCCATTATCAGTCTGATGGCAATGCGGGATGGATTTATCCCCCCCACTATCAATCTGGATAACCCTGATGAGCGCTGCGATCTGGACTACGTTCCTAAAGTCGGGCGGAAAGCGGATCTACGGGCAGTGATGTCGGATAGTCTCGGTTTCGGCGGGCATAACGGATCTCTGGTTTTTAAGAAGTTTGAGGAGTAATAATAATAATGGCATTTAAAGATATCAAAGAACTGCTTCCCCACCGGGAGCCCTTTCTCTTTGTCGACAAGCTCGACGAGGTAAGTGATGAGCGCATTGTGGGAACCCGAAAATATACCGAGAATGATTTTTTCTTCAAAGGTCATTTTCCCGGATATCCCGTAGTTCCCGGGGTAATCCTGGTGGAATCCATGGCCCAGTGCGGCGGCGCCGGAGTCGCTCAATCAGGAATTCTGGGAGATAAACTGTTTTTCCTGGCCACCGTTGATAAGGTGAAGTTTCGTCGCCAGGTTGTTCCAGGGGACGAGGTGCGTTTCGAAGTGGAAAATGTCCGTATTGATTCCCGGGGCCTTCGGCAGACCGGGAAAGCCTATGTAGGAGATGAGGTAGCGGCTGAAGCTTCCTGGCTTTGCCTCATGGGCGACAGAGCTTGAAGTAGCGATTTTAGAAAATGCCGAAGATAATTGATCATAAACAGCGTAAAATCTCAATTCTTCGGCAGGCTTTCGCTCTGTTTGCCCAGCACGGGTATCAGAATACCAGTCTCTCTCAACTGGCCGGGACCTGCGGGATATCCCGGCCGACACTCTATCTTTATTTTCGGGATAAGGAAGAAATCTTTACATATGCGGTGAAGTACTACACTGACGAAATGTTTTCAGATTACAGAGATGTTGCCGCAAAAGCCGGTCCGGTACTGCCTCAAATCCGCAGAATAGTGGCGGATATTATTTTTAAAAGCTGGCACAGCCGGGATTTTATTACCAGCCTCGGGGATTTTATCTTTCAAAAACGTCAGGAAGACCGGGATTTCCCGGCGGCTATCCGAAGGAGGACACTCAAACTCGATCATCTTCTTCGGCGCATGCTCCGGGAAGGGGTTGCTTCGGGAGAAATCCACCAGATTCCGGTTGAAGCGACATCCATGCAGATTCTCGATCTTGTTCAGGCTTATCTTTTTAAACTGGCCATTATCAATGCAGCCGATCCCCGGCAGACAATTTCAGTAATAGAAGCCTTTCTCGACGGGTTGGGCCGCTGCGGTCAACCGGCACAAAAGAAATCTTAACTCTCATGCTCCGGATACGAGCGATATTTTTTATCTCCCTGTTATTTACCTTATACTATTACGCATCATGATTGAAGATATTCGTGCTGATATAGAAGTTGCCTCCGGGCGTGTTCCTGCGGATCTGGCTTTAAGAAACGGCAGATTTCTTGATGTTTTTACCGGTGAACTGATGGTTGGTGATATGGCTGTCAGAGATGGCCGGGTAATCGCTATTGGATCGGCGGGGACATACCGTGGAATTAAAGAACAGGACCTTGGAAACCGTATTGTGGTTCCAGGCCTGATTGATTCCCATGTTCATATTGAAAGTTCCATGCAGGGCCCTGTGGGTTTTGCCGGGTTAACGGTACCCAGGGGGACAACGACCGTTGTCGCCGATCCTCATGAAATAGCCAATGTCAGGGGGATGGACGGGATTCGCTGGATGTTAAACGCTTCGGAAAACGTCCCTCAATCCGTCTTTGTGATGCTTCCCTCATGTGTACCGGCAACTCCTTTTGAGGATGCCGGAGCTGTACTTGAAGCCTCGGATCTGGCGGAACTGATAAATCACCCCCGGGTGCTGGGACTGGGTGAAGCAATGGATTATCCAGGTGTGGCGGCGGCACGGCTTGAAATTATTGAGAAAATAGAACTTGCCAGAAGTACCGGTAAAAGGGTGGATGGTCATAGTCCGGCTATGACAGGAAAGAACCTGGCAGCCTATGCAGCGGCGGGAATTGGAACGGATCATGAATGCCGCAATGTGCAGGAAATGAAGGAACGGCTCCGCATGGGGATGAGAGTTCTTATCCGGGAAGGGACGGCTGCCCGGGATCTTGCAGCCTTGATAAAAGGGGTTAATCCGGGGTTGGTCCGACGCTGCGCATTCTGTACTGATGACAAGCAGCCCGGAGATATCCTTTCCCAAGGGCATATCGATTTTAATATCAGAGAAGCCATACGTCTGGGACTGGATCCTGTGGAAGCTCTGCGACTGGCTACCTTAAACGGAGCGGAAGCTTACGGTCTTGACGACCGGGGAGCTTTATCACCGGGACGCCGGGCTGACATGGTGGTTTTAAAGGGAGAACTAGCCGATTTTACCGTTGAATCTGTTTATCGGGGGGGAGAGCTTGTGGCTGTTAACGGTAAGCTGCTGGTAACTCCCGGTGAATGTGATGATTCCCCGGTGAGGGATACCGTACGCCTGGCGCCTCTGGGGAGTCACGATCTGGATTTGAAGCTGAAGTCGGATATGGCCAGAGTAATAACCCTGAGTTCCGGCAGCCTGGTAACCGGCGAATCCATTCTGGATGTATCCCGGGATTCCAACGGATGTTTTTCAGCCGATCCTGACTTGGATCTTTTGAAGCTTGTTGTGGTAGAGCGGCATAAAAGTACCGGTAGAATCGGGCTGGGAATTGTAAAAGGATACGGATTGAAAGGCGGAGCTGCCGCCAGCAGTATTGCCCATGATTCCCATAATCTGATCGCTGTAGGGGATGATGATGCGGCAATCCTGTCAGCTTTGAGAGTTCTGGCCACCAGCGGCGGAGGAATCTCTCTTGCCGCAGCCGGGGGAGATGTTCTGGGGATACTCCCCCTTCCGTTAGGCGGATTGATGAGCGATGAACCCGGAGAACAGACAGCATCCCGGCTGGAGGAGCTGATTAACCTGGCCCATGAAAAACTCGCTGTCCGGGAAGATCTGGATCCCTTCATGCCTTTGAGCTTTCTGGCTCTCCCGGTAATTCCCAACCTCAAGCTTACGGCCCGGGGATTATTTGATGTGAAAAAGTTTGAGTTTGTGAGTGTGGATGCGTGAAAAGGCTCAACTGATACAATTCCTTTTACATAGATCCTGAAAACCGCATATTCATGTAAGTTTTTTCTCTGTATGCAGTTGCAGGCTCACTTCCTTAGCATCTATGCAAAATGCATAATTCCTGAATGATTGGAGAATAAACGATCTTTCTACTTAATTGTATGTTGTATATGTAAATAGACAACATGGCATAATCTTTGCTTATCCTTCTGTATCGCATAGTTCAGGAGGATTAAAATGACCACCATCAATATCACCCTTGAAGAAAATGAAAACCTCAAGCTCTCCCTGGAAGAAACAGGGATTGAAGATGCTGTTATCATTGTTATTTCCGGACTGATCGATACCTATAATTCTGATTTTTTCCGTATTCAGGCTACAAAAGTTATTGAAGCCGGGTATCGTCACATCATCATCAATGCATCGGCTGCCACTTTTATGTCCAGTACAGGAATTGGTGCTTTTACTGCCCTGTTGAAAAACATAAAGCAGAGACAGGGCTCAATGATAATTTACGCGATGCCACCCAGAATCTATGAAGTGTTTCAGCTCCTGGGTTTTACTTCATTTTTTCAATTCTGCAACTCAAGAGATGAGGCACTTGAAAGGCTGGAATATCAGCCTGCTGAAGTAAAAGTATTCCCGATATTGTTTTCCTGTCCGGTTTGTCAACGTAGACTGAAGGCTTCCAGATCCGGGCGTTTCCGCTGTGCTTCCTGCCGGGTGATTCTGGCAGTCAATCCGGAGGGAGATGTACAGCTCGGATAAGAGTCTCGATCCCTTTGGTTCTTACCGTCTATTTTCTTATTCAGTAAATTATTAGCTAAGTTAAAGTCCTGCAAAATCTCATCGATTTTACCCCGGTTCCGTGTTGTGGAATCAGTTCGTGTATGATAGATTGTTCCGAACGAAAATAAACCACCCTAAAAGAAATATTGTAAGGAGAAAAGAATGGGACTAAACCTGATTGTCCTTGTGAAACAGGTTCCAGATACTCAAAATGTAACCGGGGATGCCATGAAGGAGGATGGAACTGTCAACAGGGCCGTTCTACCCGCCATCTTCAACCCCGAAGATCTTCATGCTCTTGAAGCGGCTCTGGCTGTAAAAGATGCCAATCCCGGAACCAAAGTTTCGGTTATCACCATGGGGCCTCCCTCGGCGGTCCAGGTACTGAAGGACTCACTCTACAGAGGTGCTGACTTTGTCGCCCTCGTCTCGGACCGCAAATTTGCCGGTGCCGATACACTGGCCACTTCCTATGCCCTTAAATGCGCCATTGAAAAGATCGGTGACTACGATATCGTGTTCTGCGGCCGTCAGGCCATCGACGGTGATACCGCACAGGTTGGTCCCCAGACCGCCGAGAAGCTCGGAATCAATCAGATTACCAACGTTTCTGTCATCGAGAGTATTGATGTTAAAAAGAAAGAAATTCAGGCCAGAAGATCGATTGAAGGCGGATACGAGATTATCAAAGCTCCCTTTCCCCTGCTTTTAACCGTAACCGACGAAGGCTACTCCCCCCGTCCTCCTTCAGTTATCCGGGTAATGACCTATAAAAACGCCTCGGCAGAGATGAACGAAGCCGAGTATGACGAATCCTACATCAACAGTTCGCTTGAAAAAGCCCGGGATACAGCCATCAGCCTCTGGGACATCAACGCCATCTCGGCGGATGTTGACAGCTGCGGCCTGGCCGGATCTCCGACAAAGGTGAAAAAGATTGAGTCCATCATTCTGAAATCAGAAGAAATCAGAATGGTTGAGAATTCCGAAGAGTCGATATCAGAAATGGTCCATGAATTAATTGCCGACCATACTCTGGGTTAAGAAGGAGATCGAAATTGAGTTCCAACAACAGTGTAATGGTTTTCATCCAGCAGGATGATGGAAAAGTTGCAGAAGTAAGTGTAGAACTTCTATCCAAAGCCAGAGACCTCGCCGATCAGCTGAAAACGACGGTAACCGGTGCCTTTATCGGCAGCGGTATCAAAGATGAAGCTGCAAAGTTGATTCCCTACGGCGTGGATGAGATTCTGCTGATAGAAGATAAAAGATTGAATCACTATACCCCGATGCCCTATACCAAAATCATGGTGGAAGTGATTAAAAAAGCCAAACCTCAGATTGTACTTTACGGTGCGACAACCACCGGTAGAGATCTGGGTCCGAGAATCGCCTCTAATCTCAAGGTTGGTCTGACAGCCGACTGTACGAGTCTGGAGATTGGTGATTATTCCAGCAAGGGTGTCGATTTCAGTAATATTCTCTACCAGATTCGCCCGGCCTTCGGCGGGAATATTGTGGCCACGATTGTCAGCCCTGAAAAGAAGCCTCAGATGGCTACCGTCCGGGAAGGGGTGATGAAAATCGGTACTCCTGATTCTGCTTACAAGGGTAAGGTAATGTCCTTTGACGTGGCCTTGTCTGATGCTGATTTTCCCTCGGTGGTGATTAAGAAGATTCAGGAAGAGAAGCTTGTTGACCTCAAAGGCGCCCAGGTGATTGTTTCAGGCGGTGTGGGAGTCGGGTCTAAAGCAAACTTCGATCTGATCGTTAAGCTTGCCCATGTTCTCGGCGGAGAAGTGGGAGCTTCCAGAGCCGCAGTGGATGCCGGATATGTTTCCAGCGAGCATCAGGTAGGCCAGACCGGTACAACTGTCCGGCCCAAGCTTTACATTGCCTGCGGTATTTCTGGATCCGTTCAGCACAGAGCCGGTATGGATGAGTCTGCACGCATCATAGCAATCAATACGGATCATGAAGCACCAATCTTTCAGATTGCACACTACGGCATTGTCGGTGATCTGAAGGATGTTATTCCGAAGTTTATTAAATCCTTTAAGGCAAAGAATTAGGAGATAAGAATGGAAAACTTTTTACTTGATAACGACGATATTCTGTTTCATTTGGAACATATGGATATCGACAGAATAATTGCCCTGAAAGAAGATAATTATAAAGAAGCCGAAGAGTTCGCCTATGCACCGGTTGATGCTGGTGATGCCAGAGACTCCTATAAAAAAGTTCTGAGTATCATCGGAGAAATCTGTGGTGAAACTCTATCCCCTCTGGCTGCCGAGATTGATGAAGAGGGTGTTAAGCTGGTAAACGGAGAAGTACGTTATGCCAGGGGAACCAGAGAGGTTCTGGATCTCTTCGCCAAAGCCGATCTGATGGGCTTTTGCATGCCGCGGAAATACGGAGGTCTGAATTTTCCGGCTGCCATGCTTGCGGTGGCTGCAGAGATTACCTCAAGGGCCGACGGTTCCTTTTTGAACTTCGGTTTACAGCAGGACATAGGTGAGACTCTCAACAAGTTCGGTTCGGATAAACAGAAGCAGGCGGTTTTACCTCGGCTCGCCTCGGGTGAACTCGGATGCTCGATGATACTCACCGAACCCGATGCCGGTTCAGACCTCCAGGCTGTAAACCTCCGGGCCCATCAGGCGGCCAGCGGTCAATGGTTCCTCAACGGTGTAAAGAGATTTATTACCAATGGAAACGGTGAAATCGGACTTGTACTGGCCCGGAGTGAGGACGGTCAGTCCGGGGCAAGGGGGTTATCCTTCTTTCTCTACAAGAGAGATGAGCACATGACCATCCGCCGGGTTGAGAACAAACTGGGAATCCATGGTTCGCCAACCTGTGAGCTTCAGTTCAACAATGCCCCTGTTACCCTGGTGGGTGAGAGGCAGAGAGGTTTAACCAAATACACCATGTGGCTGATGAACAGTGCACGCCTCGGAATTGCCGGTCAGGCCCTGGGTATTGCTGAGGCCGCGTACAGGGAAGCTGATAAATATGCCGGGGAGAGAATCCAGTTCAAGAAACCGGTAAGAGAATTTCCTGCGGTGTATGAGATGCTTACCGAGATGAAGATTTCCATTGAAGCCGGACGGACACTCCTCTATGAAACAGCAAGATTTGTAGACCTCAAAGAAGGCCTGGAAGAGATGAAGGAAAAATACCCTGAAAGATCTGCAGAGTTCAAAACGGATCTGAAACGCTACTCCCGACTGGCCAATATGTTTACCCCCATAGTGAAGGCATACAATACTGAAATGGCCAACAAGGTCACCTACGATACAATTCAGATTCATGGCGGTACCGGCTTCATGAAGGAATTCAACGCTGAACGGCATGCCCGTGATGCCAGAATTACCAATATATATGAAGGTACAACACAGCTTCAGATTGTTGCTGCCATAGGCGGTGTTACGACGGGTACAGCTATTTCAATCATGGATGAATATGAGGGTGAAGATTTTTCCCATGCTCCGGAACTGCATAAGCAGCTTCATAAAGCCAGGTTGAATTTTGAGAAAACACTTGTGGGTACCAAGGAAGTGGATAAACCGGATTTTATTACCTACCATGCCCGCAGGATTGTGGAGATGGCGACGGATATTATTCTGGGTTATCTGATGATCAGGGATGCCGCCCATTCGGACCGGAAAATGATAGTTGCCGAGATATTTATTGAGAAGATGCTTCCCAGGGTTGAAATGAGTACTACCTTTATTCTGAAAGGTAATGCCAGTCTTCTGGACAACTACAAAGACGTTATCGGGGAATAGTTTTCAGGCCAATTATTACCGGGATTGTGTTCTGCAGATTAGCGCAGACGCGCAGTCCCGGTTTTTTTGTTTTGATTTTTAAACGTGTATTTTGAAGACGGCTTTACGTACCCTGCATGTTTCGCTTCCCGCTCTCAGGCCTGGTGCATGACCATCTCCCGGAAAAAAAACGGCAAAATCCCCTTCTTTCAGAAAGACTGGGTCTCCCTCACCTTTAAAGAACCCGATGTCAGAGGATTTATCAAAGTTCCCATCCGGTGTAAGGCCATTGCGCTCTGCATATCCGATGCGCTCGTTTCCTTCCAGAACCACCTGAATGTCGATGTAACTGTTATGAGCTTCCAGCCGGCCTTCGATTCTTGATTCATACTCCTGGATAAGGCAGAAAACACTATCTCCCTCTATGTCATGACGTCCTATTTCCCACTCCCGGAAATTGCCTGCTTCAATGGAATGAAGGGCTTTATCTATTCCCGGGTGAATTCCCTGGTAGGTAGCGGCGTTATTAATTGAGTCTTTAATCATAGGAACAGTCCTCCAGAGGCATTATTGTATCATGAATGAAGATTTATCGCTGATTGCAATAAATAAATGAATCAAAATATTTTATAATGAATGGTAATTCGTGTTATATTTATAAGCGATTAAAAAAGGATGGTTATTATGCGTTTTATCATGACTGTTTCTCTGGTAATTCTATTGGCTTCTCTCTCAGGATGCGGAAAGGTTCGTGAAGCCTCACAGATGGTGAATGCCGCAAAAAATGCGGTTGATACAGCGAAAAATATGTCGGAAGGCTTGGATTCAGGAGATATAGATCTTGATAACATAGACCTTTCAGAAAAAGATATTCGAACCTTTTACACTGGTATTGCCAAACTCAATAAGGCCTATCCTGATATTAGCTTCGAAATAGCTCTGACTGCCGCACTTGAAATCTCAACCCGGGGAAAGAACCTGGAGAAAATTGTTGAAAAGGAAACCAACATGAGTTTCCAGGAATACAGCGCTTTATCCATGGCCATTATGGTAATACAGACCGAAGGTGCCGGTGTTCTCCTTGCTGAGGATATGCTGACAGCAATGGAAGAAGGTATGACCCAATTTGATGACATGGATACATCTGAGTTTACTGAAGAGCAGCTTGCGGGAATTGAAAATCAACGCCAGGCCGTTGTTGAGGCAAGGAATGATTTAGAGACTTCGGAGTACAAGGAACAAAAAGAACGTCTGGAAATGGTGAATGCCATTCGAGAAGAATTGCTGGAATAGAATTATCCCGGAATCAATATTCCCTCGACGGTTGTTTTCTATTGCACTAAAATAAATCTAAGGAATTTGAATGAAAAAACTGGTTCTTCTGATTATTCTTACAACGGTTCTTGCGCAGATTCTTTCTGCTATTGAAGGGTACTTTGAGATTATTAACGAAACAGGTTTTGATATATATTATGTTTATGTCAGTAAGGTTGCCGATGATTCCTGGGGGGAAGATGAACTGGGTGATGATGTCATTGCGAATGGAGAAACCTACCAATTCTATGTAGAGGATCCAGAGTATACGAAGTTTGATATCCGGGTTGAAGATCTGGACGGGGATTTTTACACTATTCCCGGTGTAGATCTGGCCTCTCAAACTGCAATAACATTTACCAGGGATAATCTGAATCCTGAAGAAAGCGATCTGATTCATGTCGTTACCATACAGGGGAAAGGCGGGGAACATAACGGCTACATTGAAATCTACAACAATATCGGCAGGTCCATACACTATGTTTATCTACGAAAGGTTTCAACTGAAGAATGGGGTTCCGATCTTCTCGGGAACGAAATAATGCCAAAAAGGGGTTTGTTCAAAGTTACATTTGAAGACTTTGCTGATGATGTTCTGGATGTCAGATTTGAAGATAGAAGGGGCCGTACTTATTCCTTTATGAATGTCCCTCTTTCCATCGGCAGTCTGGAGGTGATGTCTGAGGATAGGGACTGAGATTTCAACTGTAAGTACATGATTCTCCATACATCATTACAGCTGCTGCCTATACTTGTTATTACCGGAGGAGGTTATCTTCTTTCGCGATTCTATCACCTCTCTCAGGATACTCTGGTAAAGGTAATCGTTGATTTCCTGATGCCGATGCTTATTTTCCACGCTCTTTATACCAGTGATATAAGAGCCGATCTGGTACTGGATCTGGCAGGTGTTACAACATTTATTGTGGCATCTCTGCTTTTACTTTCCTTTGGATATGCAAGAATCTTCGGGGCCGATGCCAGGCAGTTCATTCCCCCGGTAATCTTTATGAATTCAGGGTTTCTCGGGATACCCCTGATGAAACTCTGGGGTGGAATGGCTGCCATGAATCTGATTGTTATCTACGATCAGATTCAGACAGTTTACATTTTTTCTCTGGGTATCATGATCGTAACCGGGGGCTTCAGTTTCAGGGGAATGAAACAGATGGTGAAATCTCCCATACTCTGGGCTATTTTTTTTGGTTTCGGTTTTCGGTTTCTCAACGTTCCGGTGCCGACCTCTCTACTCACAACCCTGGAGTTCGGGGGTAGTGCGGCCCCGCCTCTGGCCGCTTTGGCCCTGGGAGTATCCCTGGGTGAAACATCCTTTCACTTCAACCGGCACCTTTTTGCAGGCCTTCTACTGCGGATTGGAGGGGGCTTTCTCTGCGGATTGGCAGGATCTGTGATATTCGGTCTGGAGGGAATGAGCCGGGTGGTGGTGCTGGTGGCTTCCAGCCTGCCATCAGCTGTTTTCTCCTCGGTACTCCCGATGCGCTACGGTGTGAAGGCGGATTTTGCCGGTACCATGGTGGTTGTTTCAACAGTACTTGGTATTATCACAATACCTCTGGCCTTCCTTTTAGCAGGCTGAGAATAA
>Ga0164315_10001682_pt1 | contig 16673 bp, 8 predicted proteins | sample GuaBasSedimGuay6_FD_113737 | JGI IMG/M metagenome (GOLD analysis project Ga0164315, IMG submission 113737) | Subseafloor sediment microbial communities from Guaymas Basin, Gulf of California, Mexico - Guay6, Core 4569-2, 0-3 cm | ecosystem: Environmental > Aquatic > Marine > Hydrothermal vents >...
AACTATAAATTATAACAGCAAGAACGAAGAAAAGAGCGATATTTATTTTTTTATATATCAATTATATAAATCCTTTATTCATAAATAATATATCCATCTATGTATTTTGTGTCGAGTGCATTCCCGTTTAAGAAAAGGGAAATTTTTTGATCAAACCTAAGTTTTAATTTCCTTAAACATTGTGTTGTTATATTTATATTACCGTTTAGATATTCCAAATTAATTTTGTCCCCATCTGTTCTAACAATATCTTCATTAGAGATATTTAGATAACTGCCATTTATCATAGCTAGTCTTGTGATTTCATTATCATTGTTTTTTCTAAAATAGATTACTTCAGCATCTGTACTTATGTTTTCTAATTTAAAATCGTCACCTATATTCTCAACAAATAGATCGCTAAACTTATCTCCTTTAACAGTAAGTAAAAACTGCTCATCATCATTCCCAACAATACTTTTAACCGAAAACTTTGGTCCATTTTTTTCAAAAGGATAAATTATTATTGGAAGAAGAGCTTTGTTATTATTTTCAATCATATTTTGTACTACAGGTATTTCTAGCTTCTTTCTATACTCGCGGGATTGAAAACTCTGCCTAACAGAAACATTAGAATCCTCTGGGAAATACATGAGCATATGTGGAGTAGTAACAACGTTGTTTTCATCAACCTCAACTTTATTAAGCGATTCATGAGTTAAATGCCAGTTTTGTTTGTACGTATGATCCAATTCAGAATTTAATCGATCGATCACAATCCAATACTCTTTACCGGCAAAAAAAATAGAGCGTTTATGTTCAACTCCTTCATAGGATTTTTGCACACCTTGCAGATAATCGTAATTTTCAAAAAAGTAATTCTTAATAACTGGTGCCTTATAATATTTCATTTGATTTTTAGAATCGACTTCTACTGTGTTGTGATAAGCAGTACTTTTGAATGCCTCCCTCTCCTCACCATCATTATAAGTATATCTACCGGGATCGATAAGTAGATCATTACCATAAGCAGTAGCAACAATATTAAAAATATCATAATGTGCATGCCAAGGTTTATTATTCCCAAAGTCGAATAAAAGGTAAAGTTCATCGTTAAACTTTAATTTTTCGTCACCCCAGCCACTTCTTAGTATTGCATATCCGCCTTTAGGATAACTTATTGAACGATACTTTGGTGCCAGACCTTTCTTTCCATCAGAAGCAAAATATTCTAATTCGGGAACATTAAAATATTCACCTATTTCTTCGAACAAATCTCTTTCATCCCTCCAATCGGTGTCGCTTACTTGAGGAATAAATCCTGTTGGCTTATACATATCCATCAATGCAATTGCTTTTGGAACTATCAACTCTTCGTATGTTGCGTATTTGACTTGAGGACTCCATGGGTCATCAATTTCATTTTTTTCAATTAGTTTAATAAAATTAAACCATACTTCAAGTTCATGACTATGATATGCCGGAGATGTTTCTACATGCATACCATCTTCGAAGAAACTGTTTTTAAGTTGAGTTCTCATTCTAAAAAACAATTCTTTCATCCAATTATTGTTACGCTTGAACTCCGGGAACAGAACTGTAAATATTGCAAAACCAGAGTTTTCAAAAGTTCCCCAATTTGAGTAACGACGCCAATTATCTGGGTTGTATTGATATTCAGCTTGCTGATACATTGATGTTAATATTAAAGCGTTAAATTCTGGAGTAACACTTTCGGCTTTAAGAACTTGGACAAACATCCAATAAGATTCTGTTAAATTCTCCATTCTTCTGCCGGTATCAATTGTTCGCGGATATCCGGGATCATTTAGCTGTGTCCAACTTTTAAATTGCTCCATCCAAGCATTAACATATTTGTCATCGTTGGTTTCCATATAAGCAGCAACATAATTTTCGAACCATTTCATTCGTCCAAAGCTAAATTGCCATTCTTTATCTTTATGAACCTTTGTCCAATCTATGTTTTTTCCAAAATCATATTTAATGGTTTTGATCTCAAAAATATTTTTAGAATTCATATCTGCTTCGTTAATATCAGCGGTAAATTTCTTCTCACCAATTTCAGCCTTTCTATTTTTTCTATTCTGGAAATAGATCAATAGTTTCTTTTGAGCATCATCAAATTCATTTTTTCCAACAGCTTCTTTTACCTCTTCTAAACCCGGGTAATTCAAATCGAGCAGATTAAAAATATCATTTGGTTTCGGTTGGGCAGATATAATTAAGGATAATGAAAGAATCATTATACTTATGTATTTTAATTTATTGTCCAAAATTTGCTCCATTTAATTATTTCTATATATAAAAGGAAAACTGATTATTAACGGGATTCACAATCATGAATTTAAAAAAACTAATTAACCAGTCTCCCAAATTTGAATAGCATCATAATTTATACTATTCTGTTGGAGGTACTTGAAAGCTCATCACTTTCTGATAAAAACTTTTTCATTCAATTGGTAATTTTCATTTATCAACCAATAGTCCCCTGTTGTTTCTCGCATATTTTGAAGCTCTGCTCTTAATTCATTCAAGATGTTTATGTACTTGGGATCATTAACCAAATTAACCGATTCGGATGGATCAACTGCCAAATCGTATAATTCTTCTTTTGGTCTATATAAATAATTATATGTTTTTCTTTCGCCCATATACTCAATATTTCCATCCAAAATTGCCTGCCAAGTTTTTGACACATAAAGATCTGTAGCAAATGGATATGTTAATTCTGGGAATAGGTTCATAATATATTGATGTTTTTTAGTTATAATTGTTCGCATTGGGTAGAACATTGTTATTTCATGGAACGTATGAGAACCGAAAACCGCTGTGCGTGAAAGGTCATCCTCTTTATCAAGAATATTTAGAAATGATTTTCCCGATAATTCATATTCTGGTTTTGCTGTGTTTGTCCAATCTAAAATTGTTGGAAGTAGATCAACATAACTTATCATTGCATTGTTTACAATACCCAACTCTTTAGCACTGGGCGAATTAACTATCATCGGCAAATGAAGACCGGATTTATAAACCGTTGTTTTAGCGCCCGGAAATGGAATTCCGTTATCACTTATATAAATAATTAATGTCTCTTCAAATCTTCCAGATTTTTTCAAATTTTCAATTATCCATCCAATACTTTTATCCATTCGTGTAATAGCTTCGTACTGGTCAGCCAACTCTTCACGTACCTCTGGAATGTCTGGCAAAAAGCCTGGAACGTATACGTCTTCTGGTTTATATTTAGTTGGTGTAACACCTTCATACTTATAATCATTTGCGAAGCCCGAGAAGTTTTCAACATTTTTCATCTTCGTCATTCCTCTTGCATCACGGTGTGGGTCCGAGTATCCAACAAGTAAAAAGAATGGTTTCTCTTTTTCCTGGTTAAAAAACTCATCAGATTTATCAGCAATTTTTTTTGCATCACGAGCACCCATTATCTCTTTTGGGTATACTCTGTAATCAAATTCCAAATTAGATTTCGATCCAACATGAAGCTTCCCTATTATGCCAGTTCTGTAACCGTTCTTTTTTAATAAACTTGGAATTGTTTCAACATTATCGAGTAGACTAAAATGATGCCAATTATGTAGGTGTCCAAATTGACCATTATTATGCGGGTAAAGACCCGAAAGAATTGCACCACGGCTAGCACTACATGAAGCAACAACCGAATGAGCATTTGTAAACCTAACTCCTTCTTCCGCCATTTTATCCAAACTAGGAGTTTGAATTTTATCATTTCCATAACATCCAAGTTGATCTATACCATGATCATCAGAAATGATCAGTAAAACATTTTTCTGTACAGCTGCATTGTTACTCTGCGCAAATTGAATTGTGGAAAGCATAAATGATATAATGACAAACAATATTTTCGAACTCTGTTTTTTCATAAATTTCATTCTTTCCCTTCTAATGTAATTGAAGTAAATTCTTCAATAGTCTTTATGGTTATAATTAAATATTTATCATCCGATGCATCAATTTTACTTTCAATATTTTTATCATATTCTATTCTTGGTTCTCCAAGTTTTTTTGCCCATTTAATAATATGGATTCCAGGTGCTCCATTAATGAATAGCAATTTATTCTCTTTGTCTAGCTCAATATTCTCAAGCCATGATGTCGATTCAATGATGGAAATGGCAACATCATTATTGTTAAGTAGAATTGCTTCTTTCGAATCTTCCGGAAAGTAAAAGTCTAATTCGAGCAGTAACGAATCATCAGAGACTCGATAGGAATTATTTAAAACGCCTAATAAATTTTTAGGATCGATTCCAGCTACTGAATAATCATACTTTAAGGCGGAACCACTAAAAGCAATTATTTTACCAGAGGATTTCTCTTTGTTTACATATTCATAAATTTCAGGTGAACTCCCTACTTTGCCAGTAATAACTGGACGAACATTTACTGCATCATTTTCAACACGTTTTATTTTATTCACTAATTTTCCAACTCGTAATCTATCTTCTTGTTTCATCCTTGAAATGTTCCCCCAGAAACCTCGACCACCAATTAGTGAAGAATTAGCATTGTAATGTTGAGCCTGGTAAATATTATCATTCATCGGGAAGTTAGCATAGGTCTGAAGAACCGGAGGAAGAAATCCACCGAAAAGATTTGTTATCATCCTCATGCTTTTGGCTCGGTAAGTGCTGTAATCTCCATACCATGCGGCTCCGTTGTTCATCCAGAAATAGCGAGCTTCACTTAATATTGCTAAGCCTACACATCTATTTGGTTCAGTAACATCTATCTCAATTACAACATCTGGTTGATACTCTTTCAATTTCTTAATTGCATCTGCAACTTCAAGCGGAAGTTTATACCCTAATATTTTTTCTCTTTCTAAAGCTGAAATATTTTCATCTCCATGGTTGTGCTTGCTAGATGAGCAAATGTAATTATTAACTCCATCCCACTTAAAGTATCTTATTCCTTGATCTATTAATCCTTTGCATTTTTCAATAAAATAATTTTTATAATCACTATCAAAGCAGAAAAAATTCTTTTTCCACTGCCCTACAATTGGGGTTCCATCCGTTTCCCTAATTAGCCAATTGGGGTGAGTTTTGGTTATTACCGCTATTGAATCTGTTGCGTGTGCTGCCATCCATATTCCAGGAACTATTCCCTTTGCTTTACACTTATCAACATAAAACTGTAGCCCATTTGAGAACCGCTCTTCGTTTGGATTCCAATCACCAAATTTATCTTGCCAGCCATCGTCAAGAACAAACAGATCAACTCCTAGCTCAGAAACAATATCAATCTCTTTTCTAATTTTATCTTCTGTTAAGATTCCGCGTATGTCGTTACCACGTTTGCTTTCATCCCTCTGCATTCCCCAAGTGTTATAGTAAAACATTGGTTTGCGAGATGCAGAATTTTCGCAGATATAATTGTTCAAATAATTCCATATTTGTGATTCTGCTCTATCAAATTTATTACCCTTATAAAAATTATAAGCGTACCAAGGTGTAGTGAATGATTCATCTTTTATAATCTGTCCATCAAAATAGGCGCCCTCTTTTAAAGATAAATTCACAAAAAATTTATCGTCATTGTTTTTTAAATTGATAGTAACATAAGTTTGCTCAGGGTCATTATCTGGTGAGCCATGTTCGTAAGCAATCCAAAACCCTATATTACTAGTTTGAACAATAAGGAATGGCCCTTTAACAGAGTGTGATTTTTCTTTATGAGTATTAGAAAGTATTCTCTTTGGATGGTACATGTAATTTTGTTCAAGATTCCTTCCAACTCTCCAATCTTTTTCTAACATCCTATTGTTAAATGAGGATGAATAATCAGTGTCTAGTAATTTTTCGTTCCAACTTGCCATTCTAATTTCCTCAATACTCACAACTTCATTTGATTCTATTGAAGATGACAATCCGGCAAAAGTAAAATCAACTTTACCATTAACTTTTGTCAGCTTAAATTCTTTATTATCGTTAGCTGAAATAGATATTTTTTCTCGATAAAATTTACTCTCATCATATGCTTGAACGATTATACTTAACAAGAGTCCAGCGAACTGAATATTTGTAAATGATAAAGTAATTTCCTTCCCATCATTTAACATTTCTCTTTCAGATATACTTTTAAATACCCAATCTGGATTTTCACTTGAAACTATTTTATTATTTAGGTTAAATGAAAACCAACCGCTTTCGTTATCGGCTATTTTTTTGTTGTCGGACTTATTAATATAAATTGAATGTATCGGCATACCCTTATTATTTGAAATTTCTATAACCCTTTGGATCAAAGAATTCTCAATAATTATACGATCTTCGGCCTTAGTTAATCTTAGTTCTCCCAAAACGAAATTGGTGAACAGAGGGAGTAATAATATGAGTAATTTTATTTTAGGCATAGACATTATATTATGTTAATTGGTCAATCAATAAAAAAGAGGCACCTTTCGATGCCTCTTGAATAAGTTATTTAACAAGCATCATTTTCTTTGAAGAAACAAAATCGCCAGCTTTCATTGTGTAGAAATAAACTCCACTTGAAAGTACTGATGCATCAAATTTTACATTGTGAACTCCAGCATTCATTTCGTTGTTCACTAGAGTAGTAACTTCCTGTCCTAACATGTTATATACTTTTAGAGTAATATGACTTGTAGAAGGAACTCTGAAGTTAATTGTAGTACTAGGATTAAATGGATTTGGATAGTTTTGATCTAATGAGAATTCTTCTGGAATTGAGCTGCCAGATCCCTTTTCATTCACACTAACAATTGTTGTTTCACCAACATAATAATCGCTGAGCAGAATTTTGTAAACATTATCACTTTCTTCCAATTTACTTCCGGTTGGTCCAGCAGGCATATATACATCTTTAGAATTATTCACAAACCAAATACTTAAACTATCATCTTTAGTTAATCGTGCAATTTCGTTTCCACCCTCATCTAAGTAATATAAACTATCTAGCAATACAAACAATTCAGCAGAAGTTCCTTCCTCGTTCCATGCCATGGCGCCAAAGAAATACTCTCCATCAAACTCATCTCGATCATATCCAAGTGAATCAGATTTTGGGTCCCATCGAAGCATTGAAAAAGAAGTTGAATCACCTAACCTGCCACTTTTATCTCCTAAATAAGATCTTGTTCGGCAATACATATCCACACCATTTTTATTTCCTTCAAAATAGGTTCTGTGCCATCCTTGGTTCATATTCCAATCACCAGATGTTTCACCACTTCTGAAGTTTACATTCTCAAAGAAATCCCATCTGAATGATATTTTATCATCATCTATAGCAACCCAAACTGCTTTAATATCTGCAGAATCTGTGATTGCGGGGTCGTTCTCTGTAACATCTAATGGTTGTAATCCTGCCCAATCGCCAAAGTGTCCATCAATTTCAATTTTAGAAACTGTAGATGGCCACCATCTTGAATCGCCTAATGTACTTTCATCTTCACCAAATCCTACTGCCGGAGATGTAGCATCAAGAGTAAAATTACCTTGGGACATATCAAGAAACATTGGATCGGTGTTATGCAATATTTTATTTGAATCGACAGTTGCATCATCTTTAAGTGAAACTTTATCAATGTTGTATGAAAGCAGATATTCGGCAACAGAACTTGTACCATAAATTCGGCATGGATTAATTGCATCATTAAATTCATCGTTTGTAACAATAAAATTTTTCAAAATTGCTCCGTCAATACCTTTAGGATAGATAGTTTTGTCGGTAGTGTTGTTAATCGTTATATTATTAACCAAAAAATTAGGGCCTGGAGTGGCAATATCATTATCATGATCTTCAACATAAATTGCTTCTGCACCCATATTCCAGAATGTAGAGTTTTCACAAACAAAATTTCTTACAGAACCAGGTTCTCTTTCTCCATTCTTAAAATATATTCCTTCATCACTCTCTGCAATTCCGATATTAAAAAATATGGAATTATTAATCGTAACATTATCTGCAATAGTGTTTGTGTTTGCTTTTATCGCTGAACTCGGAAAGTCGTGGAAATAACAGTCTTCTATTGTAAGATTATAATCATCTTTTACATCCATACTATCTGTTCTAACACCAGAACCCGTTAAAGCTTCTCCTCCGAGACCGGAAAGATCAAGACCAATAAGAGTTAGATCATCTCTTACGGTAAATATGGCTCTTGTATCATCAGTAACAATTTTAGGTTTTGTAGTTAAACCCTCTGCAGCTCTAATTGTTATTGGCATATCAATCAAAACAGAAAAATATTCGTAGTAAACACCTCCGTTTGTTGTTAATTCAATAATATCTCCAGGTTGAGCCACAAATAATGTGTCATCAAGTCGGTTAGTACCTTGCTCTAATTGAATTACATTTTGTCCAAACATAATTGAAGGCAATAAAAACAGAAGTGATAAAAATAGTAAATTAATTTTCTTCATAGCATACTCCTAATAATTGTTAAATAATAGTTAATTAGATATTTTCAATTTGTTCCAGTTGTAAATGTGTATGTTTTACTTGTTTCAAGTGAATTACCAAATGTATCTTCTGCTCCCCTACTTTCGAGCGGAGTAATTTTATCGATTTCAAAGGTCCCATTTACTTTTATAGAGAATAACCAGTTTGGGGCAAGCGGTTCAGAAAGGACATATATCATTTTAGTTGCTTTTGGATCAGCTTCAATAGGAGGTTCTCCTACACTTCCATTAGCTACCCACAATCTTAAACCCCTCTCATTTACATATGGTGAAATTACAGATGTATCGATTGCTGCAGAATCAACTTTTGAAATTACCGTTGTTTCGCCCTGCCAATTTTCATAATGGAATACACCGGGAACCAGCAAATTATCTTTAGAAACTGTAGAGTTCTTTTCGAATATTTCACCACCATCGTTAGAAATAAAAATTCCGTTGGTAGTTCCACAAAGGATATAACTGGGATCAGAAGTTTTAATCTCAAGATCATTTACAATACCGGATTCAGTTAAACTGCCTCCATTAGTAAAAATAGCTGGTTCTGACCAACTTTTTCCTCCATTAGCTGTGTTAAAGACTCCAGTAGATGTTGCAATACTTACTACCGTATCACTAATTGGGGAAACAACAATATCATTAATTATTAATCCAGCAGGTAAATTTGATGTAATATCACTCCAGTTCTCACCAGAATTACTACTCTTATATATTGTTCCGTTTACAGCAGCAGTATAAATAACATTATAATTTGTTGGTGCAATTGATATGTTGCTAAAATCTCTTGAACCTAATCCTGCTCTTACTCTTTCCCAATTGTCAGCACCATTTACTGAACGATAAACGTAATCACCAATTGATGAAAGAAAGAGAATTTGATCTGAAGTATATTCAATCGCAATATCGCTTAAGGGGCGTCCCACACGTAGACCGCTATTTTTTGCTGTCCACGTTGCTCCGCCATCACTTGAATAAAGAATTCCTTCAGTGGCGTTTGCAACGTAGACTGAATTTTCATCCAATTTGCTAATAGTTAAAGCGGTAAAATTTCGGTCATCAATAGTAATCCAGCTTCCACCGCCATCTGTCGATTTGATTACACCTTTATTAGTTAAGCCAAAAATAACTTGAGAATTTGTTGGTGCAATAACTAATTTGAATACAGTTATACTTGGGTCATTCTCAGATATCCAATTCCAGATTTCACCGCCGTTACTAGAATTGAATATCCCTTCATTTTTTTTACCAGAGAACATGATTGTTTCACTAACGGGATCGATTACAACTGTTAGAATGGAATCAGCATTTACTATTCTACTAAGTTCAAAGTTTTTTTCGATTGAGGATTTATTCATTAATTTACTGAAATAGATTGTTACCTCAGTCTGCAAAGAAACATCCAATGCTTCGCTAAATGGTGTGTGTTCAGTAATACTAGGTCTATTTAAATCCTTAACCTTATAGTCAGGTTCTGTTACCTCTCTTCTGTTCATACATTTTGTTAAAGACAAAATCATAATTATGAATAATATTATTTCAATAGTTTTTTTCATCTTACAAATTCCTTATTAATACCCAATACTAATTGAAAATGAGTGAACATTACTTAACACACCAAAATTATTATAAGAGTAATCCGCCTTTATTTTGAAATCCACAATATTATCTAGATTCAAACCAAACCCAAATGAATAATCAGCCAAACTATAGTTAAACTTATATCCACCTCTAAGAAAAAGAACTTCCTTGAACCCTAACTCAACTCCTGAATTAATTCGATATTCATAATCTCTGGAATCAAGAAGATCGGCTGTAACTGTCAGTCTTATTAAATCTGATTTTATTGCATCTGTAGCAAGCCCAAATCTGAAAAGTAGAGGGATATCCCATTCTTCAGTGGATAAAGAAGCATTTGCATATTTGATTGAATTATCAGGTAAATATTGAATTGCTAAGTCGGATCCTTCAAGTTTCATTCTGCCGCCAAGATTTGAAATGGTAATTCCTATTCTCATATCATTCAAAATATTTGTGATAAAGATTGATCCAATATCGATAGCCACTGTTGATGCAGATGTTCTATCTAAAGATTCCATTATATATTTAAGTGTAATTCCAGCACTGAATCTATTAGTAAAACTACGTGCCAGAGAGAGACCAAATTGCATATTTGACGTGAAAAACTTTCTCCCGGTGCCTTCAGGTTCATAAATGGTGGTTTCTTCCATTGCGCCTGAAGTAAATGATGTGGCACTAACAGCAAGTCGAGCAAAACCATCGAGAGTGAATGTTGAGGAAAGGAAATAATACTTAGTATCAGCAAGCCAGTTGGTTACTTGAACTATTGTTTCATCGTGCGGCATTATTGAGAGACCACCAGGATTCCAATAAGCAGCACTTGCATCGTCCGAAATTGCCACAAACGAATTTCCCATAGCTGTTGCACGTCCGCCAGCTCCAATCTTCAGGAAGTTTGCCATCGATGTTCCTATCTGGTTCAGATCAGAATATTGAGCTGATATCTGTGTGGTAAATATTAGAAGAAATATTAAATGTGTAGAAATTAATTTTTTCATTAAAACTTTCCTCTATTTAATAATTACAAATTTTCCAATCTTGTTGCCAAGACTAGATTCAAGATGATAGAAAAATAATCCAGGAGCCACTTCACGATTTTCACTTGTTCTCAAATTCCATTCAGCTTCCGATGACATTGAATCGTGGTATAAAGTTTCCAATAACTCGCCTGAAGAATTAAATATTCTAATTTTACAATTCTCTGGTAGATGAGTAAACTTTATCATTCTCCCGGTTATACTGGTTTCCTGTGCATTTATTACTATATAAGGATTTGGTACGACTTTTACTTTATCAAGTTCCTCTGTGGTAATAGAAATTTCTGTGCGCGGGGCAGCTGCAAATACATTTGGTCCGGAAGTTTTAGAATTTTGAAGTGGCGGTAAGCCTGCACCAATTTCTTCAGCGCCTGCACTATAAGCTACAATTGCGTATGTATAAGTAAACCCATTGATTACATTTTCATCAACATATTCGTACTTTACAGTATCAATCACATAATTATTTAGATCATCGAGAAATATTTCTCTGGTATAAACGGAATCACTTTCTAAACCCGATAGCCCTGTATCGTTTCCTCTATTAAAATAAGGACGAATAGGACTAGGCCCAGCAATACCATTTTCAAGATCATATTGTGCTGAAGGAACAAAATCGACTACGGTTCCATTTGCATCTGTTATCACTAAAGTGCCCCAAGTTTTTCCACCGTTCTCGCTCCGGTAAATTTTATAACCTTCAAAATTTTCTCTACCCAATAATGAATTGATAGCATCATTTTCACTTATATTTCCCCAACGTATTGTAACTTTCTGATCTCCAACCACAGGGTCTAATCTTGGAGCTGTGGGAGATTTTGGAACTAACCATCCGGATGCAAATATTTGACGTGCAACTTTAGCGTTGTTCAAGAGGTCTGCTCTATTTTCACCCATTACAGTAGCTATTATTAAAGTGTCCGTTTGACCAGGTTGAATTGTAAATCCGCCAGTGTTCATAGTCATTGCAGAGCGTTTCCCGTTATCATATTCCAATTCACTTCCTACCGGGAATGGATGCTCCCATGTCCAATCATCAATTCGATCACCATCAAGATCATCAGGATCAGTACCAGAACCGCCATTGTCTGAATTAAAACAATTCAACCAATAAAATTTTTCGGTTGTATTACCCAAACCAGTATTCAATCCTTTCAGAGCATGACTAAACGCATCCCAACTTGTTACACCAGCTTCTTTTCCCGTTGAATCATTAGGAGTTTGCAAAAATATTACTCCAGATAAAGCTACATTATCTAATGGGGTTCTATCTATCATGATCGCTGGGCTGTATGGTATTGCTCCGCTATTGGCTCCTTCTACATTACCATCTCCATCCCAGCCATAACCAATTTTATACTCCTCACCGGAAGTACTGTCAACATCATAAGTATCATATGCCCAAGATTCAGATAAGCTGTAAGTATTCCCATCGGCATATGTTGCCCACGGAAAATCTAAGTTGGCATAAATTCCCATATATGATTTTGTAATTGGTTCGGTTCCAATATTGGTAACAGTATATGTCCAAAATAAAACGTCTTCTGCTAGTTCTTCTTTCCAACTCATCCCGCGTAGTGTTGTGTAGACCATTAAATGTCCGTTTCCTTGATCGTCTGTTCTATTCCTCGCATAACTAAAAGTAAATATTTCCTGATCTGCAACAACTTGACCTGGATAATACTTACCAGGAAGTGAATATCTATTTGGTCCTGCACCTGGAAATCCATAGGTTGTATCTAAAGGTATTGGAAGTGGAGAAGTTGTACCTGAACTATAAACTGTTTGATAATTAGGATAAAACCTATCCAATACAGGATCTGTAGTTGGATGGTTTGCAGGCCAGCCATTATCTGGCCAGGTTTCAGAATCATCACTACTTGGTAGATCTATTGTTGAGGATGAATTAACATAATCTGGATGACCATCGTAGTGAAAACCTTTGTAAAATTTATAATGCCCTCTATCACCGCTTTCTATCAATGGCGTTCCAATATCGTTCGGATTTTCATCCCAGCTCGGCCCTCTATCATTTGTAAATCCTCCAAAATGAAACGAAACATCAGTTCCATAAAATACATGTCTTCCATTTGGATTTGAATTATATGGGAATTCAAGAGCAGGGAAAACAGACATTTCGGGATAGTTGTACCTACCAGAGGCTATAACATTAGTATTAGACATTCTTGTAACTAATTTACCAACCCCCAATTGTCCCCACTTTTCAAACTCTCCTTTATCAGGCTGTGCAAATATGTTAGAGGTGAGAATAAATATTATCACTAATAATGTTTTAATTTGTAAATGAAAATTTTTCATATTTTATCTACCGTAAATTTTTCTAAATTGTATTTCATTTATATTCTCAGAGATAATCCTATCAGCAGTCTTATTCCATCAGAAATTCTACGTGGATCAGCATCTTTAGCCGGTGGTGTTCCAGGATCACCATCATCATCCCAAAGACCAGTTACCGGGTAAACTCTTAAGATATTATTCCTATCTAACACATTATATACTTTAACAAATACATTTAGCCTTGAACTCCATACATCAAATGTTTTTGCAAATTTTACATCTAGATTTAAGAACCACGGCATTCTTTCAGTATTTGGAGTTTGTGCTAAAACTGAATATGGGCGCCCTGATTGAGCTCTAAAATTCAGGCTAAAATCCAAAATTTTTGGTGGAGAATATCTAAATAAAAGAGCTAAGTCATGTGGCCTATCCCAGTTAGCTAATTGAGTTCTGTAAGCAATTGCTGTTGTCCCAATGGTTTGAGCCGCCGTTAATGGACTTGAAGTACTGATTAAAGTTTGTGAATATGTATAGTTGAATCGAAGTGAAAATTGGTTACTAAAATGCTTATTTAGAATAACTTCTATTCCTTTAATATTACCAAAGTCAACGTTATCAAAATATACATATCCTGATTTCTGCATCCATGTTACACCTATTAAATCGGCTAACTCCCTGTAAAATGTTGTCACATTTAATGTGAGATCACTAGCAACAGAAGCTTGAATACCTGCTTCATACGTTACAGATTTTTCCGGTTTCATATTAGGATTTGCAATTGCTAAGCCCACAGAAAGTAAATTAGGCAAATTTCCATAGGGGCCTTTTTGATTTACTCCGGTTAGAAAATCTACATAGGGTGCAAACTGATAAAAGTGTCCATATGCAAAGTGAAATGCTGCTTTATCTGAAATAGGATAGGAAATTCCAAAACGTGGACTTATTCTATTTTTGGCTTCAACATCTAACATTTTTGTTTCGGTTGGATTATCAGGATCTTCCATATATTGCATTGGGAGGTCCCATCTCTCAAAACGAACTCCTAAATTTATAACCATCCCAATTTTATCAAATTCCATTTTATCTTGGATATATCCGAAATATTCTGTTGGTTTTATATTATTATATGATTTGTGGTCTTCGAAAATTTCTTTTATTGGATCACCATTTTCATCAACTCCAGTAACTATTTCTATTGTTGGTGTTGTCCATGCATGGTCTTGCATATGAAATAAATCTAACACTCTATAATTTATACCGGTTTTTAGAAGATGAGTATTATTTAACTGACTTGTAAAATTAAGGCTCCCTTCATAGGTAACAACAGTATCTCTCCATAAATTAGAATAAGCACCAGAATATTTAAACCCATAAATATCTTCAGAATATCCAGATTGAGCATTCAGTCGCTGCTCTCTGGTAGGATGTAAACCTAAAAAATAATCTAAATCTTGTCGAGATAAGCTAAACTGATAAAAACTGCTGTTGCTTATTTGATGAGTTAAACCGAAAGTGTAACCTTGACTTTTTGTATCACTCCAAGGCATGCCAGAAGGTAAGTATTTATACTCGTGTTTGTAGCGAATTCTTTGATCGTGACTTAAAATGTAAGATCCCATTAATCTAAGAGATGGGGTTATATTCCACGATAATTTAACTAAGCCGTGTAATTCATCTCGCCAGTCAGCAGGAACTTCTACTGAATTTGGAGAATCGAGAGGTAATAGACCTTTCGAGTCAGTCCAATTTGGTATCTCATAGGCAGTAAATCTACCATTTGTGGTTCTACCTTGAATATTAATCATAAATCCAAAATTTTTAAATATTGGTCCTGAAATAGTTGCTTCACCACGGTATGTTTCTCTATTAAAATTTTCAAGTCCCAGATTATCTGTTTGGAAAAATAGTTCACCCCTAATTCTATCTCCAAAATCTTTTGTTGTTAGATTAATGATCCCAGACATTTTACCGCCGTATTCTGCATTAAAAGTACCAAGTGTTGAAGATATTTCTTTAACAGTACTACCGGAACTTTTCTGTGAATATTGTGATCCTCCCCAAATTGGATTGTCGACTCTTACTCCATCAATTAGAAAAGCGGTTTCATTTTCCCGCCCGCCTCGCACATGCAAACCATCACCGGGAGAATCCGCAAGAACATCTGCACGCTCATTGATGTCAAGCATAGTAATACCAGCCTGCATTACCAGAAGATCTTGCATTTCTTCAATTGGAGCAGATTCAATATCAGCAGCTGTGAATGACTGTAAGCTTGACGTCAAGTCCTTTTGAATTGGAGGTTCTTTCGCGGTGACGATAACTTCCTGTGTAGATATTGAAGCTACACTCATCTCTAAATCAACTTTTGAAGTTAGATCACTTCTTACAGCAATGTTCTCAATTATGGTTTGCTCGTATCCAACATAAGATGCAACTAAGGTATATAATCCAGGCTCAATATTAATAATAAAATAGTAGCCATCAACATCTGTAGCCGCTCCTAACTGTCTCCCTTCAAGCATAATATTAACACCGATTAATGGTTCCCCTGTAACCGAGTCAGTAACCCTGCCTGATATTTTGCCTGAAGCAGCAAATAATAACTGTGTAAAAACTAATGTGAGTAAAAGAGAAGATAATACTTTTTTGTAGATCGGTTTCATTTATACCGTCCTTCAATAATGCTATTATTCAAATTTTCTTGAGTTAAAATCTGACATTATACAGATAGTTGTCATACTTGGTATGCCAACTATACTAAATTATAAATAATAATAGTATTTGTCAACCTTATTCTCCGATTATATTATTTTTTCATTTTTGTGATTTAATTAAGGTGTGTGTGCATGTTCATTTGCTCATCCGCAACAAAACTACGTGGTTTTGCTAGAAATCTATTGGAGTAAACATGGTTAAAGATTTTGCAACAACATGTACAAAAATTTAGCCGCTATTTAATTAAGGGTCTATTTCTGCTTAGAAGATGGGTGTCCATGTTCATTTGCTCATCCGCATAGGAAACGACTGAATAGAAAACAAATATTTGCAGAGGAGCTTTAGAGTCATTATCCCCTTCACCTTCCCTGATAAAACTATCATCAAAATCTATTAAGATCTTATCCAAAAAAAAATAAGACAATTATATCTTGACAACCTAGTTTGTTTTTCTTACGTTCTTTTTACAATCGTAAGATTAATTCCACCTTGAGCGAAACGTTCGGAATATTGACTGGACTTTCTCTCCTATCCCGATCGAATCGGGAGGCTTCTCCCAAGGTAATGCAGACTCAAAAAG
>Ga0164315_10001683_pt1 | contig 16673 bp, 14 predicted proteins | sample GuaBasSedimGuay6_FD_113737 | JGI IMG/M metagenome (GOLD analysis project Ga0164315, IMG submission 113737) | Subseafloor sediment microbial communities from Guaymas Basin, Gulf of California, Mexico - Guay6, Core 4569-2, 0-3 cm | ecosystem: Environmental > Aquatic > Marine > Hydrothermal vents...
AGGGCTGGCATAAAAAGTTTGGCGAGGTACATGCCGAAGTGAATGCCGTAAATTCGGTGGTAGATAAAGGATTACTGACGCACTCAATCTTTTACATTTCACTTGAACCGTGTAGTTTTTATGGTAAGACACCTGCTTGTACTGATTTAATTTTAAATTATAAACCTAAAACAGTAGTCATTGCTAGTAAGGACCCAAATCCTAAAGTAAGCGGTGCCGGAATTAAAATTTTAGAGAACGCCGGTATCGAGGTGATTTTTGGTGTCTTGGAGGAAGAAGCAATTGTTTTAAACAAGCAATTTTATGTTTCAATGATAAAAAACAGACCTTACATAATTCTTAAATGGGCGCAAACAGAGGATGGTTTTATAGCCAGAACAAATTTCGATTCAAAGTGGATAAGCAATAAGCAATCCAGGCAACTGGTTCATAAATGGCGGACGGAAGAAGACGCTATTTTAGTCGGTTATAATACTGTTATTCATGATGACCCACAGCTTACAGCTCGAAATTGGCAGGGGCGTAACCCGACTCGAGTTGTTATTGACCGCAAATTAGAGCTCAGCCATTCTCAAAAGATTTTTGAGGGGGTTGAAAAGATTTATGTAGTCAATACTCAAACTAACCAACTGGAAAATAATATTGAGAATGTAAAAGTTAGTTCAGAGAATTTCATAGTAGAGATGCTTACCTTTTTATGGGAACAGAATATTGGTTCAATAATTATTGAGGGAGGAGCAAAAACTCTTAATTCATTTCTGGATGAAGAACTTTGGGATGAAGCAAGAATTTTTACTTCAGCAACCACCTTTGGTGACGGTATACCATCACCAAAAATCGAAACCGAAGCTGATGAAGAACAAAACATTATGGGTGATCGTTTAAACACTATCTATAATCCTAAAACCAAGATATTGTGGCAGAAGAAATAATAATTGAGGCAACGGCCGGTAAAGAAGCAAAATACCAGTTGCTACTACCTCAAATAGAAGCACTTATTACCGATGAGCCCAACCTCATAGCCAATATGGCCAATATAGCCGCTGCCCTTAAGGAGGTCTTTAATTTTTTCTGGATTGGCTTTTATCTTGTTGAGGAGGATACCCTTGTTTTAGGACCATTTCAGGGACCAGTTGCTTGTACTAGAATAAACCAGGGTAAAGGAGTTTGCGGTATGGCCTGGATAGATAGAAGGGCCATATTGGTTCCTAATGTTGATGAATTTCCCGGGCATATTGCCTGTAGTAGCGGCTCTAAATCAGAGATTGTTGTACCTGGTATTAATTCAGATGGGAAAGTAATCTTTGTGTTGGATGTTGACAGCGATAAGCTGGATGATTTTGATGAAAATGACAGGATATACCTCGAGAAGGTAGTAGAGCTACTTGCCTAGTACCTTTATTATGTTAAAAAAACACCGGCCGCCTGGGTTTCAATAACTCTTCAAACTCTGGCGGGCCACCAAAATATTCCCCCATAAAATCATCTAATTGATCAATAGTCTGATTAGATAATAAGTCAGATACCTCATCCATTACCTTGCCACTGAGGAGATAGGGCATCGAGGATTTAACCATTGCATTACCTCTGAAATGTCCATAGATCATGTATTCCTCTAACTCTTCTTTGGGCTCATTGGTAATTATGCATTTGTCAGGAATTAAATCACCTGTTCTTTCTTGCCAGTTGCTGTTATATTCATTGAGCTTTTCCATAAACATATTCTGTTCTGAAAAGTAGTCCTGAATATTCTGCATAGACTCTTTTGACATTTGCCCATTCATATCATGAGCACAATGCCAACAAATAGCATACTCATACACTATATCGCTTACATCGTGCTCCTGATAGTTTCTTACTGCTTTTTCTATGAAATAATCTATTTCTCCTGAAAGCAAATCTGCTTTACATACCAGACAGGCCTCGAAAGGTTGGTTAGACTCGAAAGAATAAAACTCTTCCGGAATAGGCGCTAAATGACTATCCATGGCAAAGCTGAGTTAAAGCCAATTAATATAGTTCAGGCTTCAAGAAAGGCACTAAGGCCAGAATTACAGCTTGTTTATAATACTCTGACCTATCAATAATATCATTAGTGAGTAAGCCAACAGCGCCATTTTTTTGTTTAGAATGCGATTGATTGAACACCTGGTCGTCAGCTTGACCAAGCTCAAGACCCGATCTAACTAGTAAACTAACTTCATGAGGTAATACGAAGCTAGATGTTCTGGATTTTCCTTTTCCGCCGTCAGCGCTTAAAATAACCATCCATGCAAAGGCTTCCAGCTCATCTTCATGGTCTTCAATGCCTCCTTCAATTCCTACCCAATAATCAGCATCGTGTTTTTCTTTCGCGTTCTCCGCACGGTTTTTCGCTCCTAATAAAGTTTCATCATTAGACATGGGTTGGTCTCTTACACCAGAGACCACAGACACCCCTTCGACCTCGAACTCATCTTCCGGGAAGGCAGTCTCAAAAGCAAGCTTAGTGCTATTAATCTTCACCGGGTTTGTTGATCCAACAATAATTCTCTTCATGTGTTTATATATTTAGATGTTTAATTAACTATAAATCGCCGTTTCGTTGGCTTTAACTTTGCAAGTTTGAATTTATTAATTTATTCTGAGAAATAATAGTATTTATATCATCTACTTTTTGCTTATTTTTTAGTATTGAATATATCGTCTTTTATAGCTGTATAAAAACCCCTGAATCTTTAACTATAATAGAGTAGATATTCATTGAGTCACAACGACTGTCAGCTTCTTTCCCGGTTATTAGATTAAATCTATATTCATGTAGTCGGCAAGTAACTTCATTTCCCGAAGTTATCCTGCCTTTATGTAATGGTTCATATTGATGAGGACATTCATTTTCAAAGGCATGAAACCCTTCTTTGGTATGTGCCAGAGCCATTTTTTTACCATCAAGAATAAGCAGCTTTATACTGCCTAAGGGTATAGCTTTAGAGGCCTCTTCCAAAGAGGAAAATATCTTGATCATTAATTTCTAGTATTCAAACTGCAAATCTGTACCAATAGGAGATCCATCTGGAGGTGTAAGCGGTGTCATACGTTTAAAACCATCCGGATTTTCTTCGAATTGGTTAATTTGGAAAATAGCAAACTGTAGCGAAGCCTTTTCATTTTTGGCAACTGTCTTAGCGGTCTGCTTTTTTGCCCATTCTTTTAGGCCAATAAGCTGTGAATATGCTATTGCTCTTGCTTGCTCACTGGCGCTATTGTCAGACACAAGATACATGATGTTTTTTAATACCACGGCATTCACTGCATGTTGCAATTCTCTTGCATAGCCATTTTGAGCAGGGCTTTTCCAGGTGGCCAGAAGTAACTGATCCAGAACATATTCTAACCCTGGTTGCGATTTATCACGGCCATGATATTCAACTAGTCGGGTTGCTCTTTCGGGCCTTAGCAATAAGCCAACAGACATGTCTGCGGCTGCTTCTGCCGATGATATTGGATCAAAGGTAAGTCCCGTGCGGATTTTAACAGTTTCCCGGCTACGCCTGTATCCCAATGGCCTTGGAGGAATTAACGCTATTAATTCTTCGCGAAGACCTAGTGTACTTGGGCTAATCGTTTTAAGTAATGCTTCCAGAGCTAATTTTTGCTCAGCAGGAGGAACCATTTTTGTTGGCACTTGTCCATCCCCTCTAAGGGCATAGGTATAGTATAAGCCACCAATTACCTTAGCCGTAGCCTCTACCTGGTAACGATGAAAGAAATAGATTGGCGCCAGGCTTTCTTCAAGAGTAGCCATTGGCTGTCCTTGCGGGATATTATTTTCAGAAAAGTTATTTAGAGCCAGTTGTCTTACCTCCAGTACTCTCATAAGCTCATTGGCTGCACTGGAGCCATTGTCCCAAAGATGAGCTTGTGGATGAGCACTACCAAGTGGTCGAGCATCCTGGTCTGAAAGAAACGAAAGGCCATCTTCCTGATAAGCCTTAAGCAGGATAGCTTCTAATGCTTTATCTTCATCAACGCCATCAGCAAAGTCTTGATACCCGTATGTAATGCTTACCTTGTCCCAGGCCCCAATTTTGGTGTCATAGGCTTCTGAGAAATCGAGTTTCCCATCTTTTATGGTTATATATGGGTGTGGATAATCCATTACCGAAGCTCTACCATCCATGCTCGACGAGTAGTTGTGTGATAAACCGATTGTATGTCCAATTTCATGGGCAGCGAGCTGTCGAATTCGAGCTAAGGCCATCTCTTTCATAGTTCCAGGCACCTCATTGCCTTCATAAGGGCTCAGCAGGCCGACGGCAATTAAAAAGTCCTGACGTACTCGTAATGAGCCTAAAGAAACATGGCCCTTAATAATTTCTCCTGTTCTTGGGTCAGAAACACTGGCGCCATATGACCAACCTCTGGTTGAGCGATGAACCCATTGGATAAGGTTGTACCGTACATCCATTGGATCAGCATCTTCAGGCATAAGTTTTACCTGAAAAGCGTTAATATATCCGGCAGCTTCGAACGCCTGATTCCACCATCGCGCTCCATCCATTAATGCTGAGCGAACAGGTTCCGGTGCTCCGCGGTCGAGGTAATAAATAATTGGTTCTACGGCTTCACTTTTGGCTGCTGTAGGGTCTTTTTTCTCTAAACGATGACGATAAATAAATCTTTGGACTATTGGGACATCAATTGGTGTGGCGTAGTCCATATAAGAAAGTTGATTATAGCCGGCTCTTGGATCGAATTTTCTTTTTGTATAGTTGCTGTCCGGGAGCTTAATAAAAGAATGATGCTGTCGTACAGTTACTGCTTCGGCGGAGGGCGTTACACTCCGAATATATCCTCCTTGTGGAGTGCCTGTAAACGTAAGAGTGGCCTCGAGTTCAACGTTTTCAGGGAAAGCTCTGAATTGTGAAGGGTAAAATGCCGATCGTGATTTATCTAGTTTATAACTTCCTTGTTTTGCTCTTTTAAGACGTCCAACAACATTATGAGCATCGCGCATAAAGAAATCTGTTGCATCCACTAATATCCCTTTCTCATCCTCCATGTCAACTTTAAATCCCCAGATAACGGATTGGGCGAATGCTTGTTCTACAGCTTTTCTTTCATCAGCATTGTCTGAATCAGCTCTATAACTATAATTAGGTTGAATTAATAGCACTTTCGTACCAACACGGGAAAACTTCACTATTTTTCTTCCTCCTAGCTGGCCTCGGTCCAAACCAATATCATTGGAGCCAATACCTGCGGCAAGAGAATGAACATAGAGGAATTCTTCATCAAGTTTATCAATCAAAAGGAATATTTTGTCTTGTCTGGCGTCATAATAGTAATTGAAGTAACCATCAAATTGCTGCATCGAAGAAGTTTTGCTTTTTGGAGGCGATGATTTTTTCTTGCCCTGGGCATAACTATTGCTACCGGCGAATAGAAACAATATTGCTAATACGAGAGAGTAATACCTGTTATTCATGATTTATAGAGTTGATTGAAGATTAAGGGTTAGACTACCTTAAACATACAAAATCATGCATGAAATAGATATAAAAAGGGCACAACTGGTGAATATTAAGGGTAAATGGTTAATTAATCCTCCATAAAGTCATAGAATATTATTGGCTAATTTTATTTTGGTTTACAAAGAAAAAAACCGGCAAGCTAGGCTGTACCGGTTTGGAATGTCAGTTATATGATTTTATACGTCTAAATCTCTCTTGTGCTTGCTCACCAACTTATTAGGGAAAACCCATGGTGATATGACAGCCAGAAAAAGAAGCGTATAAAGAATAATTACCATTATCATAATAATCGGAATTTATTTGAAGATGCTAAATTGTAGAATTTTTATGAATTAGCCATTCATTTTTATTTGAAATTAAGTGGCAAGAATAATTTATGCATATAAAGGCTGATAGTGATTTTAATTTATTAAGGTTGCATATCGAATATTAAGAGAAATGATTTGCCCTATGAAGCGCACCGTTAATTTAAAAAATATCCTACTGTTTTATTGCCTTATAGTAATCTCCGGATGCGATTTAGAGCCTTCCCAAAGTGAGCCGAATGCAAATATTATAAGGGATAAAGAAGGCAAAATTATTGAAGGGGAGTATACCCGATACTCCAAGAGTGGCAAGGTGGCATCTGTCATGAATTTTAAAAATAAAAAGTTAGAGGGGTGGGCAGTGAAATACTATGAAGATGGCGTATCTAAACGAAGCGAATTAAATTATTCGGTTGGATTATTAGAAGGGGTTCAAAAAAGATATTATAAGTCCGGGGCTCTTTATAAAGAAGAAATGTATGCTGGCGATAAGAGAAATGGGATAACTAAAAAATATAGAGAAGGGGGCGAATTGATGAGTGAAGCTATGTTTAAAGATGGCTTTCCCGGTACCGATTTAAAAGAGTATCTGACGAATGGCAAGCTAAAGAAAATTTATCCGGAAATTGTAATTGAAGAAGAAGATAATTTAAGAGAAAATGGCACCTATAATATAAAGGTGTTTCTTTCTGATAAATCTCAAAAAGTAGAATTCTATTTAGGGGAACTTGATGAGGGGAATTATCTAAATGATAATATGCAACGTCAATACAGTCAGGACGATGGTGTATTGACGTTTACTATTTATCTTGAGCGTGGCCAGATAGCTAATGGTGAGTATAATATTATTGCTAAAGTGATAACACGATTGAATAATGTTTATGTTATCACCAGGAAGCATGCCATTCGAATAAGGTTTTAGTCTTTTTCCAGATACATATCAAACCTTGATTTTACAGCTTTTCGTGGGAAGGAATTATTAAAAAGATAGGCATCTCCAGTTATTTGATTTGGATCAATCTGCACTTGAACAACCTGTTTTTCTTTAGCAAACACTTTTGTGACTATATTTTCATTCAGCCCCCAGACCTCTGCCGGGATGATCTCAGTTTCTATACTTCCATCACTATAAGTCCATTCGATTATTAAAGGACTCACTAGCCCACCAAGGTTTTCGAAAGTAATTTCATAGAGAAACCGACCGATATTTTGCTGAATAATGGTCTCATCATCCAACCGATTTTTAAAGCCTCCATAGGAAGCATCGCTAGGTTTACTGAGATAAATGGGGCCTGGAGAGGCTAGCAGCTTATTAGAAACTTGTTCAGTAGTGTCTTTTTGGCTGTTCTCATTTCCATTAGCAGGTTTCCTTTCAATCTGATACCAGCTCACATCTTTAATGTTGATATCTACATATTCGGTTGTAAAAAACCAACCACGCCAGAACCAATCAAGGTCTACCGCCGAAGCATCTTCCATTGTCCGAAAAAAATCGGCAGGCATAGGTCTTTTAAAAGCCCAACGACTAGCATATTCCTTAAAGGAGTAATCAAATAATTCCTGGCCCATGACCACCTCACGTAGCACGCTAAGTGCTGCTGATGGCTTTCCGTAACCATTATAACCAAATTGCACTATTTGATCAGAATTGGTCATTAGTGGTCTTATATAATCAGGATTACCTTTCATATAATTAGTAACACTTACCGGAGTTCCCCAGGTGTTATCAAACTCCGGATAATATTCCTTCATCGTAAGGTGCTCTAAAAACGTATTAATGCCTTCATCTATCCAGGTCCACTGTCTTTCGTCAGTGTTTATGATCATAGGAAAGTAGTTATGGCCTACCTCATGAACAATAACAGAGACCATACTCTGAAGTTTATATTGTGAGTACTTTCCCTTGGCATCCGGGCGCCCTCCGTTAAAACAGATCATTGGATATTCCATCCCTTGATCTGCACTATGCACACTTATTGCCACCGGGTAGGGATAGTCAAACGTGTGCTCAGAATATTTCTTAAGGGTATTTGCTACCGCTTGTGTTGAATATTTCTCCCAGAGCGGATTTCCTTCTTTGGGATAGAATGACATGGCAAGTGGTGTAGTTGTAGTTAGCGGCACGGCCATAGCATCCCAGATAAACTTACGGGATGTTGCAAAGGCAAAATCCCGAACATTAATAGCTTTAAAATGCCAGGTTTTTATCTCGTCAGACCTTGTTTTTTCCTTTTTGCGTACTTCTTTTTCACTTACAACTATCACCGGAGATGTTGCTTTGGCAGCATTGTTCAATCTTTTTAATTGATCCTTGGTGAGCACCGCTTCTTTGTTTTGTAACTCGCCGGTAGCAGCTACAATATGATCTGCCGGGACAGATATTTTTACATCAAAATCACCAAAGGTAAGGGCAAATTCGCCGTCTCCTAAGAATTGCTTGTTTTGCCACCCTTCAACATCATCATAGACTGCTAACCTGGGATGCCACTGTGCTACTGTAAATAGATAATTACCATCTTCAGGAAAATACTCATAGCCTCCACGACCATCAACTCGCTGTCGGTCATATAAATTATAGCTCCAGCTGATTTTTATTTTTACATTTTCAGCGGGAATAAGTAACTCAGGAAGATCGACACGCATCATAGTCCCGTTTATTATATAGGGAAGTGGCGAGCCATCGAAGGCGGTTACATTACCAAGCTTATAGCCCCCCTCATAAAAATGATCATTGGTAATGCCCATCATATCCTGAGCTTCCATCTCACCATATATCTCATTTTCTCTAGACTGAAATTCGAGGGAGTTCTCTTTCCTGATATTCTGGTCAAGTTGAAACCAAAGATATTTAAGCTTGTGAGGTGAGTTATTATGCAAGGTCACCACTTCATCACCCTCCAGGGTTAGTGCTTTTTCATCTAGTGAAACATTAATGATATAGTCAGCTTTTTGTTGCCAATATTTATGCCCGGGCTGACCGGAGGCGGTTCTGTAACTATTGGGTGTAGGTAATAACTTATCTATTTGCTCGAATTTACCTTGCCAGTTTTGGGCATTAACAACAATGGGCAGCATTATTAATGCTGCCCATATGAATACTTTCATAGGATGTGAAATATTATTTCCCATCTTTAAACTTTTCAAATTTGGATTTTACCTCCCTTTTAGGAAAATAATTATTCTCAACCTTCACGTCAGCTGTTTCGAGCATTGGATCTAGTGTAATATTTGTCACTTCCTTAGATTTAGCAAACACCTTAGTAACCTGATTCTCATTCATCCTCCATATTTCAGCAGGGAGTCTTTCTATTTCTTTAGTCCCATCTTTATAGGTCCACTCAATGATAACCGGCATTACAAGACCTCCTTTGTTTTTCAAGGTTATCTCGTATAAATTTTTATTTGCATTGGCTTGGCGAATGGCGGCATCATCTACATTATTCATAAACTCCCTGTATGACGATGTCTGAGTGTCAGTCAAGTTAATTTGCTCATAGCCACCTGAAAAGTCAACATTATTGCCTTCTTCATCAATGTTTTTGTTTTCTATTTTTGCCTCTTGGGCTTTGTTTTCAAAGCTTTTTGCATCTGCTGCCACTTTAAACCAGCGTACATTGCTAACTTCGATGTCTACATAGTCTGTAGTATAAAACCAGCCATTCCAGAACCAATCAAGGTCTACAGCCGAAGCATCTTCCATGGTGCGGAAGAAATCTGCAGGCTCAGGGTGTTTAAATGCCCATCGTTCGGCGTATTCCTTAAAGGCATAGTCAAAAAGTTCTGGGCCCATCACTGTTTCGCGTAAAATGCTTAGAGCTGCAGCTGGTTTAGCGTAAGCATTATTACCAAACTGTGTAATCTGCTCAGAGTTAGTCATTATTGGCCTAATGAAATCGGGGTCTCCTTTCATATAGTTAACAATACTTGCTGCCGACCCACGTCTTGATGGCATTTCAGGGTAGTACTCTTTTGTAGTTAGTGACTGTACGAAAGTGTCGAGACCTTCATCCATCCAAGACCACTGCCTTTCATCTGAATTAATAATCATTGGGAAGAAGTTATGACCCACTTCATGAACAATCACTGATATCATACCATATTTAGTACGATCGGAGTAGGTGCCATCTTCTGCCGGGCGACCAAAGTTGAAACAAATCATAGGGTACTCCATACCGATGCTTGCTGAGTGCACAGAAATAGCTACCGGATATGGGTAGTCTATAGTACGTTTAGAATAACCGGTTATAGTATTGGCTACGGCTTTGGTAGATTCTTCTTCCCAAAGAGGATTGCCTTCTTTAGGATAATAGGACATGGCCAATGGTGTCTTGTCGCCAATTTTTACTGCCATAGCATCCCAAATAAATTTTCTTGAAGTTGCAAAGGCGAAATCACGTACCTGTGTAGCCTTAAAGTTCCATACTTTAGTCTTCGTAGTTGGGTTTTGTTCTTTTTTAATGGCCTCGTCTTGGGTAACTATAATTACCGGCTTGTCGAAAGTAGTTTTAGCCAACTCAAATCTTTTTATCTGGTCTTTGGTAAGAACGTCTTTGGCATTTTGTAACTCACCGGTTGCGCCAATAATATGATCGGCTGGAACAGTAATACTTACATCATAATCACCAAAAGTTAGTGTAAACTCTCCACGACCTAGAAATTGCTTGTTTTGCCACCCATAAACATCGCTATATACTGCCATTCTAGGGAAAAACTGGGCAATCGTGTACAAGGCGTTGCCGTCCTTAGGAAAGTATTCAAAACCACTACGTCCTCCCAATTGCATTCTGTCATTGATGTTATAGGACCAGCTTACTGAGAATGAGTATTGATCTCCGGTATTAATTGTAATAGGCAGATCAACGCGCATCATAGTTTGGTTGATAATATAGGGTAATGCCTTACCTTCAGTATCTGTTACACTGGCAATTTTAAAACCGCCATCATAATTTTCAACACCAGTGATAGACTGCAGGCTTTTTGTAGACATTTCAGTTTTTTTGATTTCACTGTTCCTGATCTTAGGAGAGTTGGAGTCTTGAGCTCGCATGTTCTGGTCGAGCTGAAGCCAAATGTAAGTTAAGGGATCCGGAGAGTTGTTGGTGTAGGTAATAGTTTCAGTACCCGTGATTGATTGGTTCTCGTCATTTAGAACAATTGCTATCGAATAATCAGCTTTTTGCTGCCAGTATGCCTGACCTGGAGCACCCGATGCAGTGCGGTATTCATTTGGCGTAGGCAAAGTGGTGCCAAGCTGTTCGAATTTTCCTTGCCAGTTTTGTCCAACACTTGTCAGGGAGGCCATAACTAGTACGATTAGTGTAATTAATCTGCTCATTTTATTTAAATATTTATTACCAAAATTTTGTTTCATACATCATAGTAAGGGCAATAGCTGCTACTCCAGAAGATATCACCATACGCCAATCTCTTTTAGAGACGCCGCCTAGATCAATTACTAATATTGAGGCAAGTAAAAATATGCCAACAATAATAATTTGTCCAACCTCTAAACCTATATTAAAGGCTAATAATTGGGTAATGATGGTTTCATCCTTACCCAATAGGCTTCTTAAATAATTGGAAAATCCGAGGCCGTGAATAAGTCCAAAGAATACTGCGAAATAATAATTTATCTGAGCCTTCATAGGACGCCCTGCACCTTTATGCCTAAAGAGGTTGAAGAAGGCAGTTAAGAAAATAGTTACCGGAATTAGAAACTCAATTAGATCGGAGTTAAAGTTCACAACCCGAAGAGTTGCTAATGCAAGAGTTATTGAGTGGCCAATAGTAAAGGCCGTTATGAGGATAAGAACTTTCTTCCAGTCACTTATGGTAAATAAGGCAGTAAGTGCAATTACAAAAAGGATGTGATCAGAACCATTGATATCCAATATGTGTTCCAGACCAAGCTCAAAAAATAATTTAAATGTTTCCAACAGCGTCCAATTTCAACAGCTTGCAATAATAATGTATAATTTTGAGTTGATATTGACCGTTTGTATAATGCTATAAGCTTTCATGATGACAAATATATTTACCATAGTTATTGCTTGGTTTTTTTCTTCACTTCACCCTTTTCATGTGAGTGTGTGTGATGTTGATTTTGATGCTGATTCAAAATCAGTACAGATTTCGCAACGTATTTTTCTAGATGACTTCGAGAAGGCGCTGAATGAAAAGTTTGAAATTAGTCTGATAATTGACGATGAGTCTACCAAAGATTACAGAGATTCATTAATTCAGGTTTATTTGTTCGAAAATCTTAACGTGATTGTAGATGGCAAAGAAAAGAAGCGGGTTTATATTGGCAATGAGATTGAAGATGACGCGATGTGGTGCTATATGGAATATGAAGGAATTAAAAAGTATAAAACTTTAGAGATAACCAGTAAGATATTACTTGAAACATTTGATGATCAGGCCAACATTATTCATTTCACTTACGGTGATTATGAGAAGAGCATCAAGCTGGATAAATTAAAAAGCACTGGCTCGTTCACTCCGGGGAATTAATGATTTATTAAGATAGAATTTGCGTTAGAGGTATTCTTTTTAAGTATATTTGAAAGGATCCTGACCATTAATAATTGTGCAGAAAAATAGAGTATGTAAATCTATCCCTTTCCTCCTAAGCTGCATTATAATATTATTTTATTCCATATCAGTGAGGGCTCAGGAAAGCGACAGTACCCAGGATGCTGACTCACTAGTCCGGGTGGAAATGTATGATGGCAACGAATTTAGAGGAGTGTTAGTAGCCATTGATGAAGAAAAGGTGGTTTTAAAGAGCAATGCGTTAGGCCAAATTACCTTATACAGAAAATATATTAAGAAAATTGAAATGGTAGATAGCCTGGAGGTCAAGGCTGCAAAACCCGGCTATTCAGAAATCCATTCTACCAGATATTTATTTACCTCCAGCGCCTATGGGCTAGAGAAGGGGGATTCCTACTACCAAAACATACTTGTTTTTTACAATCAGTATAATGTAGGAATAACCGATCGATTTTCAATGTCATTTGGGATATTACCATTTTTTTTAATAGCAGGTTCGCCTACCCCTGTTGGCGTAACACCTAAGTATTCTTTTCCGGTAGCAAAGGATAAAGTCAACCTTAGTGTAGGTGTTCTAATTGGGGATATTATAGGCGAAAATAATGGCATTATAGCCTTACCCCATGTTACCGCTACCTTTGGATCCCGTGAAAAAAATGTTTCAATTGGCATGGGATATGTTTTTGCTGATGGTCAACTTGTACCTTATCCGGTAATTAACTTTAGTGGACTTATTAAAGTAAGCAGACGAACATTCCTTATGACAGAAAATCACATCATTAGTGATGGCAGTTATATTGTCGGACTTTCAATAGTTGGGGCTAAATCAATTATCTCAAAAGCTGCCTTAAGTTACGGGTTAGGTATCCCGTTTACCACCGATTATGCCAGTGAAATTATAGCTATGCCATGGATTGGTTTAACAATCCCCTTTACAAATAATAATTAGATAACTACATTTTCAGGAAACGTAGAATCTCTTGCTGGTTTTCCTTATAAATAGAATCACCAAAATCCTTAAGTAATTCTAAATTTTCCGGCTCAACACAATCCATGTTTGGGTCTATATTTACCGGCAACTCTGCATTTAGTCGTAAATATTGATTTGGCACTCCTGAAGCCTCAAAAATTTGCTTTAGCTGGTAGTCAACAGTGTCTGATACGCCGGCCATCATCATGTCGAGAGCAGGTTTAGTCCATTTAGCAAGCCCCCAATCTTTGGCTTCATCATATGAATAGGATGCCTTTGCGTAACCAGTGCCTAATGATAACAGAAGGATGTCTGCTGCATTAATGTTAAAATCTTTAGTGCTGAATTTGTTCCGCGTTTCGGCGAAAGCACACAGAGCCGGGTTATTTGCAAAGATGCCTCCATCAATCAATGGGTAATACTTATTGGCATCAGATTTAATTTTAGAGACCTCAAAATATGTAGGTGCCGATGAAGTAGCACGCGCGACGTCTCTCAAAAAGAAATTATGGTCCGGGTCTTTGGCGTCGTGCTGAGTAAAGAAGTGGGCCTTTCTTCTTTTTATATCATATGCCGTAATTAGCGATGGTTTTAGCAGGTCAGACAGTTTGGCGTCACCGAAGTAATCCTTGAGTGTTTCTTCAAGGCCTGCAGCAGGATATTTTTCATCGAGCACTCCCCCGGCAGTTCTAATTTTATGAAATAATGGTATAGAAAAAATGTCATCACCACGTTCCAAATAAATATTTACAACCTCATCTGCCGTGTATTTTGGCCTCCCAAATTCAGATAATAGATAAGCACATGCAAGGATACCTCCAGTACTTGTCCCGGCTATCAGGTCGAAGTGGTCTGCTATCTTGTAAGTTGGATCATCGTAAATTTCTTTTAGTAAGCGCTCAACATGGGTTAAGAGTTGTCCGGGAACGATTCCCCTTATACCTCCACCATCAATAGAAAGGATGATTTTCTTTTTTGCCATAGAATATTTAAATCAAAAATATATTTCTTATGAAGATAGAATAAAAAGGAACTATTATCAATATAGGTAATGCTTATTAAGAATCAATCAAAATAAAATTTACATAAAAAGTGCCATCAGTTACGGGAAACAATGTTTTGGTGAATATTGTGAAAATTATTTACAAGTTATTAAACTATTTTGACGGCATATCCGTTATTAAAAGTGTACGAATAGTACTTTCATAATTAGGTTAAGGTTAGGTTAAATCAAGGGTTCCTGTCCCACAGGAACCCTGATTTTTTTATAGGCCTACCGTAATTAATCGTATACCTGATAAGAATTACATTTGCGTTATGGAAAAATACGATTTGGTAATTATTGGTGCAGGCCCTATTGGAATGGCTTGTGGCATAGAAGCAAAAAAAGCCGGCCTTTCATATTTAATTTTAGATAAGGGATGTTTGGTTAATTCTATTTATAATTACCCTAAAGGGATGACCTTTTTCTCGACCTCTGAGAAACTGGAAATTGGCGAGGTTCCATTTATTTCACATCTGGCTAAACCAAATCGTTTCGAGGCTTTGGAGTACTACAGAAGGGTTGCTTCTACATGGGAGCTAAAGATTAACCTCTATGAGAAAGTAGATGATATCATTAGGCATGACAATTTTTTTGAGATAATAAGCAGCAAGGGCATCTATTGGGCAAAAAACCTTGTTGTCGCTACGGGATTTTATGATTATCCATATTTATTAAATATTGAAGGAGAGAATTTACCCAAGGTTAAACATTATTATGATGAGCCACATCCTTATTTCGGGCAAAAAATCGTTGTCATAGGGGCAGCGAATTCTGCTGTTGATGTAGCCCTGGAAACATTTCGCAAGGGAGCAGAAGTCACGATGGTTATACGTGAAAAAGAAATACGCGAATCAGTTAAATATTGGGTAAAGCCGGACATTGAAAATAGAATTGCGGCAGGAGAGATTAAGGCCTATTTTAATTCAGAAATAGTTCGCATTACACCAGAAACAGTAGAGATGCATACACCCGAAGGTGACATCAGCCTTGAAAATAATTTTGTGCTGGCAATGACAGGCTATAAGCCCGATTTTACTTTTATGGAATCTTTAGGCGTTAAATTTCAAGAGGATGAATTTCACACGCCTGTCTATAATACGGAAACAAATGAGTCAAATAGCCCAAACGTTTATCTTGCAGGCGTAGTTTGCGGCGGACTAAAAACCAATAAATGGTTTATAGAAAATTCCAGAGAGCATGCCACTATAATCGTAAAAGCTATTTCTTCAAGAAAGGATTACTAATTATTTCGATTGGCAATTCAGCTATTTGCTTATCCCAGGCTATACTCATAACAGCTTTTCCGTCGCCCTGACCTTCAAATTGAATAGTAAAGGCCTCTACAACAGCATCGTTTGCCTTCACGGAAGCTGCTACGCGTAGAACGTCATGTTCTTCATTATAGCTATAATGTCCCCACTCGTCTAAATCCGAATTAAATATTATTGTCCATTCTTCTGCATTGGGAAGTGCAAATACAGCGTAAGTGCCAGCAATTAAGGTTTTTCCGCCAATCTTAATATCTTGATACACCTTCATTTCTGTGGTTTCGTTTGCGCCAAGTCTCCATAGCTCATCGTATTTAACCATGTTGCCAAAAACCACACGATCTTTTTTCTGTGGTCGGCTATATATAACTCTTATGTATGCACTTTCACCAAGATTTCTTTCTGGAGCAAATTTTCTGTCATGGGCAAAATTATCCGGCAAGTAGGCGATGTCTAGCGGGCTCTTATCCAGGCCGCGAAATTCCTGAGCCCACGAGCTTGAATTTATTGAGGTAATAATGATAATGATTGAGAGAAGGGTTTTCATATTTTTTTTAGTTTTAGAATCCACAAGATTATAATTATTTTTATGAACAAAAAAGTCCCTTAAAAGATTCCTTTCGCCACTGGTAAAAGTAGATTAGTTTTCTGTAGTGGTTATGATATTTTTGTGTCACTATTAAATGAATAAAAAATGAAAAAAATATCAGTAATATTATTAGCAGTAATTATTTCCGGGCAGTTAATGGCTCAAAAGCAAATTACAGTTGAAGATTTTACCAGTAATAATATCTTTCTCGCCAAATCTGTCCGCGGAATACGCTGGATGAATGATGGCCAATATTATAGTGCGCTTAAGAAGAATGCGATTGTGAAGTATGATGTTACTACTGGCAGTATTGTGGCTACAATATTAGACGGCAATGCCCTTGAACCGAATATTTCTATAAGTGATTATTCCTTTAGTGATGATGAACAACAAATATTAGTGCTTACAGATAGAAAGTCAATCTATAG
>Ga0164315_10001685_pt1 | contig 16661 bp, 16 predicted proteins | sample GuaBasSedimGuay6_FD_113737 | JGI IMG/M metagenome (GOLD analysis project Ga0164315, IMG submission 113737) | Subseafloor sediment microbial communities from Guaymas Basin, Gulf of California, Mexico - Guay6, Core 4569-2, 0-3 cm | ecosystem: Environmental > Aquatic > Marine > Hydrothermal vents...
GAGTCAACTAAGCGGCGCCGCACGCACGGCCTTCCTTGACGAGGAGTGCGCGGACGATTCCGAGTTGCGCGCCGAGGTGCTGGCATTCCTGACGGGCGGCGACGTCGCGACCAGCGATCTACAGCGCCCGGTGGATGAAGCCATACGCGGAACGACGGAGTTGCCCGAGCCGCCGTGGGACTGCGGCCACTACCGCATCGAACGCGAGGTCGGCCGCGGCGGCATGGGCATCGTCTTCGAGGCGCGCGACCAACGCAGCGACATGCGCGTGGCGGTCAAGTTCGTACCGCCGTTGTTCGCCTCCGCACCCGCCTTCAACAGGCGTTTCGAGCGCGAAGCGGAAATGGGCCGCAAGGTGGCGCATCAGAACGTGGTACGCACGCTCGACTTCGGCAACTACGACCGCGCGGGCGCGCCTATTCCCTACCTCGTCATGGAGTTCGTCGAGGGCCACGACCTGCGCCAGCTGCAGCGGGAGTTGGGCCTGGTTCCCGAAACCCTCCTGCGCGAAATCGCGATGCAGGTGAGCGACGGACTGGCGGCGATCCACGACACCGGAATCGTGCACCGCGACATGAAGCCGGAAAACGTGCTGCTCACGGCCGACCAGCGCGTGCGCATCACCGATCTCGGCGTGGCCAAACTGCGCGACGCCACGATCGAACTCACCGGAGAGGGACAGTTCATCGGTTCGCTCCCCTACGCCGCGCCGGAGCAGTGCGGCACGGGCGAAGTGGGCCCCGCCGCGGATCTCTACTCGCTCGGGGTGGTGCTCTACGAACTGGCGACCGGAGACAACCCGTTTCGCCAACCGAATCCGGCCGCATCGATCCACGCGCATCTCGACCTCACGCCTACGCCCGCCGCGGAACTCAATCCCGAGATCTCCCCCTTCTTCGACGAGGTGCTCAGCACGCTGCTCGCCAAGAACCCCGAGGAACGGTTCGGAAGCGGCCAGGCGCTGCGTGCCGTTCTCGAGGCCGGCGAGCGCGGCACCTGGTGGATGGAGCGCGACACGCGAGCGGGCGCTCGTCCGCGCCCGCGTGCGAGCGTGCGGCGCGAGACCCGAATGCACGGCCGCGATGCCGAACTCGCGGTGCTTCAATCGGCGTGGAAGGAGGCGCGCGCCGGGAACGGATCGGTGCTGCTCATCGAAGGGGACGCGGGAGTGGGCAAGAGCCGCCTGGTGGACGCCATGCTCGAGCAGGCCAATCCGGACGAGGCGCACCTGCTTTACGGCGCCTAGCTGCCGGGCGGCGCGCTACTCGGTTTCTGCGACGCCGTGCTCGGCCGCTTCGGCGGCGCCCAGCTTGACCGCGCCCTGCGGCCCTACTTCCGCGACGCCCCCGCGCTGCTCGCCCCGTTCGTCGCCCTGATGCGGCGCGAGCCCATGCCGGCCGGCCATCTCGACGTGGGCGGCGACGCGCTTGCGACGGCATCCGGCGTCATGCTGCGCGCCCTCGCGGAGGAGTTGCCCACGCTCTGGATCTTCGACGACCTGCACGACGCGCCCGCCGCCGCCCTGCGCCACTTCGAGGCCATGGCGCGGGTCGCGGCGAACCACCGCATCCTGATCGTGGCAACCGCGCGCCCGGGGCTGCCCGACCGGATAACGGAACAGCTGGCGCGCACCGGACGACTCACACGCATGTCCCTGGAACCGCTCTCACCCGAGGCGGTCGCGAAAATCGTCGGCGAGGCCGTGGACGATGAATTGCGCGCGGAGGAGTTGGCTGGGCCCATCGCGACCAAGTCGGGCGGCAACCCCTACTTTCTATTCAGCATCCTCGCCGCGTTGCGCGCGGAGGGCGCGCTCTCGGGACCGGGCGCGGGCGAGCGCATCGTCATTCCGTCGGAAATTCGCGATCTCGTCGGCTCGCGCTTGCGCGATCTTTCGCGGACGGAACGCATGGTCCTCGACGCCGCGGCGGTGCAGGGCATGCGATTCGACGCCGACCGCATCGCCGCGGTGCTCGAGCAGCCGATCATCGGCGTGCTCCAGGAGCTGGCGGAAATGGAACGGCAACGCGGCATCGTGCGCGCCGCGGGACGCCTCTATCGCTTCGGCCACAGTCTGCTGCAGGAAGTCGTCTACACGGAAATGCCCGTGCGGTTGCGCGGCGAATACCATCTGCGTCTCGCCGACGCGCGCGCTCAATCCCTTGCTGAAACGCCGACCGGCGAAGAGGCGGAGTACCTCGCGCACCACTACCTGCGCGGGGCACTGCCGGAGCGCGCCCTGCCCTATCTTGACACCGCGCTCGATCACGTGCGCGCGCGCTACATGCACGAGATCGCCCTCGATCTGATCGACCGCGCGCTGGAGTTGGACGAGCTTCCGGAGGCGGAGCGGATGGAATTGGTCTTCCAGCGCATCGACCTTCTTTTCTATCTTCGCCGCCGGGATGTGGAGCGGACCGCCATCACCGGCGCGACGCAACTGGCGGAGAAGCTGGGCGATCCCGCGCTGCGCGCGCGCGCGTGGGCAGTGCTGGGCCGCTGGCTCCAGGTCGTGGGCCGCGAACCGGAGGCGCTCGATGCGATTCAGCGTGCGGCGGAGTTGGCGGAGCTGAGCGGCGACCGCGGGCTGCTCGCGAGCATCGTCACCACGATCGGCGCGGCGCTGGGACGCATGCGTCGCAGCGAGGAGGCGGTCGAGGAGCACCGCCGCGCCTATCGCATCGCCCGCGAGATCGGGGACAAGGAGATCGAATGCACCGTTGCGCACCAACTCGGCAACGTGCTGCGCATGCTCAACCGCTACGACGAGGCGGCCGACATGTACGAGCACGTAATCGATCTGGCGCAGGAACTGTCCGGAGACGACTACGACCGCAATATCCACGGGTCGCTCGGCGTGTTGCGCAGCTACCAGGGCCGATGGGAGGATGCCGAAAGCGAGTTGCGCGAGCACATCGAGTTCGCGCGCCGTTTCGGCCTGCGCCGACGCGAGGCGTCGGGCACGGGCAATCTCGGCATCTGCCTCACCGACGCGGGCCGAATCGGCGAGGCGCGCGCCCTGCTCGACCGCTACCAACTGCTCTGCGACGAACAGGGGTACCTCCGGTCGGAGGCGGTCGCGGCGGTGTCGCGCGCGCACCTGGAGTTTCTCTCGGGCCACCTTCCGATTGCGTCCGAATTGGCCGAGGATGGGCGGCGCCGGGCCCTCGCCGCGCACGCTCCGCAACTGGTGGCGCAGGCGCTCAACCTGCTGGGCAAGCTCGCCCTCGCGGCGGGCGACAGCGAGGATGCCGCATCCCGGTTCGCGGCTGCCGCCGACGCCTATCGCGCCATGGGCGATCTCGACCGCACGGCGTATTCGCTCATCGACGGCGCCGCCGCGGAGGAGTTGCGCGGAGATTCCGCACGCGCGCGCGCGCTGCTGGACGAAGCGGTCACGATCGGCGAGACGCTCGCTACGACGCCCCGGCTACTGCTCGCACTTGCCCGACGCGCGCGGCTCGGCGGGGACCCTTCCGACCTGGAGCGGGCGCGAGCGCTCTGGGAGACCGACGGCGCGCTGCTGACGATGTACGACCGCATCGAGACCGCATGGTTACTCTACGGCGCCTCGGCTGACCCGCTGCTGCTCGATGCGGCGCGCGCGCATCTGACGGGACTCCTCGAATCCACCGCACCGGAGGACCGGGCGGAGATGCGCGAGTCCTTGCCGCTCTACGTGGCGGTTGCAGGGTGAATGCGCCATGCCCAACACGCTCGGTCATTTCGGAATCCAGGGCATCGTCTCACGCGCGGCGTTTCGCAACATCGACGTTCGTTGGATCCTGCTCGGCTGCGTGCTGCCCGATGTCGCGTGGATCATCTACCGCATCACCCGCGCGCTCGCCCCGGCCGGCACCGATCCCTACTTCCTCCGCCTCTACGGAGCATCGCAGGCGACGCTGCTCGTCAGCACCATTCTCGCCGGCGCGTGTGCCGTCATGGCGCCGCGCGCACGGGCGGTATTCGGCGTGCTCGCCCTCAACGCGCTGCTGCATCTGCTCCTCGATGCGTGCCAGACCAAGTGGGGCAACGGCATCCACCTTTTCGCCCCCCTTTCGTGGCGCATGGAGGGGTTCGAACTGTTCTGGCCCGAGTCGTGGATCTCCCACCTGCTCACACTGACCGGCGTTGGGTTCATCGCGTGGTCGTGGCGCCGCGGACTGTGGGCGCCGCTCCCGCTCGCATGGCGCCGGTGGCCGATCGCTCTCCTGCTTTTCGCCGTCTACCTGGTGCTGCCCATCTGGATGCAATCGGGCGCCTACGACGCCGATACGTACGGCGCGCGTTCGCTCCGGGAGAATCGCGTCGGCGCAAGCATCGGCTTCGACCGCGAGCAGGTCAAAAAGGGGGAAATCCACCCATGGAACGAACGCACCTACACGCTGATCGGAAAGTCGACGGAGGACGCCAAGACAACGTCGCTCCGCGGCGTCCTCGTCGCCCCCACGACCTACCGGGTCGATGCCGTCCACGATCACGGCGCGTTCAATCGTGACTGGCCTTCGCTCGCGGGATTGATTCTGCTGGTGTCCTCGATGCTCACGGGAATCGTCCTGGCGTGGCGAAAGCCTTGAAACCCCGCGCAGCGCCCGCCATCCAAGGGCAGGTGAAACGAATCCTGCTGGTCCTCTCCGCGCTCGCGATCGCCGTGGTCGCGGCAGCCTGCTTTCTGCGCCCGCGCGTCACGCAGGACTACGAATTCCCGGAAGGCTACCTGGCGGGCCTGGAAACCTTCGACGACGCCGACTGGAGCGCTGCGCTGAGCGCACACGTGAATGGCGAAGGGCGCGTCAACTACGAGGCGCTCCTGAAGGACCGCGAACCGCTCACGCGCTATCTCGCACTCATCGGCGCCGTCGGACCTACCACCCGCCCGGAGCTCTTCCCGACTCGCGAAGACAAGCTCGCCTACTGGATCAACGCCTACAACGCGATCGTGATCGACCAGGTGCTACGACGCTGGCCGATCCAATCGGTCATCGACCACAAGGTCTCGTTCTTCGTGCTGACCCGCTACGACGTGGATGGCGCGCCCATCAGTCTCTACTCGCTCGAGAACGACACGATCCGCAAGGGCTTCGGCGACGAACGCATCCACTTCGCACTCAACTGCGGAGGACTCGGTTGCCCGCGACTGCCGGCGGTCCCGTTTCGCGGCGCCACGTTGGAGCGGCAGTTGCAAGCCGAGACGGACTTCTATCTCGCCGAGCGGCGGAATGTGGCGATCGAGGGCGACGATCTGGTGCTCAACGAAATCTTCAGTTGGTACGGAGAGGACTTCAAGCCCGACATCAAGGCGTGGGTGACGAAGCGCCGACCGGACCTTGCAATCGGAGCGGACACGAAGGTTCGCTACAGCGAATACGACTGGACACTCAACGACCAATAGCAACCAGCCGGAAGAGTGCGCTCGAATAATTCCGCGTACATCGACACCACTCGGTGCACGCGGATCTTCGCGACTATTTCGTGTGCTCGTAGATGCCGCGCTGGCGGCGCACGATCGGGTACGGACCATTCGCAAGCTTCGTGAGCAACATGGAAGCGTGCGCGCGCGAAACCTTGAAGCGCTTCACGAGGTCCGCGGTCGAAAACGCCTTGCCGCGCTTCTCGCCCCAGTCGAGGATGCGCGCCGGAAGCGAGCCCTCGCGCGGAATGATGTGATCGCTCGACGGCATGTACGCCGAACCGGGCTTCCCGCCGCCACCGCCGCCGCGGCCCGCCTGGGTGACCGTGATTGTCAGGTTTTTACTCGCCACCAAGGCGTTGAGCACCTGATCGCTCAATTCAATAACTAGCTGTACCGTCATGCGTGCAAGCGTAGCATCGAGCGCCTCAAATTGAAAAATCTCCAAGGCTCACGCCGCACTGTAGCCACCATTACGATCCAACCACATCGAGTTTGGACACGCAGTATGATCCCTACTGGGGCAACCCTACAGGCGCTTGATAAGAATGGCGGTGCGATCGTCGTCGGGCGCGGCACCACCCGTAAACGCGTTCACCGCGTCGCGCAGCCGCGCCAGGATCTCCTGCGGGGTCGCCGCGCTGTTCGCCAGAATCAACTCCACGACACGATCCACTCCGAAATCGTTGCGCTGCGGACTCATGGCTTCGAAAATGCCATCCGAGATGATGGCGAACAGATCGCCCGGCGCGAGTTCGATCGGTTGCCTGGCGCGCATCGGCAGATCCTCGATCACACCCAGCGGCGGCGCATCGGAACCAAGCTGAACGACCTCGTTTCGTTCCGCGACAAAGTGCAACAGTGGCGCCTGCCCGGCGCTGAAACTGACGAGCCGATTCGTAGTGGCGTCAAGTTGCCCCACCCACGCGGTCACGAACCGGTCGTCCGCCAAGTCGGCGAAGAGTTGCTCGTTCATGTGAACGGCGATTTCGGCAATTGGCGATCCGGCGCGCGCCGCCATGCGCAACATGGCACGCACCTGCGTAACGGAAAGTGCGGGACCGATTCCATGGCCCGTCGCGTCCGCAAGCAGCAGGAGCGCCGTGTCGGGATTCTCCTGCACGATCAGCGAGGTCCCCGTTCCGTCGCCTTCGGCCTGACGCAGACCGAACAGATCGTAGGTGTCTCCGCCCGTCTCCTCCGCCGGCTCGCTCCACGCCTCGAGGAGGTATCCCGGCAGGGCGGGCAGTTCCGCGGGGAAGGTGTCCTGCTGGATCTGGCGCGCGATCTGCAGATCCTGCCGCACCTTGAACAGCGCTCCCACCGCCGCGCGCATTTCGTCGAACGAGAGCGCCAGCCGTTGCACCTCGACGAGGCGTGAACGGATCGGCTCGCCACCCTTCAGATCGCCCTCGCGAATTCGATCGCTCTCGTGCACGAGTTCGAGAATCGGACGGCTGTAGCGGCGCGCGAGAACGTTCGCGTACCACGCCGCAAACGCGATCACCAGACCCGTGGCCAACAGGATCCAGAGGCGCCGCGACGCGATGTCCCCCAGCAGATCCGACTCGGGAACCACAACCACCAACGCGAGCTTGCGCTCGGACGAAAGTTCGACCCAGCGCCAACCGCCCCACCACGCGCGCCCTTCGCTCTCGAAGCGAAACGGCTTGCCCGGCGCGACACCGTCACGCTCATAGCTGGCGGTAGCGTCCGCGACGACCGGCACGCCGATCCCCGACGGCGGCTTGAGCAGCGCCTTGGCGCGCTCGGCCGGATCCTTGAAGCGCTCGGTCCCGGGCAGTCCGAGTACGAGTCCCGCGTCGGTCAGGACCACCGTGCGGCCACTCTCGCTGGGCGCGAGCGAGCGCGTGAACTCGGAGATGTCCTTGAGCATCACATCGAACGCGAGCACGCGCGTGACGCCGTCCTTGCCGGGAAAGCTCAATCCCGCGGTAATGCCCGGGTCCTTGGTGGTGAAGAAGATGTAGGGACTGGTCCACTTCGTCTCGTCCGCTGCCGCTGCCGCCGCCGCGCGCTTGCGCACGACCTCCTTGAACCAAGGCCGTTCGCGACAGTCGTAGTCCATCTCCCTGGTAAACGAGCGGGCCGGTTCCGTGAGCGAAGGGCGCTCCGTCCAACGGGTCGTTCGTCCCCACTCTCCGGCGCGCGACTCGCGCGTGGTCCACTTGCCGCCGGCGCGCAGCAGCATCCGTTCGTGGCCGGTCGAGTCGGCCAGCATGAGCGACGTGATCTGCGGGTAATTCTGGATGACCGGGCCGAGCGCTTGAGAGAACGATTCGGTGTCGTCGAAGTCCAACCGGCCCTGGATCGCCCAGTCGCGAATGAGATGGAGCCCTCGCTGCGCGGGATCGAAGAAGCGCTGCAGGCGCGCGTCCATCTCGTCCATCGTGCGGCTGATGGCGGTGCCGGAGACGGTCTCCACGGCACGCCGCGCCTGGATCCAGGTCGTCGCGAGCACCGCGCCCGTGAGCAGCGCAATCACCAGCAGCAAGCTGAACAGCAGGCTGCGGTAGATGGAAAGGGGACGCGCCACGCTCGTCGTCCGGTCAATTCCGTTTGCGCGTCGCCGGCGGCGGGAACTTCTCGAGAACCTGGCGGCACGCTTCGGTCAACTCGGCGCGGATCTGGTCATCTTTCATCCCGTCGCGGATCGCGCCGGATGCCCACCCGCGCCAGATCGGCTGTTTGCCGTGCGGTAGCGCCACGTCCAGAATGAGCGTGCCTTCGCGGTAGTCGACAACGTCCACCTCGACTCCACCCACCCCGTTGAAGAAGTAGATCGACTCGTAGTTGTAGTAGGTGTCGATGTAGCGCGTCTTGACCCGGCGGCGCGTCTGCAGGACATAGCCGACGCGGAAGTCGCCACCATCTTCGACATGGCGATAGCCCTGCCGCTCGAGCAGCGTCACAAGCGCCTCGTGCAGCATCTTGTCCACTTTGCTGGTGCCGGTGCCGCTTTTGTCCTTGGCGAGCCACGACCAGCTTTTCAGGTTGTCGAAATTCGCCTCGTCGTCATAGTCGTACTCGATCGCAAGACGGGCCGATGAGCAGGCCGAGAGGAGGAAACCGAATAGGAGGAGTGTTATTCCGCGCGCCAAGATGCGCGCAAGCATACCCGCCCGCCCGCCTCACAGAAGAGGACTGCGGCGTCGTTGCCGTCGATGGCGTCTTCGAAACAGACCCGGTAGACCGGCAAGTCGCGCCGCGCAACGCTGCAATCACCGCCGAATGCGCCCACTTGGACGTAGAAGGCGCGACCGAGCTTGCGGCGCGCGGAGTGCAGGCGCGGCAGCCAGACGCGAAACTGCGGTGATCCGCAGGTTTCGCACTCCTCGGTGGGATATCGCGGCTCGTAGCGCCAGCGCGCCTTCCAATCGTCGAGGAAGTCGGCGAACGCGACCTCCAGACCGGGAGCCGTGGCTAAATTGGACATGTCGTGACCGTATGCGAACGACGGGCCGGGCGAAGAATTGTGGCCCGCGCGCGGTTTCGAACTGAAACAGTCGCAGGAGGAGGACGCTGCGTCTACCTCCCGCGACAGGGAAATCTGCTGGATCGTGGGGACGTTCAGCAACGGGGGCCGCCTGCCCCGCGCTTTCGAGAAAACCAATCGTCACGCCCAAGATCTCCGGCGTGATCCGCGGCGAATTGACGGGCTCCAGGAACGCCGGCGAAACTGCAAGAACCGCAGGACAGAGCCTGCGGACGATATTTCAACTAGCCGGGAGGGCAGATGCCGATCTGGTCCACGCGCTGCAGATGGACAAACCCATTCACGCGCTGAATGCGAATCGACGAGGCGCCCACAAAGAAGCCGGGCGCGGAGATGCGCACGGCCCCGGTGGAATTCTTGACGCGGAACAGGTCGATGGCGTCGCCGGTGTATGTGGCGATCGTCACACCACCGATGTCGTCCTCGACACCAACCGGAATGAGCGCACAGCCCGTTGCGGTCCCGGATCCATTGTCCGAGTCGAAGTGGTACCTGCGGTCGGAGAAGTTCACGTCTTGCCAGGTCCCCGACAGGAAGTCCGGCACGAACGGCTTGCTGAAGACCCTCTGATCCGAAAGCAGCAAGGAGGTCAGAGCCTCTTCCGTGACCGAGCCGCTCAGCAGCAACGCGCCCGTCGCGGGATCGCGCAATTCGAACGTCTCGCCGTCCGCGCTGCCCACGTAGGAAGTCGTCGTGCCGGCGTCGGTATCAACGATATCGGCGGCGAAACTGAACTGCCCGTTGAACGGGTAGTTCCCGCCGGTGACCATGACGCGCAGTTCGATATCGGAGTCGGCGCTGTCAATCCAGACCCCCTGGAGGGGTGCGACGAAGGTCAGCGGCTTGGACTTCTCGATCGAAAGACCGCAGCCAACGAACAGGAGAGAAGCGAGAAGCAGAGTGAAGAGTGTGCGGGGGGAATGTGTCATGGTGGTATCCGCTCTACGTATCGTGCCAAAACCTGCAACTTCTGACCCGGTAAGTTCTACTCTTGCGCGACCCGCCGGAACGAACCGCCCGGAGTCGGCATCCCAGCAATATCACGACACCCACCATGCGACACCTGCGCCTACTCCTCCTCGCCGCCCTGTTCCTGCCCGGGTCGTGCGCCAATCAAACCGATCCGGTCACGGGCGAGGGCTATTTCTCCCCCATCGGCAACGACTACGAGTCGCAGCTCAAATACGTCCAGGGGCAGTTCATTACGCAGATCGTGACCGTGCAGGACGGCGGTAATCTCACGGAGCCCGAGATTCTCGCCGCCTGCCAGGAAATCTTCGATCGCATCGTCGAGGCGATTCCCCCCGAACACCGGCGCAATTTCCGATTCGATCTCAAGCTGAGCGCCTCGCCCTCGATCAACGCCTACACCTACGGCGCGGGTTTCGTCCGCGCGAACCTCGGCCTGCTCGCACGCTGCGGCGATGCTTCGGAGTTCGCGGGAATCGTCGCGCACGAGCTTGGCCACAACAGCCACGACCACGTCGGCCAAAGCATCGGCCGCGCCGTGCTGTCGCAGGAGGTGCTCGGCCTCGGCGGCATCGCTGGCACACCCGGCCGGCTGATCGGCAACTTCGTGGGGGGCGACCTCGCGCGCTTCACTCTGACGCAGTACACGCGCTCGCAGGAAACCGCCGCCGACCAACTCGCCGTCGTCTACACGACGGATGCCGGCATCGACCCGGACGGACTCGCGCGCTTCTTCGGTCGCCTCGAAACGGAAGAGAGCAAGGGCGTGCGCAAGCCGCAGCTCTTCCAGAGCCATCCCTATTCGGGCAACCGCGTGGCCGCCATTCGCGAACAGATCGCGGCGACGCCGGGCACCGATGCCGCGACGCTGATCAAGCAGACCGACGCGTTCGCGAAGGCCTCCGAGCGCGCGCGCTTCATCCTGCCCTACTACGAGTCGCTCAACACCGCGCTGCAGGGCAGCGACACGGACGCGGCACTCGCGGAGGTCGCTCGCTGCGAAAAGGCGCTGCCCACCCACGCCGCCTTTCCGTTCTGGGCCGCGACGATTCTCTCGTCGCAAGACAAGCCGGCCGAAGCGGTCGTCGCCATTCGCCGCGCCACGGCACTCGACGACGGCGCCAACTTCCTGATCCCGCTCATGCAGGCGACGCTGGAACTCGAAACGCGCAATCCGCTACGGGCCGAGCGCGCCGCGGACCGGCTGATCAAGATCATGCCGGCTTTGCCGCACGGCTTTCTGTTGCGCGGCCTCGCGCGACTCGCCGTCGACCGCAATAAGGAAGCGCGCGCCGACTTCGACCAGGCGTTGCGACGCGTACCGACCAAGCGCGACCGCCGTGGCCTCGAAGAGAAGATCCGCGAACGGTTGCCCGACTACAAGTTCAAGGGTTGATCAGTTCTGCAACGCGCGCGATGAGCGTGGCGGGGTCGAACGGCTTCTGCAAAAAGCGGGTGCGGTCGTCGAGTTCGGGCAGCTTCGTCTTGGCGGGATCCTGCCAACCCGAGACAAACAGCACCCGCAACTCGGGCCAGCGCTCGCGCAGGCGGCGGACGAGTTCCGAGCCGCGCATCGCCGGCATGATGACGTCGGTCACCACCAGATCGACCGGTTCCCCGCGCCCCTCCATTGTTTGCCATGCGTCGAGACCATTCGCCTCGACGATGACCTCGTAGCCGACGCGCCGCAGTTCGCCGGCGAGCAGGCCGCGCACCGCCGCCTCGTCTTCGACCAGCAGGATGCGCCCGCTCCCGTGCTGCTCCGGTTCCTCGGCAGCGCCCGTTTCCGCCGTCACCGTCTCCGCTTCGACACGCGGGATGTAGACGTCGAAGCGCGTTCCCTTCTCCGGGATACTCGTCACGCGAATGGCGCCCCCGGACTGCTGCACGATTCCAAAAACCGTGGCGAGGCCCAGGCCGGTGCCCTTTCCGATCTCCTTGGTGGTGAAGAAGGGCTCGAAAATGTGCCGGACGGTTTCCGGGTCCATGCCGACGCCTTCGTCGGAGACGCCAATGCGCACATAGCTGCCCGGCCGCAGACCCGGCGCTTCGGCGAGGTCGCCCGGCCCGAGCTCCACGACACTGGTTGCGATCGTCAGCCTGCCCCCATCCGGCATCGCGTCGCGCGCGTTCACCGCGAGGTTGATCAGCACCTGCTCGAACTGGCGCGGATCGACGCGCACGTGACCCGTGCCCGGCGCGATGTCCACCTCGAGTTCCACGTCCTCGCTGATCACGCGGCCGAGGATCTTGCGCAACTCTATGATGTGCGGGCCCACGTCGATGATCTGCGGCCGCAGCGGTTGACTGCGGCTGAATGCCAGCAGCTGCCGCGTGAGGCCGGCCGCGCGTTCGGTCGCGCCGAGCAGCTCGCCGATCTCCTCGACGAACTCGCCGCGCGGCACGAGGGTACGCTTGATGATCTGGCCGTAGCCCTGGATGACCGTCAGCAGATTGTTGAAATCGTGCGCGACGCCGCCCGCGAGGCGTCCGATCGCTTCCATCTTCTGCGCCTGTCGCAGTTGGCGCAGCAGTGTCTCCCGTTCGCTGTGCTCCGCCTGCATCGCGATCGTACGTTCGATCGCGACCGCGAGACGCCCCAGGTTGTCCTTGTCCACGAGGTTGTCGATGTCCGCCTCGACGCAGTGCGCGGCTTTCGCTCCGTCGATGGCGCGCGTGACGAGCACGAACGGAATGCGCGCCCTCGTGCGGCGCACGATCGACAAGGAACGCAGCTGTGCCAGTTGAGGCAGCGCGAACTCCGACAACACGAGGTCCCACGAGTCCGCCGCGAGCGCATCGCGCAGGTCGGGCTCCGACTCCACGCGGCGCCAACGCGGTTCGAACCCGCCGTCGCGCAATGCGTCAAGCATGCGTTCGGCGTCCGCCGAATCGTGTTCCACCAACAGGACCGACAATGCTCTCGCCATGGGCCGCGCATTGTGACAAGTACCGCGCCCGACGCGAATCACCCATATTCTTTATCTTGGAACAAAGGCGTCAGACGCCGTACCTCCGACTTAATCACATGTGGGCCCTCCTCCTCTTCCTCATTCCGCTCGGCCTCGTTCTGCTACCCGCGATTCTCGGGCTGCTGCTGCCCGAGAAATACGAAGCCACCGTCCAGGCCGAATTCGACAAGACCCCGGAGGAGGTCTGGGCGCTGCTTGAGGATGTCGAACGCAATCCCGGATCGGGGGCCATGGCGCGCAGCGTCGAGATGTTGCCGCAGGAAGAGTGGCGCGACTGCCTGCCGGCGTGGATCGAGGACATCGGCAGCACCCGCATCCAGGTGCAGACGGTGGTAATGGACAAGCCGCGCTCCCTCGTGCGGGAGTTGGAGGATCAGATCGTGCCCATGCGCGCGCGCTGGTCGATATCCCTCGAACCGCACGGCGAAGAGGGCACGCTCGTCACGGCCGCGAACGAAACCATCATCGCGAAGGGCACCTGGCACGTACCGCTGTTCCGCTGCATGATGTTCTTCATGAATGGCGCACGCCGCGGCCTGGTGCACTACCTGACCAGGCTGGGCACTTCACTCGGCGTCAACACGCGCTTCCGCGATTGACCGTACACCGGCCGCTATCGCAAGGCGGCAAGAGCCGCGGTCAACAGCAGACCGTTGTGCAAGGCATGGGCGGTCATGCACCCGATGAGCGAGCCGCGCCATTCGCGCAGCAGACCCAGCACGATGCCGACCGCCCCCAGCGCGGGCAGCAGCGCGAGCCCCTGCGGATGCACGAACGCGAAGATCGCGCCGGTCAGCACCGACGAGCCGACGAGCGAAAGCGACGGACGCAGGTAGCGGTAGAGCGCGCCGCGAAAAATCGTCTCTTCGATGAGCGGCGCCCAGACGCAGGCCGCGAGCAGAATCCCCCAAACGGGAGCGTCCGGGTCGGTCACGCTCTCCTGCACCGGGTGGCTCGGATCCCAACCCGTAATCGCGATCAGCTTGATCGAAACCCAGAAGCCGAGGGCGATCAGCGGCAGGCCCGCGAGGTAGCCCGTCACGCCGGCAACCATTTCGCGCACGACGCCCTCGCCGCGCAGCAAGCCCAATGCACCGCGCCACTCGGGCGTGCTCACGCCGCGCAGAAGTGGCCAGAACATGGGCAGGAACAGCAGCCCGGTGAGGATGCTGGTCGGCAAACCGATATGCCGCAGGAGCCCGATGCTCAGGGCGAGCACGCCGGCCAACCCGAGCACCGCCGTCTGCAACCAGACGAGGTCGCCGCTGCCCTGGTCGTGCAGACGGAAGCGCGCGCGCAATTCGCCGCGGCGCAGTCGCACGAGCGTCATGACGAACAGCGCGAAGCCCGCCGCGAACGCCAGCAGCGCGAGACTCGTGAGCCAGAAAAGAACCGTGGCGGAGCCGCGCGACGAGTCGAGCAGTTCGGCGCGGCGCGGGTCGTCGTCGGCCAGCCCGTGGACCGAGGCGAGTCGACCGAACCAACCGCGGTCGGCCAGGTCGGCGCGCTCCTCGTCCGTCAGTTCGCCATCGCCATAGAGCCTGCGTAGCAGTGGGAGGCCGTCGGGAACCGAGTCGAGCACCTTGCGCGCCGCGGCGGAATCGAACAGCTCCCCCGTCAGCACCGCACGATCGGCGCGGTCTTCGGGCTCGCGCTCGAACTCCTCCAGGACGGCGAGTTGCCGCTCGGCCATGCTGCTATCGAACGGGACCTTGCTCTTTTCGGTGAGGGCGCGGGCGAAAAGCGCCTGCTTCCCGGCCACGACGCGCTGCGCGGCGTCGCGCTTGTACCGCATCTCGTCGGTTTCGGGGCCGGCGGAGCCCCAGTTGACCCAAGCCAGCGCGGCCACCACCAGAATGCCGGCTGCGATCCAGAGCTTATGCGCCATCGTCGGCTTCGGCTTCGAGATCGAGAGAGGCGGAATTGATGCAGTAGCGCAGGCCGGTCGGCGGCGGGCCGTCGGGGAAGACGTGGCCAAGATGCGCGTCGCAGCGGCGGCAGCAGACCTCGATGCGGCGCATGCCCCCGCTGCCGTCCTCCGTCTCGATCAGGTGCGCCCCATCGAGCGGTTCGAAGAAGCTGGGCCAGCCGCAGCCGGCGTCGAACTTCGTGTCCGAGCGGAAAAGCGGCAGGCCGCAGCAGACGCAGCGGTAGGTGCCCACCTCGGTCGTCTCGCAAAACTCGCCTGTGAAGGGGCGTTCGGTGCCCTTCTGGCGCGTCACGTAGAACTGCTCCGGGTTCAGCCGGGAACGCCACTCTTCTTCGCTCTTCTCAACCGGATCGAGGGGCTCAGGCATGGCCAAATCTTAGGGCCCCTCTGCTAATCTTGAAGCAAAGGAGTACATGCCATGTCTATCCGATTCCCGCAGGAAGCGCACCTGCGAGACGAACGTCGCCTCCTGATCCGCCCCTTCGCCGAGGGCGATGTGAGCGCGGTCTGGGAATTCTTCAATCGGCTCCCCGTGCCCATCCGGCGCTACGCGTGGGACGACTTCGAACGTCGCGAAACGGTCGAGGCCTGGGCGCGTGATCTCGACTACGACAAGGCGGTTCCGCTGCTGGCCATGGACGGCGATAAGGTCGTCGGCGAGGCGCGCCTCACCTACCGCGATGGCGGCCCGCTGCGGCTCGTCGGCCGCATTCAGTGGCTGCTGGAGCCCGAATACCGCGGCGCCGGTCTCGGCACGCTGTTCGTCAACGACTTCATGACGATGGCCCGCGATTCCGGCCTCAAGCACCTCACCTGCATGCTCTTCCCCGACCTCGACGAGGCTGCGATGGTGACGCTCCAGAACCTCGGCTTCGAGAGTTTCCCCATTCCGCGCTACGGCGTCGACCCGGACGGAAACCAGAAGGACGTGGTCAAGATGGTGATCGAGCTCTAGCTCGGCACTCCTCGACACCTGCTCGCTCCGCTCACGCTTCCGAGCGTTATGGGTGGTGGGTTTTGAGTTCCGGGTTCCGCGACCCAATACTCATCACCCACTACCCAAGACCGAGACTCAGCTCTCCGCCGTCCGCTTGTCGAGTTCGGCCCGCGTCTCCTCGATGCCGCGCACCAACACCTTGCCATCGCGATCGACCAGGTAGACGACGGAGCCCCACAGCTTCTTCACACCCCACGCATCCATGGTCGTCTGGGCGTCCGCCATGACCGCGTAGTTGACCCCTAGGTCGGTCATAAACTGCTCCGCCTCGGCCTGCGGCGCCGCGGTGAACCCCGCAAGCACGACGCCCTTCGCTCTGTAGTCGTTCTGCATCTGAACCAGATGCGCCGCGTTTCCGCGTCAGGTGCCTCACTGCGGCAAAAAGAACGCGACGACGCGCCACTCGGCTGCCCGGAATTCCGCCTCGCCACTTCCGCCCGCCGCCAGCCACGTGCCGCCGGTGATGGGCGGCGCCTGCTTGCCCTCGAGTTCCTCGTTGCTGGCCTGACGGTAGGTCTTCTGGACAGATTTACAGGCCAACAGGCCGAGCAGAATCACGATACCTAGGCGCATGGGCATGATTCTACCGCCGCGGAACCTTGTCACGGATGAGGCATCCAAAGCGCTGACAGCACCCACGAGACACACCTAACGGAGTTAGACAGCACCATGAGTAAACGTCCCCTTTCCCTCACCGACGCCAACTTCGAGGCGGTCACCGCTTCCACCGACCAGCCCATCCTGATCGACTTTTATGCCGACTGGTGCGGCCCCTGCAAGGCGCTCACCCCGGTCATGGAAGAACTCGCCGCCGACTTCGAAGGCCGCGCGACGATCGCCAAGGTCGATGTGGACGGCGCGCCGGA
>Ga0164315_10001686_pt1 | contig 16651 bp, 11 predicted proteins | sample GuaBasSedimGuay6_FD_113737 | JGI IMG/M metagenome (GOLD analysis project Ga0164315, IMG submission 113737) | Subseafloor sediment microbial communities from Guaymas Basin, Gulf of California, Mexico - Guay6, Core 4569-2, 0-3 cm | ecosystem: Environmental > Aquatic > Marine > Hydrothermal vents...
AGACGTCCATGCGTATCACCAATTTCCAGGAAATCAGCCGCAACACTGGTTGCTGACTGAATTGCCTCCATCGGCGGCATGCCACCTCTTACCATCAAGGCAAATTCCTGCGCATTGTCACCGTGGGGTGATACGCCCGTATCAGTGCCAAAAACAATTTTCACGCCGGATTTGTAGGCTCTTGAAAAGGTGTCCTCGATCAGCGGACCGATAGCTGCCGCTTTGGGTCGCACCAGTTCGGGGAAGAAGCCGTCGATTTTGGCCTTCTCTGCGACCCAGTTGCCGGCCATTACGGTTGGCACGTAATAGGTGCCATGTTTTTTCATAAGCTTCATGACATCGTCCGTCATGTAAGTGCCGTGCTCGATCGATGCGACGCCGGCAACTACTGCTCGTCGCATGCCTTCGGTGCCGTGCGCATGCGCGGCAACGCGCAAACCATAGTCTTTTGCCGTATCAATAATGGCCGTCAATTCTTCGATCGTAAATTGCGGATTCTGCCCACTCTTGGCAACACTTAGCACGCCACCAGTGGCCGTAATCTTGATCCAGTCAGCGCCGTCCTTGTATCTTTGTCGAACGGCTCTGCGCGCGTCATCGACACTATTTACAACGCCATCTTTCGGTGTCGGATCCGCACCGAAGTGTGCCGCCCAGCCATTCGTTGGATCACCATGACCGCCGGTTGACGAAATTGTTTTGGCAGCAGTAAATATCTTCGGGCCCGGAACGTCTCCCGCGTCAATCGCCTTGCGCAGGGCGACTGTGACATTGAAACCATCACCGAGATTGCGAACCACGGTGAATCCCGCTTCAAGCGTGCGTTTCGCATACATGGCGGAATCGAACGCGTAATCCGCCTCATTGAGCATGAATCGGTTCAGGTTGCTACTTGCAGAGTACTGGCCAGTAAGATGCACATGCATGTCCATCAAACCGGGCATGACAGTCTGATCAGTCATGTCGATTACCGTGTCATCGGCACCAGGCGCTGTATAGCCATCCTCGATTGCAGTAATCGTGTTGCCAGCAACGCGCAACGTAACTTCGTTAACCGCCGTAGCGGATTCGCCGTCGATCAGGCGTCCGGCATGGATGAGCGTGTCGGCGACAACCGGACCGGCAGCGAAGAGCATTCCGCCAAGGATTGTTATTAGACGTGTCATTTGATTGTTTCCAGTGACTGATTTAATTAATTTTGTGTCGCCGGGCTCCCCCCGAGCTGTGTAGAGTCTAATGCAAAATCGAAGTAATTCAGCGGTTATGAGAAGATGCCGTATCGGCTGGCGCAAACAGGGGTGCGCCGGACAGCCTAAAACAACAATAAGGAGCATCAAATGGCGGGTTCTGCTGGATCAGGGGAACAATGGTCGTCGAGATGGGGATTCTTGCTTGCTGCGGTCGGATTCGCGGTCGGTATGGGCAATATCTGGAGATTCCCATACGTTCTTGGCGAAAATGGCGGTAGTGCATTCCTTTTTATCTACCTGGCGTTTGCGCTAGGCATAGGGCTGCCGCTCCTTATTACTGAAATTGCCATCGGACGGCGCGGACAATCCAGCGCGACCGGCAGTTTTCGTGCTGTTGCGGCTGCATGCGGCAGAAGCAAAGCCTGGGGGCATGTTGGCACGCTGGGCATATTCTGTGCGTTTGTAATTCTGTCCTACTACACTGTGATATCAGGTTGGACACTCGACTATTTCCTCAAAGCTGCAAGCGGATCGTTACAGGGTGTTGACGCAGATAGTTCCAGCGCTATGTTCAGCGGTTTATTGAATAACCCTGGCAAACTTCTTTTCTGGAATACGATCGTTCATCTGCTCATCATTTTCGTGATTCGTCGTGGAGTGCAGGGCGGCATTGAAAGTGCAGTTAAGATTCTCATGCCCTCTTTGTTTGTCACCCTGATCATCATGGTGATTTATGGAATGGTTGCCGGAGATATGAGCGCTGCGCTCAAGTTTCTTCTCGAGCCCGATTTTTCCAAGGTTACCTTCAACACTGCCATGCTGGCCATCGGCCAGGCGTTTTTCTCGATTGGCATAGGCATGGGCTCACTGGTTGTCTTTGGTTCATACATGCCAAAAGACTTTTCGATTGTGCGCTCAGCGACAGCGGTGATCCTGCTTGATACTGGCGTGGCTGTGGTAGCCGGGCTCGCGATATTTCCGCTCGTATTTCAATACGGGCTGGACGCAGGGAGTGGCGCAGGGTTGATCTTCCAGACATTGCCGCTGGCGTTTGGACAGATGCCTGGTGGTCAGTTCTTCGGTTCGATATTCTTTGTTCTGCTGATCTCAGCGGCCTTGTCTTCCTGTATTGGTCTCGCTGAGGGCGTCGTTAACTGGGTAGACGAACACTGGGGTATTGAACGCAAGAAAGGCGTTCTTTATGTTGCCGCAGCCGGCTGGTTGTTGGGGGTCTTCTCCATCATGTCACTTGGCAAATGGTCGGACTATTACCCATTGGATTTCGTGCCATCGTATGAAGGCAAGAACATCTTCAATGCGCTGGACCACCTCGCGGCCAACAATTTATTGTTGGTAGGCGGCTGTTTGTCGGCAATATTCTTTGGCTGGCTGGTGCCCAAAGCACTGAAGCTTGACGAACTCGATGTCGCGGATGGATTGCTGTTCACGATCTGGCGCTTCACGATTCGATTCATCATTCCGCCAATTCTGATCGTCGTATTGCTATCCGTCTTCCTGGAACTCTGATCATCAGGTACGTCATCGTCGTGATTGCGGCGATTTCTGTGGGCTTTGCCGCCGCACAGGATCGCCCGACCATGAGTGGCGTGCTTGAAGCATCCCGGGAGTCTGACTGGCGCAGTCTTGATCCGGATAACACGCTCTACATGCAATTGAGCGAGGGTCTTGTCGTGCTCGAACTGGCGCCACAATTTGCGCCTGTGCACATTGCAAATATTCGCAAGTTGGTCAGCCAACAGTATTTTGATGGCCTGGAAATTGTTCGTTCTCAGGATAATTACGTCGCCCAGTGGGGTGATCCGAAAAGTGGCTCGGTAGATGCGAGATCTCTTGGCGATGCTGCAGAAATGCTGGACCCGGAGTTTTATCGCGATGCCGACGGTTTGGCATTCACTGCCCTCGATAGTCGCGATGCTTACGCGAATGAAGTCGGCTTTTCGTCCGGCTTCGCGACCGGAAGAGATGGAGAGGAGGGTCGTGCCTGGCTGACACACTGCTACGGTGCACTTGGGGTAGGGCGGGCGAACTCACCACGTAGCGGCAACGGCGCGGAATTATATGTTGTAACCGGCCATGCACCGCGACACCTTGATCGCAATGTAACGCTTGTCGGACGAGTCGTGCACGGCATTGAGTACCTGAGCACACTACCGCGAGGTAGCGGACCCCTGGGGTTTTATGAAGATGAGTCGGAGCAAGTGCTGATTGAATCGATTCGTTTTGGTACCGGGCTGCCCGAAGACGAGCGACTCGCTATCGAACTGTTGCGCACTGACACCGAGACATTTCGATTGCTGATAGAAGCACGCCGGTATCGCGCAGAAGGTTGGTTTGTCGATCCTGCGAAACGAATAGGATTGTGTAATGTTCCATTGCCGACAAGGCCAGTGAACTAAGCTGTCGTTCTCAGCCAGGTATAGCGCAATCGCGACAGGATGCCGCTCCCACGGTATTTGCGCAGAATTCGTGGGAGCGGCAGTCTCAGTGGTTGCGCTATGTAGCAGTGTACAAATACGCACGAAAGCGAAGACGCCGCGATTCCCTGCAATGGGATTGACTAAATTCCGGTCAGGAGATCGTGAGGCAACAGTGAGCTGAACCTGGCATTTATCCGGCGGACTTTATGACTATCATCTTGTCGATCTGCATATCGTCGATCGTATGCGGAATGCCGCCAACACCAAGTCCCGATTCACGCAGCCCGGCGAAAGGCATGACATCGTCACGAAATGCCGTGTGGTCGTTGATCATGATGGCCGAGGCGTCTATCTGTCGGGCGGTATGCATGAGCTGATCAATATTCTTGCCGAATACGGCTGCCTGAAACGCAACTGGCAAGGAATTAGCCTGGGTGATTGCCGCGTCGATGTCGTCGTATGAATAGACGCAAACGACCGGGCCAAAAATTTCCATCGTGCTGACCTGTGAATCTGTTGACGGGTCGAGCAACACCGTTGGCGCATAGCAATTATTTTCCAGGCGCTCGCCGCCACAAAGTAATTCGGCGCCGTCTGCCTCCGCCTTCGTGACCCAATCGGCAACCCGGTCAACCTCTGCTGTACGGATTAATGGCCCAACCTCGGTTGCAACGTTTGTCGGATCGCCAACTACTAATTTTTTCGCTGCGGTCGCCAGTGCTTCGGCAAATTTGCGCGCGTTTTTTCGCGGTACAAATACTCGTTGCACCGATACACATACCTGGCCTGCGTGGTAAAAACCGCCTTTGAGGACTGAGGCAACGGTCGCGTCAAATTCAAAGTCATTCAGCAAAATAGCCGGCGCTGCACCACCATGCTCCAGGGCACAGCGGGTACCGGGCGCCAGTTTGCTGTGCAACATCCAGCCGATTTTAGCGCTGCCAATAAAACTGAAAAACCCAACTCGCTTATCGGTAACGAGTGCTTCGGCAGTCTCGTTGCTGTCGGTGACTATTGCCTGACACCAGGCCGGAGGCAGGCCGGCTTCATGCAGTAGTTGCACAAATCGCAAACATGAAAGCGGCGTGTCACCGGCGGGTTTGACGATGACCGGGCAGCCGGTTGCCACCGCCGGCGTAACCTGATGCACGATTAAATTCAATGGGTGATTAAACGCGCTGACTGCAACAACGACTCCGATGGGTTCCTTTTGTGTGAACGCGACGCGCCCTGTTGTCGCCTGGGTTGTGCCGACGGGAATAACCTCGCCCGCGTGTGTGCGCAACGATTCCATGCAGAGCTTCACGCCGTCAATCGCCCGGGTGACTTCAACAATTGAATCAGCTAATGGTTTGCCGCCTTCACTGGCAGCGAGTTCCGCCAGTTCTTTCTGTTGCGATTCCATAAGCGAGATTGTGCGTTCGAGAATTGCGAGTCTTTCGGGGACCGGTATCCAATTACTACGGTCGCGAAATAAAGAATAAGCACTCGCAAGCGCTGCCTCGACATGGTCAGCGCCACCTGTGCTGACTGTTGCCAGCAAACTACCGTCATACGGTGAAGTGACGTCAATCGCTCCGGCCGGTGGCAAGTCGCTGGCAATCGTCATTTGCCCTAATTCGACCACGTTATTTCGCCAAGTTTTTTCGTCAGCAACATGTTTTCGCGATAGTCGATCGGAATGACGACCAGGCTTGGACCTTTCTCCTCGAAAGCTTTATCCAGGGTGCCGGCAAAATCCTCACTATCGGACACGTAGTGACCGTGCCAGCCGAACGCTGCTGCCAGTTTTAGCCAGTCCGGGTTGCCGAACGCGAGATCCGTGTGACTGCCGAAGTGCGTTTCCTGTTTCCACGCGATCAGGCCGTATGCGTTGTCCTCCCAGACCAAAGCAACCATGTTGCTGCCGAGGCGAACTGCGGTTTCCATCTCCTGCAAATTCATCAGGAAACCCGCGTCACCGGAGAGGGCGAGAATACGTCGCTCGGGATGCACGATGCTGGCGGCGATGGCGCCCGGAAACGCGAATCCCATAGAGCAAAAGCCGTTCGGGATCAGGCAGGTATTGGGTTCATGACACTGATAGTGTCTGGCGATCCACATCTTGTGTGCGCCGACGTCGGAAAGCAGGATATCGTTTGGCCCCATGACTTGCCGCGCATCCCAGATCGCTTTTTGCGGGCGGATGGAACCTTCAGTCTTGTCATCCTTGTACTCTGCGAAATCTGCAGCCATAGCCGCGCGGGTTTTATGCTGATTCTCGAAATCGAAATTCATGGCCGTTGAAGTGGTTGCTCGCTCATTAAACATCCACAGGGTGTGGGCCAGATCTCCAATTAATTCCGCTTCAGGATTGTAGTGAGCATCGATTTCCGCGGCGAGAAAATCGGCATGGATTATTTTCTTGTCGCCCTGCGGGTTCCACAACTGTGGATGGTATTCGACCATGTCAAAGCCAAGCGTGATGATAAGGTCGGCATCATCGATAGCCTGTGCGACCCGGTCTTTACTGCCCAATCCGACGGTATAGAGGCAGTAGTCAGCGTCCATGTCGACGCAACCCTTCGCCATGAACGTGCTTATCACGCCGATTCCTGTTTGTTCACAGAGTTTTCGCAGCTGCTCGCTGGCGCGCCTGCGAATACAGCCGTTGCCGGCAATAATGACCGGCCGTTTGGCCTGCTCAAGCATGGCAAAGGCATGGTCAACGATCTTTTCGTCAGCGACCGGGCGACGAAACCGGCGCGGCTTGATTGGCACTTCACTGGTTTCCATGCTGGCAACGTCTTCCGGCAACTCGAGGTGCACAGCGCCTGGCTTCTCAGTGCGGGCAACGCGTACGGCTTTGCGCACAATCTCCGGAATCGTGTCGGGGTTGAGGATGGTCGTCGCCCACTTTGTGACCGGCTAACATGCTGACCACATCCATAATCTGGTGTGACTCTTTGTGCAGACGATCCGTTGAACCCTGCCCGGTGAGTACCAGCATTGGCGCACGGTCCATATTGGAATTCGCAACGCCTGTTATCAGGTTCGTCGCACCAGGACCGAGCGTGCCAAGGCAACCGGCCGGGTTGCCCGTCAGGCGTCCGTAAGCCTCGGCCATGAACGCAGCACCTTGTTCGTGACGTGTCAGGATAAAGCGGATTTTCTTCGACTTTTCCAGCGACATCATAAAGTCGGCATTTTCTTCGCCAGGTACGCCGAAAATGTACTCGATGCCTTCTTCCTCAAGACACTGAACGAACAGGTCGGATGCTTTCATGGTTTCCCCCATTTTGTTGTCTGCGTGATTGACCGGGCGCAGCGTCGAATTGTTACATTTTTATTTGTTCTTGATGGGTCCCGATCCCGATTGTTATTGGTGCAACTGCACAACATTGGGTGTCGTGCAGGTCTGTACAGAGGTGTTTCGACGCTACTGCCACGATCATAATGAAGTCGCCCGGAATTGCAAAACACCCTGTAAAACCAATATCTTGGAAAGCGGACTGCATCACATCGACGGTGCCAGTCGCTGACTACACTCTACGGCTGACGTTATGTCCGAATATCAGGCCTATTATGTCAAATACGAGTGCTACAAAGTCAGTTCAAGAGAAAATGACGATCACGCTGCTGGTCGTCGTGACGGCATTGGCGCTGTTGAGTTTCGTTACCTTGCAGAAGGTAGTGGCCCCCGCATTCGATAAACTGGAACTGGACCATGCCCGTACTGACCTGGTTCGGGCACAAAGGGCGATCCAGAACGACCTCGACAATCTCAGCGCGATTACCGGTGATTGGGGCCTGTGGGATGACGCCTACGACTATGTAACAGGCGAGTATCCCTATTTCGAGGAGTCAAATCTCGTTCGCCCAACGCTGTCTAATCTCGATCTCAATTTACTCGCAGTTTATGACGCCGACGCCAGCATTGTTTGGGGCCGGGTTGAACACGCAGATGCAATACTTGGCATTGAGTCGTTGCAGGTACTCGACCCGGGAACCGAAACTGCTGAATACCTGATTACACATACTGAACTGGACGCCCACACAGACGGATTAATTGGTACTGCTCTCGGGCCGATGCTGATTAGTTCCTGGCCCGTCACCAGAAGTGATGGCACAGGCCCGATCGCCGGGACGATGATAATGGGTCAGTTACTTGACCAGGATCGCAGGGATAGCCTGCGACAAAGAACGGAAGTCCAACTCAGTTGGCAGACGATAGATACTGATACGATCGTCGAGCCGTATTTTGCGGTGTCGTTAAATATGCCCGGTAGTTCCTCTATTCGGCATGAAACGACGACAAACACAATCAACAGCACCGGCTTGCTGGTAGATCTGTTCAACGAGCCGCTGGTGATTCTGCAGGTTGCATCAGCGCGCAATATATCTGCATTGGGCAAAAGCACCGTAAACGGTGCTTTGTTATTTCTGGCCGTGGCTGGCGTTATCGTCGCAGTTGTCGCCGGATTTTTGCTGCGTCGTTTGATCGTGTTGCCGCTGGAAGGCCTCGCCAATCATATAACCGGCATCCGCAAGAGTGGCGATCTGTCACAACGCCTGAATGAATCACGAAACGACGAAATCGGCTCGCTTGCCAGGCAGTTCGACAAACTAACAATGGAAGTTCACGACGCACGTATGCAACTTCTGGATCAGTCATTCAAGGCTGGCAAAGCTGACGCCGCCGCCGAGGTCATGCACAACATACGTAATGCAATGACACCATTGGTGAACGGCCTCGACCGGCTGGCAAAAAACTTCACTGCAACAACGACACTGCGTGTCGTCCAGGCGACCGATGAGCTTGGCGATCCGGATTGTGCAGAAGATCGGCGTGAGAAACTGGTGACGTACGTTCAATCGGCATTCGCGCACGTTCAGGCAACGAATGAAGATGCTGTCGAAAACCTGGCCATCGCAACAAAACAGGCGCATCAGGTTGAAGCAATTCTTGCAGACCAGGCGAAGCACGCGAGAGTTAAGCCAATTCTTGAAGACTTCGACCTCGGCAAGCTCATCGAGGAAGCGGCTCTCGTTATTCCCAAATCGGACGACACTAATATCGATTTGCTGATGGAGCCGGAATTGAACAACTTCCGGGTGCGCGGCCATCGAGTCGGCGTGTTGCAGGTTCTTGGCAATGTGATGCTGAATGCGTTCGAGTCAATAGAACGAACCGACGAGACCTGCGGGAACATCGCGGTTTCGGCGACGAATGAGACCATCGAAGACAAACAATTAATAAGGCTGACTATCAAAGATAACGGTTGTGGTTTCGACGATGCGGTCAGGAAAGAGATATTTCGAAGAGGGTTTTCGTCAAAGGACGGACATATGAGCGGCCTGGGACTCCACTGGTGCGCAAATGCACTGGCGACTATGGACGGAGGTATCCAGGCCGAAAGCAGCGGCCCCGGGCTCGGGGCTGAAATTCACGTGCTGTTACCAGCAGCATAGGGAGACTGAAAAATGGATACGCAATGTGGTGACGCCAGTATTCGCGTACTGATTGCTGATGACGATGAACACATTCTCGAGTGTTATCGAGAGGCATTTGGCGAATCGGAGGCGACCGACTATTTGCAGACGCTAAATGCGCTGGATGAGGAGTTGTTTGATACCGTCAGTGACAGCGAATCTGCGCCGGCATTTGAAGTTGTTGCCTGCAGTCAGGGCAATGACGCGATTGACCTTGCAGAGAAGGCGACCAATGATGGTAATCCGTTCGACGTCGTTATTCTTGACGTCAGGATGCCTCCGGGTATCGATGGAGTGGAAGCAGGCAGCCAGATACGCAAGATGGATCCGGATGTGGAGATCGTGTTCGTGACGGGTTTTTCCGATGTGCCCAGGGACGAACTGGAGCGGCGGGTTCCACCGCCAATGAAGTTGCACTATTTCAATAAGCCCATTTCATTTATGCAGCTGGCAGAAGATGTTGCCGGCATGGTCAGGGCGGGCTAATTCCATGGCGCAAAACGAAACCGCCACCAATCGTATTCTCGTTGTCGATGACGACGCAATGCTCATTGGAGAATATCTGCGCTGCCTGGGCAAAGACTTCGAACCCGATTCAGCTACGTCTACGCTCACTGATCTTGAGAAAGTTCTTTTCGGCGAAGAGACTGACGAAAAAGGCGCTGCCAAGTTTGAGGTCCAGTCGTGCGATCAGGGCAAGATCGCCGTCGAGGCCGTCAGGGAGGCAGTAAAGGTTGGTAACCCCTTCTCAATTGTCTTTCTGGATATTCGCATGCCACCGGGTATCGACGGCATTGAGGCGGCGAAGCTGATTCGCGAGATAGATCAGAACGTCAATATTGTAATCGTCACCGGTTCCGTCAGCCCTGAACCGGAGAATCTCGGCAAAGAGATTCCACCGGCAGATCGAATTTTCTTTTTCAAAAAACCATTTCATGCTGTGGAGTGTCGGCAGCTTGCCGCTGCATTGTGTGGCAAGTGGCACTCTGACCTTTCACTGCGGCACGCAAACGACGTACTAGAGCAACGTGTATGGGACAGGACCGAAGCTCTACACAAGCTGGCATATTATGACCCGGTCACCGACCTGCCTAACCGGTTGATGCTGCTCGATGAATTGCAGTTGCTCATGGACGATGCGGAATCACCAGACAGCAATACGGCGGTCGTATTGCTGGATATAGAACGCTTCAGTTTTCTCAATGAAACGATGGGTTACGAGTCCGGGACTGCCTTGTTGAGTGAAATCGGCAAACGGCTTGTTAGAACCTGCAGTGACCTTGTCGGCGCACCGCAAAGTGTCGTCGGCCGATTCGGTGCCGACGAATTCGCATGTCTGATTGCCGGTGTCGACGATGATGCTGCACTTGAGGATGTTGTCGAGAGAATAAAGCAGAGTATTGAAGAACCGTTCCTGGTACGCAGTCGCGAGATTTTTCTGAAAGCAAGCATTGGTGTTGCCTGGCATCCCGTACATGGGCGTGACTCCAAAACCGTCTTTCGTCGTGCCGAGGCGGCACTTCACCGTTCAATGCGACGACTCGAGGGGCGTGTCACCTGGTACCACAGCGAAATGGAACATCGTGCAAAACACAAGTTCGATATGGAGGCGGAGCTTCGCCAGGCAATCGAAAATGGCGAGATTGTTACCTGGTTCCAGCCACAGTTGTCGCTGAACTCTGGAAAAATTGCCGGGGTCGAGGCACTTGCGCGTTGGTTAAGACCTGATGGAACGATCGTTGCGCCCTCTGACTTTGTACCGCTGAGCGAGGAAATGGGCATATCCGACGTGTTTTTTGAATCCATTATGCGACATGTCTGTGGTGTTATCGCACAGTGGAAAAGAGAGAGTAACTGGGATATTCCAGTCAGCGTCAATCTGTCAGCACATCAATTGCGCAACCATAAGCTGGTAGAGATCATAAAGTCGATTCTCAGGAAAGAGGATATCGATCAGAATCTAATCAACCTGGAACTGACAGAGACCGTCTTACTGGAGGACCTGACGATTGCCATGCCCGTGCTCAACGACCTGTCGGAATATGGGGTTGGTATACATATCGATGACTTTGGTACGGGTTATTCGTCCCTTAGCTATCTTGCAGAACTCCCGGTAAAAACTTTGAAAATAGACCAAAGTTTTATCGGACGACTCACAGAATCAGCAACCAACGCGAAGATCGTGCAATCGATAATTGCACTTGGCAAAGCAATGGAACTCGAAGTCGTTGCAGAGGGCGTGGAGACCGAACAGCAATTGATGCTGGTGACGAAATTTGGCGCCGACCTGGCGCAGGGTTTTTTCATCGGCAGACCGATGCCTGCCACAGAATTTATTGAATGGTGTTCTATGGTGGACCAGACGACCAGTGACTTGCCGGTATTGCCGGAAGTTTTGGCTCGGGAGAGTTAGGAGTTTTGGTGGCTTGGCCCCTCGCAATAACTCAAATTTGATCACTCAGACAACCAAAGATATAGCCAAAAAAAACAGACGTCATTGCGAGGAGCGAAGCGACGCGGCAACCTCTATCAATTTGTAGTAGCGTAGAACGAAGACTCGCTACAGTGTCAAGAGGTTGCCACGCCCTTCGGGCTCGCAATGACGTCTGTTTTTTTTGGCTATTTCTTTGGTTGTTAGGTGCAATAAGGCCGGAGTTATTACCTGCAGAAACCTCGGTTCGACCCCGTTTTTTTAGTCGACGAATCCGGCTTCGGCCAGTAGGGTCAGAATCCCGATCTGCATGCCGATGTGGCCGTCCAGGTTTTGCCACCATTCTTCCGGAGCGTGGGCGCTGCCGCTGACACCGCCACGAGCCATGGTTACAGCCGGAATACCCTTTGAAATTGGTAAGTTGGCGTCTGTTGATGAAATCTGCAGTTTGGGTTCGATGCCGAATGCCTGGGTTGCCGCCATGGCGCGTTGTACGACCGGTGAGAGCGGATCACCTTCGGCTGCCGGTCGCGTGCCAACCCGTTCAACATCGACGGTTAATTCCGGTCCTTCCAGTCGCGCCTTATTTTCTTCCTGCAGCGCCTGTTCAATAGCCGCCTTCAGCACGGCGTCGATGTCATCCAGTTTGGGCTGGCTGCCGGAGCGCATATCGACCTGCATCCATGATTCGAACGGAATTGAGTTTATTGACGTGCCACCGCCGATAACACCGATGTTGTAGCTGGTTTTCTCGCCAACCGTTGTAACCGTCGGTGCGTTCTCGTCAAAAAGTGCGATAGCCCGTCCAAGCGCGTGATGCGGGTTAGCCAATCCAAACGCGCCCCAGGAATGGCCACCAGGGCCGCGGAAGGTTACGCGGTAGCGGTGTGAACCAACGCCGCCGAAAACAATGCGATTCGTTTCGCCGCCATCAACTGCGATTAGCGCGTCGATCTTGTCTGCGCCGTCGCGAAACAAATGTTTTACACCGCGCAGGTCGCCGAGTCCTTCTTCACCAACGTTGCCAATGAATAGCAGATCCGCCTCAGTCTCGATATTGGCCTTTTCCAGTGCGCGCAGGACGCCGAGTACCGTGACCAGGCCGCGCGTATTGTCGCCAATGCCTGGTGCATACATTTTCTCGTCATCGAAACGGACAGTGACATCGGTGCCGGCCGGAAATACTGTATCCAGGTGGGCGCTGTAACCAACCACTCTCTTGCCATCGCGCCCGGGCCGCCGGCCGATCACATTGCCAACCTCGTCGATCGTCACATCCGTAAGGCCGGCTTCCCTTAGCATCTCTGCAAATCGCTCGGCACGTGCCTGCTCTTCGAACGGTGGGGCCGGTATTTCCGTGAGTTCGATAAGGTCCCTTCGGGATTGAGATTCGATAGCCAGAATATGCTCCATCGCTGCTTTGACCCTGCTATCCGCATTAATCGCTGCAATCTCTTTTGTATAAAGCGCCAGAACTTCGTGCGTCGTGTCTTCCTGCGCGAATGTGGTGGTACCTAGCAGCAACACCAGGAGTGTTGTTAGTGAGCGTTGTTGCAGGTCGGTGAATTTTTTCAAGATCATCTGTTGTTCCTGGTGTTAATCGTCTGTCGGAAGTATTACGTAGCCAATCCCACGGCGCATTTCAATTTCGGTGCCGTACGGTTCGGATAATTCTTTTAAATCGCTAATAATTTTTGCGCCAAGGTCCTCGTCGGCAAACAACGGCCGACCGCGGACCTGTCGCGGTGCGCCAAAACCCAGGCTGATCGGATAGAGCTTCAGTTCTGTCAGCTGGCGATCGTTAAATGTTGGCACGGCAATAACAGATTCCCATATATCTGGAATAACAGGAAATCCTGTGGTGTCATCTTTATAACGTACGTCGTTAAAGTCGGCGACATGCGCCTCATTGTCGAGGTCAAACGCATCGTAATTGTCTGCCGGCAGGCGCAGCAGGGTTTCATTCTGGAACATGAAGTCGCCGAGGCTGTAAAAGATGGGTTTGCCCTGAAAAATTTCTATGCCACGCAGCGCATGCGGCCCATGACCGACAAAGACATCGGCACCCGCCTCAATCATTGCACGGGCGAACACTGGCAGGAAATCAGCGGGGATGTCGCGCCGGCCACCGTGTTCGTGCGCATGTATCGTCACGATTGTGAAATCTGCAACGCGACTCGCGTTACTGACGACTGCAGAGATTTCCCTGACATCGTCCTCATTGACGTCCAGGCGAATTATGGCGTCGTCACCGACAGCAAAGTTTTTGCCGAAGATCTTCATCTCACCGGGCGTTTCTTCGTCGACGCCGGTCGGTTCGCCATCCTGATTGGTGAACTGTCCCAGTGATTCGCCGGATTGGCGCACGCTTTCAAAATCGGCTTCCTGCAGCACGTACGTAGTCTTGTAACGTAACGGATTCAGCCCGGGCCGCGGCGGCATATCGTCTCGCGACCTGCCGGCACGCATGTGATTGGCGAAGCTGGATGAAATGGAGATCAGAGCGACACGAGCCTTGGCGGTCTCGAGGAATTTCGCCTCGCGCGCTTCTGCGAGACTGTTGCCGACCCCGGCATGCACGATGCCTGCTTCTTCCACATATTTGCTGGTCAGCCGCATGCCGAGCGCGCCATAGTCACCGGTGTGGTTGTTCGCGCGAGACACCATATCGATACCCGCCCAGGCCAGTTCTTTCGCGAGCTCGGGGTCGCCGCGCATCCAGGTGCCGCCACTCTCTGCCATCGGGTAGGGTTCGTAATTGTGAAATAACATCTCAAGATTGGTAAATGCCATATCGGCGGATCGAATCAGGTCGATCATCTGCAGAAATTCCGGTTCGTCATAAACCGATAGCTTGCGCGTAATGATCGAGTCGCCGGTAAGCGCCATAGTGAACGATTCGTCGGCTGTTCGATGTTGCGCGATGCTTTGTTCCGCAAGCGCGAGCCCTGAAGTGAGCACAACAGACATTACGAAGCTAGACCAATTCATATTCTTGTTCTCCGGTCTTTTTGGTTGACTCTGTCAGGTGAGCTTATGATATTCACCAAACCTCTGCCAGCGTCATGCGATAAGGGGTATTGGAGACTAATTATCGTAAGTCATCTATTCGCGGCTAAAGCCGCTCCTACAGTCCGTAGTAAACTGTAGGAGCGGCTTTAGCCGCGAATCGATGACGACACCGAAGAATTCAGATCAAAATTGAATTAGGCTTGTCGGCGTTTTTCATATAACAATAGATCGTCGGTCATGAATCGACGCAGATATTACTAAGCCGGGGGGCGGTCATGTTTCAAAAATCAATTCTTCTTATAGGCGCAGCGGTTCTGGCTCCACTTTCGTTCGCAAATGCACAGGATAGCGACGCAGTGATCGACTTTATAGACAGCCGCTACGAGGACACTGCCGATATCGCGCGCACTATCTGGGAATTTGCGGAGGTTGGTTACCAGGAAACGCAGAGCAGTACGCTTTTACAGGACTCGTTGTCCGCCGAAGGATTCACCATTGAGGTTGGGGTTGCCAATATTCCGACAGCATTCGTTGCGAACTATGGCAGTGGCGGGCCGGTTATTGCGATTCTGGCCGAATTTGATGCGCTTCCCGGCATAAACCAGGACTCAGTGCCCGGTCGGTCGCCGATCCTGGGAAAAGCGGCAGGCCACGCCTGTGGTCATAACCTTTTCGGCGCCGGTTCAATAGGCGCAGCAATCGCGATCAAACACTGGCTCGAAGAGAGTGGTACGCCCGGTACGATAAGAATACTGGGTACTCCGGCGGAAGAGGGTGGCAGCGGCAAGGTATACATGGTTCGCGCAGGCCTGTTTGATGATGTCGACATTGCGCTGCATTGGCACCCGGGAGACAGGAATTCAGCGGCGGCGCGTACGACGCTCGCAAATCGATCGGCAAAGTTTCGCTTCCGGGGCATATCTGCGCATGCGGCTGGTGCGCCAGAGAAAGCTCGCTCGGCACTCGATGGCGTAGAGTCCTTTAATTACATGATCAACATGATGCGTGAGCATGTCCCGCAGGAGACGCGTATCCACTACGTTATTACTGCCGGTGGCAATGCGCCAAATGTAGTCCCCGATTTTGCGGAGGTGTATTACTACGTGCGCAATCCGCAGGCGAGCATCGTCAAGGAAATTTGGGAGCGCGTGGAGGCGGCGGCGAAAGGTGCGGCAATGGGCACCGGTGTGGAAGTCGACTGGGAGATCATTCACGGTAATCACCCGCTCCTGATCAATGAAACGCTGGCAAAGATGATGGATAGCAAATTACGCGTTGTGGGCGGCGTTACTTACAACGACCACGAATTGGCTTTTGCCGAGGATATTTATCCGACGCTTAACCACCCGGAGCTGGCGATCGGCAGCCAGGAAGAGATCCAGCCTTATTCGGTGAGTCTCGGCTCCGGATCAACGGATGTCGGTGATGTCTCTATCGCTGTACCTACCGTTGGCCTGAGTACCGCGACCTGGGTACCCGGTACATCAGCACATAGCTGGCAGTCGACCGCGGCCAGCGGCATGACCATTGGTTATAAAGGGGCACAGGTCGCGGCGAAGACGCTGACGCTGGCGGCGATAGAATTATTTACTAACGAGGAGCTCAGAATAGCTGCCCGCAAAGAGTTTGAGCAGCGACGCGGTGGCGATTTTTATTACGAGGCACTGCTGGGCGACAGACCACCGCCGCTGGACTATCGTAAATAAGACCACCTCCGCTGGACTATCGTAAATAAATGAATACGCGCCAGAAAGCCGCAGGGCAAAGCTAAAACATCCGCAGAAACGGTATTTTTCGTGTTTCTGAAAAAAAATCGAAAATAAGCCCTATCCGATGGTTTTGTGGCTGCGCCGCCATTTTTGTTGTGATAACGCAACACTTAACATGGTAATGACCTGAATAACACAATTTGAAACTGAATTCGGCTGACTTTTGGCATTACTGATTTCAGGTGAAATCAGTCTCGTTCTAAATGTGCCATTTTTGCATCAATACAGGCGGGTTCTGGTTTGACAGCCCGTAGCTGTGCGAATAGAGTTGTTAGAAATAGTGAACGAATAAGTAAACGTACGTACTAAAGACTCCAATAGTCAGTACAACTACTTAAC
>Ga0164315_10001687_pt1 | contig 16648 bp, 19 predicted proteins | sample GuaBasSedimGuay6_FD_113737 | JGI IMG/M metagenome (GOLD analysis project Ga0164315, IMG submission 113737) | Subseafloor sediment microbial communities from Guaymas Basin, Gulf of California, Mexico - Guay6, Core 4569-2, 0-3 cm | ecosystem: Environmental > Aquatic > Marine > Hydrothermal vents...
CCCACGCTTATTAGCTGGTAGCGCTTTGTGCTATCGTTACCCACACGCGCCAAATGACTCGCCAATAAACCGGAACCGCACAACCCTACATGAAGCTTTCCCGCCTCTTGCCCGCTGGCGCGGCTGTGCTGCTGGCATTGCTGCTGCCGGTCGCCGGATTCTCCCAGTTCGCCTTACAACCAGGTCTGAACCCCATACAAGACCCCGGTTTACAGCGCGAACTGAACCGTATTGTAGATGCCAACGGCTGGGGTGACATGGTGGATAAAAACCGCCTGGCAATTGCCCTGGTGGTCTGTGGGTGGGCAAGGACTTTGGGCAAAGTCCCGCGCACAAGCGTGACCCCATCAGGGGCTTGTCCCACGGCGCCACGGTTTACCAGGTCGCCAGGCTGTACTACCGGTTGGCGATGGGCACGTTGCTTGACCTGGAACATACCCTGATGATGCGCGACATCCTGTCACGGCCCGGCATTAACCATAAATTTATCAAAAGGCTGGAGGGGCTGAATGTGACCATACTGCGCAAGTCGGGCAGCTGGAAAAGTTTCCACGCCGACAGCGCACTGGTGGAGTCCGCCGCCGGGCGCTATATCCTGCTCGGACTGGAAGATAACGCCGATGGCGAGCAGCAATTGCAGGCTCTGGCCAGGGCCGTGCACCAGTTAGTGACGAGCCTGTAACCAGTCCCGCTTACGGCGCCAACCCGTGGCGCCGCCTGATCAACTGGTGAATGCGCGTACCCAGGGTCTGATGGGCCACCGCGGAATTCTCGCGCAGCACGGGCGAAGAGGCATAGCGGATGCGCCGCTCGGTCATATACAGCAGGCGCTTGAGGGCGCGACTGCTCCACTCGTCCACCAGTTCGTCCTGCTCCATCTGCACCAGGTATTGCATAAGGCTGCGCGCGGTGGCATAGCTGAGCCGCCCGCCACCAGCCGCTTGCCCTCGCGGGTAAAGAAGCTGCCCTGGCGATTGTCGTTCAGAGACAGGTCATTGTCGGTCACCGGTTGCCAGAACGTCTTGTGGAATAAAGCGGTTTTGTCCGCGGCGGGTGTGCTATCGAAAAACGGCGTAATCTGTTCCTCTGGAATGGGATAGTCCGTACCAAACTGCCGCTGAGGCTCATCCTGGCCATCGGCGCGGCCTGTTCCCAGTCTCCCACGGTGGTTTGCGCCAAACGCCGCAGCGCCAGGGGCAACCACCCCTTGTCCGCAAGTTGCATCAGCCGCTCTGGCAGGGGTGCCGCCCGGTAGATGCGATCGATTTGCTCCGCCAGCGTGAGGCAGCAGGTTCGCCACCAGATAGCCCTGCTCGCGCAGTTCAAGGGTCTGCGCTCCACTGCCCGTGCTGGAACCCTCCACCGTGGGGCGTGCAGGCATAGGCCTTGGGCGGCAAGATGGTGCCATCACTGCAAAACCAACGAATACGGGAAAAGGGGCCGCGCGGCTGCTCCAGCCAGCTTTGGTATTTTACGCTGTTTTGCGACACGACAAAGGGGGAGACCAGCACCAATATCAGCAGGATCAATATTCTCAGATTCAAAACTCGGCTTCCACTATTACGGTTTATCACGTAGACAAGTATAACAGCGGTTACGGAAGCAAGAAGCGTTGTATGTACCCACATCGGAGGCGGAAAAGTACCGCGCCAGGGCCTTTATGTTCAAGGATATATCCAGTCTTCGTTACCTGGGCCTGCTGACACTGGCCCTGATAGTGGTCTGGGTGGTTACAGAGGGGGTGCCCCCACCGATTTTTAGTGTAGCTTCAGCACAATAGAACCACCAACAGGGAATACTGGCGAAGATTCTTTACTTGATCTGCGTCATAGCGAAGTTTGTCAACATGGGCATGATTAGTTGTCTTTGACAAACTATCTTTCTGCTATGAGTACAATTCCCCAAAAACTGGCTTCACTTCCCGGCTTCAGGCTGTTTCCCTGGGCCGCACCCCTGCGCCTTGTCCCCAAACCCCTGCAGCTGTTTGCCGCCCAAAATATTGCCAACCAGTTTTTGCGAGGGCAAATCGAAGAAGGCGAACTGGATTTTCTGGAAGGGCTGATCATTCGGATCAGAGTCAGGGATCTGGGCTACGACTGGGGCATCTCCAAGCTGGGTCAGCAACTGATTTTTGTTCAGGGCAGTGATGACGCCGAGGGGAGCATTTCAGGTGATAGTCATGAATTCCTGCTATTGGCCGGTCGTCGTGAGGATGCCGACACCCTGTTTTTCCAACGACGCCTGGTCATTGAAGGCAATACAGAACTGGGGCTGCAAGTGAAGAACCTGATCGACAGCATTGATCTCGATGAATTTCCCGCAGCGTTCAATCGTGCCATAGCCGCCGGCGCGGACTTCGCTGAGGCTCTTACCTGAAACCGCAACACCTTCCCCGTCAAACGCGGGCAATGATTTCCATACCCGGTTTGCCCAGCCAGTAACCATCGCAAACGGGCGATGTAAGCATCCCGTTAACTTCGGTATCAACCCCCTCCTCGCCATCGATGACGCGGTGATAGAGCTGAACAATCTCCCGGGTATGCCGAGGTTGGGGGCTAATACGCATAAAGTCCACCCCCAGATCTGCCAACGAGCGCCAATGGGGCAGCAGGTGCTGGATGCGGCCGGACTGGGTTTGAATACCGTTCAGTGTAAGAAATTCCTCCCCGTCCTGGCTGTACATGGGCAGGCCTTCCGGGTAGTCGATGCACTTTAGCTGGCAATCATCCTTGGCCAGATTGTGATGCCGGGCGGTAAAACACCGGGCGGAATATGCCAGGGGCATATGGCCAAAACTGAACACCTCGGTCTCAAGTTCACCATCGATACCCAGCTTGTGTGCATCGGCGAGAATATCCGCCAGGACATCCCGGGATAACTCCACCGGCATCACCCAACGGCGCAAGCCCGCACCCATCAGGTGTTTGAGAGTGTAAGCATTGTAGATATTAAGGGTCGCCCCTCCGACAAAAGGCAGTTTCTGCTCTGAGAGCAGTTGCACGGCCCCCATATCATTGGCTTCTACCAATAGCTCGCCATTGCGGCACAGCCGCTTGACGCCACCCAGTTCGGAGCCCGCCTCAATCAATGCCAGTGTTGAAAGCACAACCTGCTTGCCAGAGGCAGTGAGCTGCCTGGCCAGCTCTATCCATTCGACTGTTTTAAAGCTGCGTCGCTTATGACAGACCGTCTCTCCGAGATAAACCACCTCAAGGGGAGATGCAACCATCTCCTGATAAAACTGCTCGATAGTTTCCCGGGGCCAGAAATAGAGAATTGGGCCAAGTGACAATTGCATAGCTATCTCCCCCGAAATCACTGCCAGGGGCGGTGATAGGCACCCAGAGTTGTCTGGGCCCCCTCGGACACACCCGCCAGGGTTTCCATCCACCTGCCTTGTGCCACATAACGACCAGGGTCTGCGGCGCAAATGTCAATGGCATCGCGCCACACCCCGGCCACCTTGCCCACGTAAGCGACACTGCGTTGACGTCCTTCAATCTTGATCGCCACGATGCCCGCCTGTTGCAATTGTGGCAATAATTCCAGGGTGTTCAAACTCGTTGGCTCCTCAATGGCGTGGTAGGTGGAGCCGGCAACATTAAATCGCCCCTTGCACACCACCGGGTAGCCCGCCGGATCTCCCTCCTGGTAGCGGTCTATCAATACGCCATTCAACCTGGATTCCAGACCTCGATCTGTCTCCTCCCAGCGCACAGCACTGGCCGGCGAGCAGGCGCCACAGGTATTGGGCGACTCACCCGTTGCATACGAGGAGAGCAGGCAACGCCCCTCCACCATCACACACAGACTACCGAAGCCAAAGACTTCCAGCTCAACCGGGGCTTTTTGCGCCAACTGCTGCACCTGGGAGAGTGACAGCACCCGTGGGATTACCGCCCTTTGGATGTCGAACTGCTCCTTGTAGAAGCAAAGGGCCTCCACATTGGTGGCCGAGCCCTGTACAGACAAGTGACGGGATAATTGAGGATGGCGCTCTGCCGCGTAGGCAAGCACCCCGATATCGGCAATAATCAGGGCATCCACATCCAGGTCCGCAGCACCGTCTACCGCTCGCTGCCAGCGTTGCCAGCCACCCGGCTGCGGGTAGGTATTAATTGCCACAAACACCTTTCGCCCGCGATCGTGGGCATAGCGCACAGCCTTTTGGGCACTGCCATCATTGAAATTCAATCCGGCAAAATGCCGTGCATTGGTATCATCTTTAAAACCGATATAGACCGCATCCGCACCGTTATCGACGGCGGCTTTCAGCATGGGATAATTTCCCGCAGGACAAACTAACTCCATCAAGCCTCACCCTTTTATCGACTGGGAGCTATTCCTTATCCTGCTTCGGTACCTGCTTTTTGTCCTGTTCCGGAGCTTGCTCCTGCACCACAGTTTTTTCCTTTTTGGGCTCGGTATTCTGCCCACCACATCCACCACAACAACTATCACTCATACATCACTCCACATATCGGGGTTAAGGTTGGAGCGAAATAATAACCCAGTAATATCGTCGGTTAATTGATCGAGATCATTATCGCTCCAGGAGTGGTCGTAATATCCATTTAACCGGGTTGCCGACACCAGAGAGGGGTAACCAGCACCAATGCCAGCAGGGTCAATATTCTCAGATTCAAAGATCAGCTTCCGCTATCATGATTCATCGGGAAGGCGGCGCAACGAAATGGAGACTTGATAGATGCCCGAATCACCCCCCTACCTGGTCCCCCACAGCCAGGAAGAAATCGTCATTCTCTACGAGGACGCGGATCTGTTGCTGGTGCGCAAGCCCGACCTGCTGTTGAGCATCCCCGGGCGCCACCCCCTCAACAAGGATTGCCTGATCACCCGACTGCAGCTGCGCTACCCCACGGCGAGCATTGTGCACCGGCTGGACCTGGATACTTCCGGCATCATGGTCATCCCCCTGAACAAGCCCACCCACGCCCACATCAGCCGCCAGTTCCAGGAGCGCAGGGTGGAGAAGTCTTACCACGCGGTAGTGTACGGCGTGGTCCGGCAAGATAAAGGTGAAGTGGATTTGCCCATCGCACAGGACTGGGCGAATCGACCACGGCAGATGATCTGCCACGAACGCGGTAAATACGCCCTCACCCACTATACCGTGTTGCAGCGTGATGCCGATCGCACCCGCCTGCTGCTCAACCCGGTTACCGGTCGCTCCCACCAATTACGCATCCATATGCGCGAGCTGGGTCACCCCATACTGGGTTGCGATATGTATGCCCACGCGGCGGCACTGGCCATGGCAGGCCGTCTGATGCTGCACGCCAGTACACTCGGGTTTGAACACCCCGGCACGGGAAAATGGCTGCAGGAGGAGTGTCACCCCGATTTCTAACAAGAGACACCAACAGTAGACGCTTTTAGGCGAGGCGAAAGTACCCGAGTAAGCGGAGTGTACACGACAGGACATGCCGGCGCGGAGCCCGCCGGATTTCCCGCTATTTCAACAATGGATGATCCTCTGGCAGTTGCCGCGAAATCCACAAGGCCAGCTTGTGCTTCATATTCGGCTCGTTTTCCTGCCCTTTAGCGAGCGGCTGTATCAGCTTATCGTGCACCAGTAATCGATACAGGTAGGTAATCTTATCTTTTGCCGAATCGCTGGACTCAAATTTTGCCACGCCACGCTTTTTGGCGTAAACCGCGCCAACTTTCAGGGCATGACTCACCAGTTCCGCTTCGTGATTCAATTTTTTCATGATTTCCCCTGATGCTTCAAAATAAGGTCGCGCCCTGAGCTGTACCGAGATCTAAAGATACGCACACCAGTCACTCCAACTACCGGCGTACAGGGTCGCATCGTCCCGGCCCAGTAAGGCCAGCGAAAACAGATTGACGCAGGCGGTGACCCCGGAGCCGCAATAGACCACCAGGTGTTCCGCCTCCAGGGCCTCGCCCCAGTGCGCTTGTTGCTCACTCAGGTCACGAACAAGACCCTCAGTTGAGGTCACACCCTGCCAGGGCCGGTTGATGGCGCCGGGAATGTGGCCCGCTACCGGGTCGATGGGCTCTTCCAGACCCTGGTAGCGGCGTTCCTCCCGAGAATCCACCAGCAGGGCGCCCTCACCCTGGATCGTGCGCAAGCCATCGATATCGCAGCAGCCACTGAAGCTGGTCGCGGCAATCGCTGCACAGGGCCGCAATTCGGGCACCACGGTGTCGGGCCGGCCACCGGCATCAAGGAATGTCTGATAGCCGCCGTTCAGCAAGCGCGGCGCCCTGTAGCCCAGGCTGCGCATCAGCCACCACAGGCGGGCGGCGAAGGCCAAACGGGAATCGTCGTAGACAAGGACCTCCGTATCCGGCCTCACACTATACGCGGCCAGGGTCGCCGCAAAGTCGGCGGGATCAGGCAGAGGATGTCGCCCGCCGTATTCCCCCACGGGACCCGACAGGTCGCGATTCAAATCCAGGTAGTGAGCCCCCCGGATATGCCCCTGCCGATACAGCGCCCTGCCCTCCTGCGGGTCGGCCAGCGAAAAGCGACAGTCAAATATTACAGCGGGAGGTCCGGCCAGTAGTTCTGCGGGTTCGAGCAACATTTTGGTGACCACGTGGCACCCTCCATGACGAGGCACACCAGTGCCGTTTACGGGGCGATTGTGCCGCGCTTGCCCTTTATCAAATCACGCAAATAATCCAATAGTGTTTCCTGTTTAAAATCGGCGAACTCGCCCGCATCGAACCAAAGCCCTTCGCAGTAGGTGCAGCGGTCTATGGTAACGCTGTCATGGGTAACTTCTTCCATACCCTGCCCACACTTGGGACATTTCAAACTGTGCGTATCCGGGTCGTACTCCATTTTCGCTCCCTCTTATATTCTTATATTGTTATATTGTTATATTGTTACACAGTACACTGGCATTATAGGTTGGCTTTAGGTACTTTCCACTTAAATGTTCTACTGGCAGTACTGTGGGCAGCAAAATCATAAAATCGCATTGGAGCAGGAAACTAATCCGGGCCGTGGTCATCGCGGAATTGGCCTATCTTGCGATATTCAACCTGGCATTTCAGTTGCCCGCCACCCAATCGTTGATAAATTACGTCAAACCGGACAAATTCCATGTCTCCTGGGAAAATGCCTGGACATGGTACCCCTTTAGAGTGCATGCCACTGGCATTTCCGCCAATGGCCAATCCCGGTCACAGCAATGGCAGTTTGACGCATCCTCTGCTTCAGCTTCAACTTCCATTCTGGCACTGATACTAAAACGAGTCTGGATAAGCGATGTTGCCGTGACCGATGTCAACTATAGGCAACGTCCATTGCTGCGCGCTGACAGGGACTATACAGACAGTATTGCCTTCTTTCCGGACATCGAAGGGCGGGAGATCGCCCCGGCGGTAACCACACCCCGAAAGGATAAGCGGCCCTGGCGTCTTGCCATCGACAACATCAACGTTAGTGGCCATCACAGCTACTGGATCATGCAGTTCAGTGGTAAAGCTGCGGGCGATTTTAGCGCGGATCTCACGTTTGAAACCCGGGGCGGGCCTTTTTCCCTGAGCAATAGCCAGTTTGATGTGAAGCTGGACACAATGTACATCTATGGCAACAACGAGGTGTTCAAACAAGGGGTGGTGAAGGGACTACTGGAGTTTGCGCCTTTTGTACCAAAGGATAATAAGAGCATCAGTTTACTCAAATACCTGATGCTGGACGCCGACATCAGTATTAATGTTAACAGCCTGGCGTTTATTAACCTGTTTACCCGGAATTTCAACCAGATGACCATAGACGGCAGTGGGCAGCTCGATGGGCATGTTGCCCTGGAGCGGGGGCAGGTTCTCAGCGGCACTGATCTGTCTGTCGATGCGGACAATCTGATGGTCAATATTCTGGGGCATAACATCCAGGGCAGCGGCAACGTAGACCTGGTCGCAGGACCGGAACAATCCAGGCTCCTGAATCTCGCCGTGCAGTACAAGGACCTGGAAGTAACCCATATCGGAGATGAGAACCCCCTGCTGACGGGGGAGAATCTGGAACTGAAGATGACCGGATCCGACTCGTTGTTTGAAACCCCGGACACGTTGGATGAACATCGCAATTTGTCATTTTTTATCCAGGGCCTGGCCGCACCTGATCTGGCATTGTTTGGGCATTATCTGCCCGAGAAATGGCCTTTAGCGTTGTATGGTGGGACGGGCAATTTACACGGGATGGTCAGCCTGTCGGCCAACGCCGTGGACATCAACATATCCATCAGTTCACAAAAGGCCGATATTGGTATCAGACAGTACCGCTTTGACTCCAATCTCGACGCCGCGCTCAAACTGAAGAACACCTCCGTCTCTACCAGCATTACCAGTGTCGCCGGCAGCTATATCAAGCTCAATGGCGCCCACCTGCTGGTGGATGGTCGCCGTGGCACCACACCCTGGAATACATCGTTTATTATCAATGCCGGCGGTTTTAGCGTTCTGGATGAGGATGAAAAGCTGAGCGAAGAGAACCTTACGGATATTCTACAACTGGCAGGCAACTCTGATGGCAAGGAGCTTCTTGGCAACTTACATGGATTCATGGAGTTTGAGAGCAGTGCTTCCAGCCTGGAGTGGTTAGGGGTCTTGTTCAATAACAGCTACCTCACCAGCATCGCGGGCAGGGGGGAGTTAAATGGGGTTATCAAACTCGAATCTGGTCGGGCGGCAGTTGGCACTGACATAGAGGTCTTGTCGAATTCCCTGGAAATTGACATTCTCGACTACAGAAGTACTGGCAAGGGCAAAATCACCATGCGCGTGGATGAAGGGGACCCCGGCCCTGATTGGTTTATGGAGGTAGTGTTACGCGAAGCTGATTTGATACGACAGAATGAAGCAGATGCCTACATTGAGAATGTCAATTTGAACATACAGGCCACCGTAAAAAATATGTACCTGGAAAAGGCGGAGAGAGAACCCCTCTTCGCATTTAAAATCCAATCGGCCAATGTCACTGACATGTCAATTTTTTCCAGTTATCTGCCGCCCGATTCACCCTTCCAGTTTACCAACGGCTCCGCGTCTCTTAGTGCAGACATCCTGTTACAGCGTGAAGACGCCAACGGTTGGGTCCGCCTGGAGTCTACCGGCCTTGAAATGCGCACTGCTGATCAATCCGCAAGAGGCGACCTCACTGCCAACATCAAGCTGGTGGGCGGTGTTCCCGCCCAGATGATGTTCGACATCAGCGGCTCCGAATTGCGTCTCGACAATGTGCAGGTTATTGGTGAACAGGAGCAATTCGATGCAGATAGCTGGTCAGCCCGCTTTCTGCTGGTGCATGGAAAAGCCACTTGGAAGAAACCGCTGCGACTGGATGTCGACGCAGAGATCAATATAGCTGATTCCAGACCTGTTGTAGCAATGTTCGGCAACGAGGGAAAAAGGCCGCAATGGTTATTGAACATGCTCACTATTGAAGATATCAGGGGCACTGCGAGAGTGACTATTGCCAATGAACAAGTCGTAATCCCGTTTGCCCATGTCGTCAGTGACATCATGGAAGTGGGCGCCAAGGGCAGGATCAGCGAAACTCGCCGCGATGGCGTTATTTATGCCCGCTATAAAAAACTGGATGCCGTGGTCAAGATAACGGACGGCAAGAAAAATACAGATATTATTCGCGCCAGGGAAAAGTACGAAGCCTACCAACCTGCGGCACTTAGTCATCAAGATTGACCGAGCCATCGCGCCCGATAACCAGGTTACCGCCCTCGCGATTAGCGGTTAGTTGCGGAATCTGTTGGATAGTCCCGGCTAACACCGCCACAGGCAACGGTGATCCGCCTGGCTGTAGGCGGCTCCGATGGTGAACACACCCAAAATCAATGCAGTTGTCAGCTTCATAGTCAATCTCCTTGTGTAGCGTGTGATGCTGGAAATTAATTTAGCAGCGACTTACTGAACGAATACTGAACTGATTCAGATATTTCACAGTCGCTGCCAATAGCGTATCTTACACAGAACGACCAAGACGCGCCGCAGTTATACCCCCAGTACGGAGACTCCAGATGACATCAGCCACACGCTGCGTTGCAGCACTTCTCCTGGCATCCACTATTTGCGTGAATGCCGCACAGTCCAAACAAACTGACCCCTCCCCGGAAGCGGACGCCTCACCGCCAGCGCAAACCATGGATCTGAGCGAGGTGATTGCCCTGCTGCAACAGCAGCAAAAGGATCTGTCCGAGCAAAAAGAGTTACTGCAGGCCCAGTCTCTGGAGATCGCCGGTTTGAAACAGGAGTTGGATATCCTGCGAGCGCCAACGCCAACCGCTGCCAAAACCATAGCCGTAACCCCGGCTGAGGAACCCCCTGACACCACCATAACGCCAACGCAGCGCTTAACACCAGAACAGCTTGCCGTGGCCTCGGACACCTCCCAACCAAAGACCCAGGAGCAGAAGAAAATCGAGACTGGCAAGTCGGTTGCCAAGGCTCAGGCAGATGATCCGACCCGGGCGATGCTGGAAGACTTTATAGGCGGCTGGCGCCTGCCCGGAACAGACGCGGCACTGCGTATCGGCGGCTATGTGAAGGCATCCGTGGTCAACAGCTTTGACGGCCTGGAAATCAAGGACAGATTTATTGTCGGCTCCATACCTGTAGGCGATGATGGCGATGATGGCGATGATGTCGAGGCACAAAGCAGTATTACCGCCTCGCAATCGCGATTGAATTTCGACCTCAGGGAGCCCACTGACGTGGGTATTCTGCGCGCCTTTATCGAGGGCGACTTCGCCGGCGACGGTGAGACGTTCCGCCTGCGGCACGCGTTCGGGCAACGCGGCCAGGTACTGGCGGGAAAGACCTGGTCGGCCTTCGTAGACACCCAGGCAAGTCCCGAGGAGGTTGATTTCGAAGGCCTGAACGGACGCATCAACGTGCGCCAGAGCCAGGTCAGGATCATGCCCAACCTGGGTAAGGAGTACGAATTTCAATTTTCCATGGAAGACCCCAATCCCCAGGTCCAGAATGCCCAGGGTGTCTCCAAGGCACCTGATATCATCGCCAGCGCGCGCTTCCAACCCCATCCACGCCTGCACGTCAAGCTCGGCCTGCTCGGCCGTCAGATTCGTGCGCAGCTGAATTCAAGCGAGGGGACTGGCATTGAAAAGCAGTACGCCTGGGGGTCAACTATCAGCGGACGCTTCGCCACCCCGATGCTTGACGAGCGCGACAGCCTGCTGTTCCAGTTCAATGCCGGCGATGGCATAGGCCGCTATGTCAACGACCTGTCCAGCGTTGGCAGTTTCGACGGGATTATCGATCCCGAGACCGGTGAACTGAAATTATTCGATATCCTTGCCGGCTATGTATCCTTCCAACACTGGTGGCCCGGAGGCAGGAACATGCGGTCCAACTTCACCTTTGGCGTGGTCGAGGTGGACAACCCTGACTTTGTCTCTGGCGATGCCTATAAGCGTACCCTGCGTTTTTCATCCAACCTGATGTGGACGCCCACACCGCGCATCGATCTGGGCGCGGAGTATTTGTGGGGGAACCGCAAGAACGAGGACGGTAATAACGGCGATGCCACACAGGTTCAGGTGGCAGCGCGGTATCGGTTCTAGGGTATAATCCGCGCCCCTTAATCCACTCGCCCACAGGTCTGAATGATGTCCGAACTCCATGTCCAGCAATAAAGTCGGCTTCGTCAGTCTGGGCTGCCCCAAGGCCCTGGTCGATTCCGAGCGCATCCTCACCCAGCTGAAAATAGACGGGTACGAGATCGTACCCACCTACGAGGATGCCGAGATCGTGGTGGTAAACACCTGCGGCTTTATCGACAGCGCCAAACAGGAATCCCTGGACGCCATCGGCGAGGCCATCAGCGAGAACGGCAGGGTGATCGTCACCGGCTGCATGGGTGTGGGGGGTGACGCGCAGGCGATCATGGCCCGGCATCCCAAAGTGCTGAGTGTCACCGGCCCCGCGGCTTACGAGGAAGTGGTGGGGGCGGTGCATAAATACGTGCCTCACACCCCGGCACACGACCCCTTCAACGACCTGGTGCCGCCCCAGGGAGTCAAGCTCACGCCCCGCCACTACGCCTATCTTAAAATATCCGAAGGCTGCAATCACCGCTGCAGTTTTTGCATTATTCCCAGTATGCGTGGTGACCTGGTCAGCCGTCCAATCGGCGATGTCATGGCAGAGGCCGAGCGTCTGGTGCGAGCCGGGGTGCGTGAATTGCTGGTCATCTCACAGGACACCAGCGCCTATGGCATAGATACCAAATATCGCACGGGCTTCTGGAACGGCCGCCCCATGAAAACCCGTATGCAGGAACTATGCGAGGCACTGGGCGAATTCGGTATCTGGGTGCGCCTGCACTACGTCTACCCCTACCCCCATGTGGACAATGTCATTCCGCTGATGGCCGAGGGCAAAATTCTGCCCTACCTGGACGTCCCCCTGCAGCACGGCAGCCCCGAGGTGCTCAAGCGCATGAAACGCCCCGCCGCCGCAGAGAAGTCCCTACAGCGAATCGACAAGTGGCGTGACATCTGCCCGGATATCACCCTGCGCAGTACATTCATTGTCGGCTTTCCGGGGGAGACCGAGCGCGATTTCGATATCCTGCTGGACTTCCTGCGCGAGGCCCAACTGGACCGGGTGGGCTGTTTCGCGTACTCCCCGGTCAAAGGCGCCAAAGCCAACGACCTGCCCAATCATGTGCCGGAAGAAGTCAAGCAGGAGCGCTGGCAGCGCTTTATGGCGTTGCAGCAGGAAATCAGCAGTGCCAGGTTACGGGCCAAAATCGGTAAGACCGTACAAATCCTGATTGATGAGGTGGACGAGCAGGGCGCGATCGGTCGCTCCAGTGCCGACGCCCCGGAAATCGACGGCAGGGTCTTTCTCAATGGTGCAATCGGATTAAACCCCGGGGACTTCGTAGAGGCTGAGGTCACAGGCTCCGACGAATACGACTTGTGGGCCGGATAAGCCCGACAATATCACCGGGAAGGAGTGCTATGTGAACCTTTTGCTTTTCACCGACAGCGATCGCCTCGGGGAAAACCGGATCACGGTTCAAGACCACCGCCTGCAACACCTCTTGCAAGTGCACCGCGCCAAGGTGGGTGACCAGGTGCGAGTCGGCGAGCTGGGCGGCCTGATGGGCGAGGGACACATCCTGGAACTCAGCGACAAGCGCGCCGTGCTGGCCCTTGCTCTAAGCCTGCACCCGCCGGCCAAGCTGCCTCTCAGCCTGATTATTGCCCTGCCCCGCCCCAAGATGCTGCGGCGCATCCTGCGCAGTATGGCGGAATTCGGCGCAGCAGAATTGCACCTGATCAACAGCTATCGAGTGGAAAAAAGCTATTGGCAAACACCGGTATTACAGGCTGCAACCATCCATGAATACCTGCTGCAGGGCCTGGCACAATCCCGCGACACCATGCTGCCACAAATACACTGCCACCCGCGCTTCAAGCCGTTTGTCGAAGACCTCTTACCCGCAATGACCGAGGACCGGTGCGCCCTGCTGGCACACCCCGGCGACTACCCTCCTTGCCCGCGGGAGGTGCGCGGTGAAACCGTGGTGGTGATCGGGCCGGAAGGCGGCTTTATCCCCTATGAGGTGGAGAAACTGCAGGAGGCAGGCTGCGAGGCGGTATCTCTTGGCCCGCGTATCCTGCGGGTGGAAAATGCGCTTACCAGTCTGCTGGGCAGGCTGTTTTAGGCAGCGGCAAACCAGCTTTTTTTGACGACGATCAAGACACGGCAGCCATAATAGCGCTAACGTGGCGGGGATTGCTTTTTTTACTCCCAAACGAGGAAGCGCCATGTTCACAGTAGCAGAAATCATGACCCGGGAGCCTTACTCACTGGGCCCCGACGACAGCCTGGCGAGTGCCCGCCAAATGATGACGGAGCATCACATACGACATATCCCCGTGGTGAGCGGTGACGGCGGCCTGATCGGGCTGGTGTCACAGCGTGATATACTGGCCGCGGAGGACTCAACCGTGCTGAACAAAGAGGGAGGGCCGGACTCACGGGATCGGTATGTGGCCATCTCCTCCGTTATGACCACACCGGTGCAGACTGTGGAAGAGCACGCGGGCCTACGCGGCACCGCCATGCACCTGCAAAAGCACAAATTGGGTTGCCTGCCAGTGCTGAACAAGGGCCGGTTGGTGGGCATCATCACCGATTCCGACTTTGTCACCATTGCCGTCAACCTTATGGAACAGCTGGAAAGTACGGAGCCCGAGGAAGACGAGTTCAGCGACTAAAAAACGAACCGGTGCTAAATCCCGGGCTTTATTCCACAGTGAAATCGGTATGACCTGACTCATCCTCGCCGTCGGTAGATAGACTCAATTGGTCCAGGCCATCTCCGGACAACTCACCCCGGTGCCGCCCAAGCCACAATAACCGTCGGGATTTTTAGCCAGGTATTGCTGGTGATAGTCCTCCGCATAATAAAACTTGGGAGCGGGCAAAATTTCGGTGGTTATGGTGCCGTAATTCGCCCGATCCAGCGCCTGCTGGAACGCTCGCAGAGATGACTCTGCCTGACCCTGCTGCACCTCATCGAAAGTGTATATACCGGAACGGTATTGGCTGCCCATATCATTGCCCTGACGCATACCCTGGGTGGGGTTGTGCCCCTCCCAGAACAGCCTGAGCAGTTGCCCATAGCTGACAATGACGGGATCGAAAACCACCAAAACCACCTCATTGTGGCCAGTCTGCCCGCTGCACACCTCCGGATAGGTGGGATTGGACGTTACCCCCGCAGCGTAACCGGCCGCGGTGGTAAATACCCCCTCTACCTGCCAGAATTTGCGCTCCACCCCCCAGAAACAACCCATACCAAATAGCGCCTGCTGCAAGGGCACGGGAAAAGGGCCCTGCAACGGATTGCCGTTAACGTAATGTGATGCGGGAACCGACATGCTGTACTTCCTGTGCCTCTTTCATGGCTTCATGGCTTCATGGCTTCATGGCTTCATGGCTTCATGGCTTCATGGCTTCATGGGATTCATGGGATTCAAGTATAGCGGTAATTGGGATACAGTAGGCCGGAATTTGACAGGGGTGCCCCTTCCCCTTTGATGCCTCTACGGTGTAAGCTGGGGGCATCAAGGTGAGACCGCAGTCGCGAGATTCACGCCATTGTCACAATTTACGATTAATGTAGTCCCGGTTAAAAAAACAGGGGGCGGCACCTGACCCTTTAAAGAAACCGGACAAGTGCAGCACCCATTTGATAATTACGGATGCTATTTACGATAACTCTATGTTTTACCAATATAAATCCAGTATTCAACTCACAAAAATCAGTTGGGTGCTGCACAAGGACAAAGAAACAAGAAAATGAATACAGTAAGATTCAACGCTCGAGAACTGTGCAGTCGCAAGCTCTGGCAACTGGTTAATACACCAACAAGCAAGAAAGTCACTGATGAAGAACTGGTGGAAGCGCTTACCGAACTGGCCACGCGCCGCAATTACCTGGCCCAACTGCAGGAAACCGGCAAACTGGAGGAATATAACAAGGGCTCCTGAGAGCCCGCAATACCTCTGAAAACACTATGGCCAAACTCCCGTCCCGCCGATCCTCCTCTGCCGAGATAGACCGCTTCCTGCACAAAAGTAAGGCAATTACGCAATTTGTCGAGAAACAACCGCGCCTGATGTTTGCCGTGGATGCCACCGCCAGCCGCCAGCCCACCTGGGACAATGCCAGCTACCTGCAACAGGAGATGTTTCGCGCCACAAACAAGGTCACCGAGCTTGCGGTACAACTGTGCTACTACCGGGGTTTCCACGAGTTTTATACCAGCAGGTGGTTGACGGACAGCAAACAACTGGCGCAACTGATGGGGCAGGTACAATGTGAAGGAGGACACACCCAGATCGCGCGCCTGCTGCGCCACGCTCAGGGTGAGCAACGCAAAACTTCGGTAAAAGCCCTGGTGTTCATCGGTGATGCCGTGGAAGAAAGCGCGGACACCCTGTGCCAGCTCGCGGGGCAGTGCGGCATGTTGCAACTGCCCCTGTTCCTGTTTCAGGAGGGGCACGGTAGCGGCGTGGAAAAAACTTTTCGCGCCATGGCCAAACTCAGCAGTGGCGCCTATGCCCACTTCGACAGCCACAGCGCCAGCACCCTGGAGGCCCTGCTCGGCGCCGTGGCCCGCTATGTCGCCGGCGGGCGCACAGCGCTTGAAGACAGTGGCAGTGACAGTGCTAAACTGTTGCTCCAACAACTCAAACCCTAAGGACTGATGTGGCCCGACTAATACTGTTACTGGCAGCCATTGCCGTTGTCTATATCCTGTTCCAACGGGCTCAGTCAGTGCCCCCGCATAAGCGTCGGGCCGAATATATAAAAATGGGCCTGGGCGTGGCGGTGGTGATAGTGATCGGCCTCACGCTCACCGGCCGTATGCACTGGATAGGCGCAGCCCTCACCGGCCTGCTGGTAGTCCTACGCCAGTTTCTGCCCACGCTTATTCGCCTGTTTCCCATGCTCGCCGCCATGCGCGGCAGCAGCGCCGCCCCCAGCCAGGGGCAGAGTTCCACGGTGGAAACCACAATTCTGCGTATGCAACTGGATCACGACAGCGGCGACTTACAGGGTGAGGTGCTCAAGGGCAGCTTCCAG
>Ga0164315_10001688_pt1 | contig 16643 bp, 19 predicted proteins | sample GuaBasSedimGuay6_FD_113737 | JGI IMG/M metagenome (GOLD analysis project Ga0164315, IMG submission 113737) | Subseafloor sediment microbial communities from Guaymas Basin, Gulf of California, Mexico - Guay6, Core 4569-2, 0-3 cm | ecosystem: Environmental > Aquatic > Marine > Hydrothermal vents...
GGATTTAATACTCCTGGATAGCAGGTTGCACGTTTACCATCCAATAATCCTGCGGTTGCAAGCACGAGTGGTGCAGCACATATTGCTGCAACAGCCTTGTTGGACTGGTGCAATCTTTTCAACATTGCGTGAATACGAGTATCTTCATTCAGATTAGTACTGCCGGGCAACCCACCAGGCAGAATAATCATGTCAAATTCATCGTAAATGACGTTGTCCAAGTTTGTGTCGGCCGTTAAATGAACTCCTCGGCTAGCTGTTATGGATGGCTGTTCAAGGCTGGCAGTGATGACAGTAATATTTGCACGACGTAATAAGTCTATTAAAGTAACTGCTTCCAGTTCTTCACAGCCTTCAGCAAGAGGGATAATAACACTTGGCATGTCGTGTATTCCTATTGTTTAGGGTTCAAGATATTTATCCCTTTAAGCAGGTTCAATGCTTCTGATAGGGGATAATCGGTGACTGCCAATGGCGCCGCTTCATCAGCTTCTGTAGCTTCATCAGCCGCTGCATCAATATCTTCATCAGTATCTTCAGTAGTTGATTTAGTTTCACCATTTCCATTTTCAAGGTGTCCGGACAAGTCTTGTTCACGTAAAGGTTTAAATTCGCTTTGTTCTGAGGATGAGACTTTAACACCGCTGACCTTGATATCAGGTACGATTCCTTCAGCTTGAATTGAGCGGCCTGAAGGGGTGAAATAGCGCGCTGTGGTCATTTTAACTGCAGTGTCATTGGTCAGAGGCATAACAGTTTGAACCGATCCTTTACCAAATGTTTTGCTGCCAATAATAACGGCACGGTGATGATCTTGTAATGCGCCAGCAACAATTTCAGAAGCTGAAGCTGATCCACCGTTTACCAGTACGACTAATGGTGCACCTTTTAATAAGTCATCTGGTTTGGCGTTAAACTTTTGTTTGGATTCTTCAATTCGACCATCGGTGTAGACAATCAAGCCCTTGGTAATAAAGGCATCCGAAACATCAATGGCAGCATTTAACAGCCCGCCAGGGTTGTTGCGCAAATCAAGAACTAAACCTTTTAGGTCGCCATCATTTTCAATTTTAAGCGCACTGATTGCTTCTTTTAGGCTTGGGCCAGTACGTGATTGGAAGGTACTGATTCGGATGTATCCATAGCCAGGCTCAAGCATTCTTTGTTTGACACTCTTCACTTTGATAATGGCACGGGTAAGTTCGATTTTAAGAGGTTTGTCTTCACCTTCTCTAATAATTGTAAGTAAAAGCTTACTACCGGGCTTGCCCCTCATAACATCTACGGCATCACCTAGGGACATTCCTTTTACGGGTGTGTCATCAAGTCGAACAATCAAGTCGCCGGCAAGAACGCCTGCTTTTGCAGCAGGTGTGTCATCAATTGGAGATACAACTTTAACAAAGCCATCTTCCATGGTGACTTCGATTCCAAGACCACCAAATTCTCCTGAAGTACCCTCTCGTAATTCTTTAAAATCGTCTAGGTCCAGATAGGTTGAATGAGGGTCTAGTCCAGAAAGCATGCCACGAATAGCATTTTGTAATAACTCTTTATCTTCAACTGGCTCAACGTAGTTGTTTTTAATCCTGCCAAATATCTCTGAAAAGGCTCGGAGCTCATCTAGTGGCAGATCAGATTTGTTACTTGGTTTATCGGCAAACACCATTTGGCCAAAGATTAGTGTTGCTCCGAGAGCTGCACCGGCACTAATTAAACCAAAATCACGATTAAAAAAACTCATAGCTTTTCCTTAAAATAATATCTAACCTAACTTTGTTTGCCTAACCATTTTGTTGGGTTGGTTGGGCTTCCTTTATGTCGAACCTCAAAATATAAACCAGTATGCTGACGAATACCTTTGTCACCGCTTAGCGCAATTAGTTCGTCTGTGCTGACGGTGTCCCCTACTTCTTTAAGTAGTGTCTGATTGTTGCCATACAATGTCATATATTGATCGCCATGATCAATAATCAATAACAGACCAAAGCCACGTAACCAGTCTGAAAAGACTATGTGTCCAGCAGCAGACGATCTTACATTGTTACCAGTGGGCGCTTGGATCATAATGCCCTGCCACGTGAGTTTACCAAGATTTCGTGAGCTACCATAGCGTGCAATGACTTTTCCTTTAATGGGCCAGGTGAGTGAACCCTTCCTGCTGGCAAATTTAAAGTGATCGAATTTTTGTGGTGCGGACTTGGTTTCTTTCTGTAATGAGAGTGATTTCAATAATGTTTGAAGCGATTGCTCTTCTTCACGTAGTGCAGAAATACGAGTGCCTTGAGCATTCATTTTTATCTCTAGTTGTTCTACGGTTGCTAGGCGCCTCCGATTGCTTCTCTGCAGCGCTTGTTGCTGCTGTTGGCGCTGTTCATACAGTTGCTGCTGGCGCTGTTGGGCTGCCAATAATTGTTGTTGATTGCCGGCCAATAATTGTAGTGTAGAACTGATATTTATTAATTGCTGCTGGCGGGCTTGATGAAAATAATCGAAATAAATACTAGCCCTGCTCAGGCTTGCCGGATCGTGTTGATTTAATAATACTTTCAAATAGTTAGGTTGCGCATTGATGTAGGCAGAACGTAGCTGATTACTTAGTGCTTTGAATTGCTGGGCATGGGATTTCTGTTGTTGTTGTTGTTGTTGTTTTAGCTTATCAAGTTGGGATGTTTGTTGTTTGAGCTGTTGATCAAGCTGGTGTAGTTCACGATTAAGTTTTGATACAGCCTTACTCTGCCTTTCGAGTTGTTGGTAGAGCTCTGATTTTGAAGCTTTATTTTGACTGAATTCCTCAGATAGCGTTTGGAGTTCTGCTTGTACATTTTCCAATCGCTGTGTTGAATCAGTTTCAGCCCAAGAGATGCTTGTAAATAATAATAATGAGGTAAAGAAAAGGAGAATGCGCACGCTAAGCTATTTTAATTTGACCAATAAATGTTGTCCCATTTCAGCTGGAATAGGCAAGTCCATCAGCGTTAACATGGTTGGTGCAATATCTGACAAAGTGCCCTGTTCGACACATTCAGCTTCTCGGCCGGCATAAATTAACGGTACTAAATTATTGGTATGAGAAGTATGAGGCTGCCCTGTTTTTTCATTCATCATTAATTCAGCATTACCATGATCGGCGGTAACTATCATTTCACCACCAACTTGTTTTAAGGCTGACCATACACGACCTAAACAGTTATCTAGTGTTTCTACGGCCTTAATAGCAGCTTCATACTTGCCGCTATGGCCTACCATGTCGGCATTAGCAAAATTACAGATAATGATGTCATATTCATTGCCATGAATGGCTTTAACTAGGCGATCTGCAACTTCTGGCGCACTCATACTCGGCTGTAGATCATAGGTGTCTATTTGAGGTGATGGCACCAGAATGCGATCTTCACCTTCAAATGGTTTGTCTCTGCCACCATTAAGGAAAAAGGTGACGTGAGCATATTTCTCGGTTTCAGCTATCCGAAGTTGATGCAAACCAAGTGAAGAGACGTAGGCGCCCAAAACATTATTGAGTTTCTCAGATGGAAAAGCAGTTGGAGCCGTGAAATCTTTTTTGTATTCAGTTAGAGTGACAAATTCGGCTAAATTAATAGTTCGAGCACGTTCAAAACCGGTAAAGTCAGGGTCGATAAAACAGTTAGTTAATTCACGAGCACGATCAGATCGAAAATTCATAAATACCACAACATCACCATCCTGAACGGTAATGGACTCTCCGCCCTCGGGAATAATTGCGGTGGCAGGTACGAATTCATCTGTTTTATCATTACGATAGGCCTGAGCTAGGGCTGAGAGAGCATTAGGCGCTTGGTATTCACCCTCTCCTTCTGTGATCAGTTGATAGGCTTTGGCTACCCGATTCCAGCGTTGATCGCGATCTAGGGCATAAAAACGACCAATTATAGAAGCAAACTGCCCACCACCAAGCTGTTTGAATTTGGCTTCCATTGCTTCAATTGATGTTTGTGCACTTTTGGGTGGTGTATCGCGGCCATCTAAAAAGGCATGTACATAGACTTTTTTAACTCCTCGTTGAATTGCTAGCTCGACCATGGCATGGATATGATCTTCATGGCTATGAACACCACCTGGAGATAACAATCCTAAAATATGGACCGCCTTGTCATTTTCCAGTGCCAGATCGACAGCATTAGTTAAGGTATGATTGGTAAAAAAAGAACCAGTACGTATAGCGCGGCTTACACGAGTGAACTCCTGATAAACTACCCGCCCCGCCCCTATATTGAGATGCCCAACTTCTGAATTACCCATCTGATTAGCAGGTAGGCCTACAGCAGCACCAGATGCGCTAATTAAGGTATGAGGGTAGTCTTGCCAGAGGTGATCCCAAACTGGTGTGTTAGCACCATAAATTGCGTTGTATTTTGGATCTTCACTGTAACCCCAACCGTCTAAAATAATTAGCGCTAATGGGCGGTGAGGGTGGCTCATGGAATCATCCTTATATCTCGAAAAACCTACTGTTTAATTGTAAAGTTCTATGGAATACATGCAAATCATTGAAAATGCCGTGTATTATATGGGCTTTTGTGACTAATTGCAGTCACTCAAGTATTTGGTGAAAGATGTGACCCAAGCTGAAAACACAGTGCTCATAGCTCATGATGCTGACATTGAGCGTGCGGCATTTGCTTTAAAAGCAATGTCCCATCCATTGCGTTTGAAAATTTTGTGCGCAGTAGGCGAGCAAGAACTGGCTGTTCAGGATATTGTTGAGTGTGTTGGTACAACACAAAGCAATGTGTCTCAACATTTAGCCAAACTAAGAGATAAAGAAATTTTGGCTTCGCGCCGTGATGCAAATCGAATCTATTACCGTGTGAAGGATGGACGGACGTTGCGCTTGATTGAAATGATGCGTGACGTTTACTGTTCTAGCTGACTGTAATTTAGATTCCTCAATTATTAGGTTTAATATGGAAAACGCAGGTGAATTTGTTGTTAATCACTGGATTTTGGTAACACTATTTGTAGTGTTGGCATGGATGGTGTTGTCAGACTCGTTGAATCGAAAATTATCAGGCGTCAACCCTGTAGGCACCACACAGGCAATCCAGCTTGTGAATCAACAGCAAGGGTTGTTTTTGGACATCAGAGAAGACTCGGAGTTTAAGAAGGAGCATATTGCAGACTCGGTAAGCATGCCTCTTTCAAGTTTGGCAGATAATTTGGTATCGTTGAATGATCCTGAACAAGCTATTATCTTAGTTTGTGCTAGCGGTCAACGAGCACGGTCAGCAGCAAAACAACTCCGCAGTAAGGGCTTTTCTGAAATATATGTCCTTACTGGGGGCTTAAATACTTGGAAAGAAGCCAAGTTGCCCCTATTTAGTTAATTGATAGGTTTAACGTGGCTAAAGTTGAAGTGTATTCCTCTGCGCATTGTCCCTTCTGTGTAATGGCAAAGCGATTGTTAGACCGTAAAGGCGTTTCATATGAGGAGATTCGAGTTGATTTGGATCCAGACAAACGCCAAGAAATGATGAAAAAAAGTCGGCAACGAACAGTGCCGCAAATTTTTATAAATAATGAGGCCATCGGCGGTTATACCGATTTGGTGGCTATAGATAACTCTCAACGGTTGGACAGCTTGCTGGCCCAATCATAAATTAATTAAGCTTAAGGAAACATCATGGCTGAAGAAAACGCATCACCAACCGAAGAACAAGCAAGGTTTGTTATTCAAAAAATTTATACTAAAGATATTTCTTTTGAGACACCTAATTCGCCAGATATTTTCCGTGACGAATGGAAGCCTGAATTAGACCTGCAATTGGGTAATGAATATGCTCGCATCGATGATGATAATCATGAAATCACTTTAACGGTTACTGTTACAGCGAAAGTGGCTGATAAAGTTGCGTTCCTGGTTGAAGTTAAACAAGCAGGTGTATTTTCTCTGACTGGTTATAGCGATCAAGAAATGGGTCCATTAGTCGGTAGTTACTGCCCTAACACCTTGTTTCCATTTGCACGAGAAGTTATTTCAGATATCGTCTTGAAAGGTGGGTTTCCACAATTAGTGCTTGCCCCAGTTAACTTTGATGCCTTGTACATGAATCAAATTGAACAAGCCAAACAACAAGCTGCACCACAAAACACCACGCACTAATTATCTAGGTAGTGACGTTGTCAGATCAAGTAGATCAGCTTTTCCCCACTACTGTTGTTGGTGCTGGTGCGTGGGGGACGGCTCTGGCTATTGCAATAGCCAGAAATGGTCACGATGTTTTGTTATGGGGTCGTGATGCTGAGCAATTGACAGGCATGCAGCAAACACATAGTAATGAGCGATATCTGCCAGGATTAGAATTTCCTGATACTTTGAAAATTGTGACGGATTTTGAGCAGGCAATAAAAGCTGCCAAACATGTACTGATTTCAGTGCCGAGTATTGCGTTCAGTGATATATTGAAAATGATAAAGCCATTAATTACTGAAGGAATACCGGTGAGTTGGGCTACAAAGGGGTTAACACCAGAAACCGGGTGTTTCCTTTATGATACAGCCGCCACTATATTGGGGGATTCACACCCGTTAGCTGTTATTTCAGGTCCTTCCTTTGCTGCAGAAGTAGCAAAAGATTTGCCTACAGCAATAACCGTGGCTTCTCGAGATGATGTTTTTTCTCAAAATATAGCATCGGCAATGCATCGCCCAACCCTACGCGTTTATACTTCTCGTGATGTATTAGGTGTTCAGATAGGTGGTACAGTAAAAAATGTTTTGGCAATCAGTGCGGGTATCGCTGATGGCCTTGGCTATGGAGCTAATGCGCGTGCAGCATTGATTACTAGAGGAATGGCTGAAATTTTACGTTTAGCTGCTAGTTTAGGAGCGCAGACAGAAACTATGTTTGGTTTATCGGGCATTGGTGATTTAATTCTAACCTGTACTGATGATCAAAGTCGGAACCGACAGCTTGGTTTAGCGATTGGTAGAGGTTTATCTGTTGAGCAAGCAGTTGCAGAGGTCGGAAAAACAGTTGAAGGAATGCATGCTGCACGAGAAGTAATGATGCAAGCTCGGCAAGCCGGTATTGAAATGCCTATTGTTGAACAGGTTTGCAAAATTCTATTTGAAGGGTACGATCCACGTGAATCCGTACAAGCTTTACTATGCAGGGAACAAAAAGCTGAAACCACCGACCCTGCACCAAAATTGAAAAATTAAAGAGGAATTGTTATGCGGCAGTTTGTTAAATATAGCGGTATTATCGCTGTCAGCTTGATCTTGGCTAGCTGTGGAGGAGGGATGTTCAAAGCAGATAAGCCTGAAACAGATGATGATATTTTATTGGGTCAAAAGGGGCAGACCTTGTGGGAAGCAAAATTGCAATACGTCAAGATTGTTAACCAAGATGTGTCTAGTATAGCGAACGAACAGCCTGCTGCATTGACTCGTGAAGAACTGCGTGCAGTGTTGAGCTCTTTATATGTCACTGAGTCACTTGCGCTTGGATTGAGGGAGGTTGAAAATCCATTATTCTCAATTGGTGAGCTACAAATTTTGAGCACAGCAATTTCTAATGGATTGGCACAGGCAAATGATAGTGAGGATATTAACTTTGTTACTATTGGTGTTCATCCTAGTGCTTTAGCTAATGAGCGTAAAACTACCTCCGGTAGAGTCTTTATGAGCGGTGGTCGCTTGAATATTATTTTCGGCCTTATTCATGATCCATACAGCGATAAAGACAAAGCTACTAGTCAGCCAATTGATCGCCGAATTCATCCTTTGTTGCCGGGTTCGCGCAAAACTGATTCAAAACCAAAAGCACTTGTTGCATTGGATTCAGGACAATCTTTTTATCTCGATCCTGATACAGGTAAAGAGCGGACAGATTGGCTAGTAATTGATATTGCAACAGTACTCAAAGTGGTAGCAGAGCGTAAAGCAGGTGATGATGGTGTTAGCCCTGAATTGCGAGAAGATATTGCACGTAATAAGCAAGAAACAAGTAATTTGCGTCATGATGTCAGTAATATGAAGGAGATCTTATTTGATTTGACTGATGAAATCGGACAGCTGAAGCAACAAATTGAAAAGTTAAACGCAAAACCTTAACTTTTTAGAAATTCATTTCCATAAAAAGGGAGCCGATGCTCCCTTTTTTATTGCATGCTATAAGCTGTAACGGCGATCACCGAGCTGGATCCGTGGCAGCAATTGCCCAAGATTGCGACATAAGGTTAGAACTTTAAAAGTTTCACCCATTTCTGCGGGTAGAGTAAGGCGTTTAATTTCGCTTGCCTGCTGGAGCATTAATAGCTCATCAGCATCGTCGTGGGATAGCGTCAGCTCAGTGATTCCTCCCGCTAGTAGGAAATCAGCTTGTGATTGAAAACTAGTTACCTCAAGGCCATTATCAATTGCAGTTTGCGCCAGAGCAGTAAAATCAACATGAGCAGTGATATCTTGTAAGCCCTGAAGAATAAGCGGATTGTCATGCCCCTGATGCTGGTAATAGCACATCAAAGAGCCGGATGTGCGCTGTGGATGATAATAAGTTACTTGAGGATAACCATAATCAATAATGAAGATAGTACCTTGTTGCAGGCAGTCTGCAATACTGGCTAGCCAGCCTTCAGCAGCTAAATTTACTTCAGTTAAATAGTCACAGTCACCGATTAGTGATTGGATTTCAGCAGCGCGATTAGCAAGATGTGGCTGAGAAAGTTCACCTTTACACCATTGCAATTGCTGACCATCATTTTCAATATAACGTTCACTAATCTTGCCAGCCTCGAACTGTAAGCTATGTACAGGCATCGCATCACACACTTCATTAGCTAACACGACACCAACAAAATTTTCAGGAATTTTATCGAGCCAAGTCACTTTATCTACGAGGTGAGGTATCATTGTTTTCACAGTGTGTTGCTGCCTTTGCCGTAAGTCAGCACTTGCTTCGATAATATAGTATCGCTCAGGAAGGTATTGCTTATTTTCCAGTTCTTTTAAAATATCAGCAGCCATTTTGCCGCTGCCTGCGCCGAATTCTAGAATATTGGCTTGCTCGAGTTGCTGGAAAACATCTCTAATATGACATGATAAAGTGCGAGCAAATAAAGGTGATATTTCGGGTGCAGTAGTAAAGTCCCCTTGTTGGCCTAGCTTCTGACTACCAGCACTGTAGTACCCCAACCCTGGGTAATAGAGACATAAGTTCATATAATCAGCAAAGGTAATCTTGCCACCAGCATCAGTAATATGTTGCTGGATGACAGCGAACAATTGATCTTGGTATTGTTGTGCAATACTGTCTGGTGCGGGTAGGGTGTTAGAAAAAGTCATAGGAGGTCAGGTGTTAGAAAATGTAGTTTTAGTTACAGGAGCCGGTCGTCGTATTGGTTATCATATCGCAAGGCGCCTACATCAGGATGGCTATACGGTTGTTGCTCATTATCGTACGCATACAGCTGAGATCAAAGCTTTATCGGATTTAGGCGTAACAACAATGCAGGCTGAGTTTTCAAATAAAATGGCTATTCTACAATTTATTCAGGTTTTGCAGGAGTATTGTGGCAGCTTTAGAGCTCTGATCCATAATGCATCGTCATTTGAACCAACAGCAACAAATTTAACCGAGGCTGCTGACCAGTATGAGCGGTTTTTCCATGTGCACATGATGGCGCCATTTTTGATTAACCAGGGCTTGTATCCGTTGCTACAGGGTACGATGGAAGATCCCGCTGATATTATTCACATCACTGATATCAATGTTGAAAATCCGACAGTAGATTTTGATATTTATGGCACAACCAAGGCTGGCTTACATAATATGATGCTTGTTTTAGCCAAAAAATTTGCACCTAATATAAAAGTGAATGCTGTCGCCCCTGGCCCAGTTTTATTCACAAAACAACATTCTGTGGAAGTAAGACAACAGATGCTGGATGAAACGCTTTTAGCGAAAGAGGGTGGTGCTGAACCAGTATATATGGCGGTAAAAAGCTTGTTAGATAATCCGTTTATTACTGGAGCCAGTATCCCGGTTGATGGTGGTCGCCGTTTGTCCAAACGTTAAACTATCAGAAGTTATTTCTACGCCGGTTTGAGTGAGCGAGAAACTATTTCCTGATAGAAAAGCAGCAATCTCTTCTAACAAGGGATAAAGAAAATATTCATCTGTAATGCTGTTGGTAGGGCGATCGAGATCATCAGGAAACTGTGCTTTTGTCAGGATATCCAGATCTGCAGGACGATCTTTGTGTTTTCTATCTGGATCGTTGCGATCCCGTCCGAGTTGTACCTCAATAGCATTACAAATCATTTTTAAATCAGCTTCACTACTGTTTGTTTCAATAAACACCACTACATTAAGGAAGTCGTGTTGACTGTTCATTCCAATAGGGGGGATTTTGAGCACACGACTTAAAGTGAGTTGAGGATAATGATCAAGTAATAGACTAATAATAGAGCCTATATTCTTGACTGGGTTAATATTGCTACCGATACCAAGTAAATAGCCAGATTGTGGAGGGCTCATTTTTTAGTACGTTCAATGACTATTTTAGCGATGTTTTGACCATGAAGAGCAACCGGCTTACTCAACGATAATTTAAGTTTGGGAATGGGGTATTCTTTTAGTAGTAATGAACATAGATCTTCAGCCAGCGTCTCAATGAGTTGATAGCGACTAGCTTCCACGAAGTTAACGATAGTTTGTGCAATATCACCATAATTGAGTGTGTCGACAATATCGTCACTTGCAGCGGCAGCGCGGATATCCCAATCTATTTCAAGGTCAAATCCTAGTGTTTGCAGGGTTTCTTTTTCCCAGTCATAAATGCCGATAAAGGTGTCGACTTTTAGATCGTTAAGAAATATTTTGTCCATGTGAGATCTCTGCTCAAAGGTGGAAATAACTGTTAATAGCCCTATAATGAGACGATAACTAACTAAATGGCATCATATCATGCTAGAAACCATTGCTTTACCGTTGATTGTTATTGTTGGCGCTTATTTAATAGGCTCTTTATCCAGCGCTATTATTTTATGTAAGTTAGCAGGTTTACCCGATCCTAGAACACAGGGCTCTGGTAATCCAGGTGCTACCAATGTACTCCGCTTTGGCGGTAAGAAGTTGGCAGCAACAGTATTAATCATTGATGTTATTAAAGGCATATTGCCAGTAGTGATCGCTAGATTATTGGATTTAGATACAACATGGTTGGCCGCAACAGCATTTGCTGCTTTTCTGGGGCATCTCTACCCAATATTTTTTGACTTCAAAGGTGGTAAAGGTGTTGCCACAGCATTAGGAGGCTTGCTGGCTCTATCTCCACCACTTGCTGGCTGTATATTGCTTACTTGGTTGGTGGTATTTGCAATTAGTCGTATTTCATCCTTGTCGGCCATCACTGCAGCAGCACTCACACCTTTCTATAGTCTGTGGATGATTGATAGTATTAATGCACGTTGGATTGTTTTTGTAATGGCTGTGATGTTGTTGGTTCGCCATCAGAGTAATATTAAGCGTCTGCTTTCAGGTGAAGAAGGCCAGTCTAAATAATACTAATACTTCGTCATTCCGGTAGTCTTTTGAGCCGGAATCCATAATAAACCTCTGGGGTTCCTGCTAAAAGCATGCGGGAATGACAACAAAGAGTTAACCAAATTTAAAAGAGATCACAATGGCAGGTTCATTACAGGATCAACTGCTCAATATTGGCGTCGTTGACAAGAAAAAAGCAAAAAAATCCCAGCACCAAAAGCGCAAGCAGGCGACAAAAACCAGAAAAGCAATTAAGTCAGGTGAAGATCTTGAACCACAAATGCTTACACATGAGATGGAGAAATCAAAGCGTAATAAGCAGCAGCGGGATTTAGAGTTAAATAAACAACGTGATGTTGAGCGTGCTAAAAAAGCATTAATTGCTGAAGTTCGGCAGATTGCTCAACAGCATAGGATCGACATTCCGAAAGAGGCAGATATTTCTTATAATTTTGAGCAGAATAGCAAAATTAAAAAGATCTACATTACTTCTGAGCAGCAGAAGCAGTTGATTCTAGGCCAATTAGCCATAGTTATTATTGGTGAAAGCCATACTCTTGTTCCTGATAAAATAGCTGAAAAGATTGAAACTCGCTTGCCAGAAATGGTTATTCGCACTCAGGCCGAACAAGGTTCTGATGAAGATGATCCGTATGCTGATTATCAGATCCCAGACGATTTAATGTGGTAGTTGGTGACTATTAAGGTGGGCTAAGCTCATCCAATGGCCATCGAGGCCTAGCTGAAAAGGTGGGTATGGGTTGCTTGATCATTGCTGACTGACGCATCGCCCCTGCAAAGGCAATCATAGCACCATTATCACTGCAAAATTCTGGGCGAGGATAATACACTTGAATCTGTGACATGGCATCAAGTCGTTTCCGTAATGCTTTATTGGCACTCACGCCACCAGCAACAACTAAGGCCTTGTAGCCAGTTTCTTTTAGTGCTCGTTTACATTTAATAGCCAATGTTTCTACCGCAGCAGTTTGAAATGCCAGGGCAATATCAACTTGATCTTGTTCAGATTGTTCGCTATCACGCCAAGTATTCATAGCAAATGTTTTTAAGCCACTAAAACTAAAATCTAAACCTGGGCGGTTGGTCATTGGACGAGGAAACAGGTATTTATCAGGCGTACCTTTTTCTGCAAGTGCTGCCAAGATAGGCCCACCCGGATAGCTGAGCCCGAGCATTTTTGCAGTTTTATCAAATGCCTCACCCACAGCATCATCAATAGATTCACCTAGTAATTGATATTGTCCAACACCCTGTACATCTACCAATAAGGTATGGCCGCCTGAGACCAGTAATGAAACAAAGGGGAATTCGGGCGCATCTTCTTCCAATAAAGGAGACAGCAAGTGCCCTTCCATATGATTAATGGCGAGCGCTGGGACATCTAATGCCCAAGCCATGCTACGACCAATTGCCGCACCGACCAATAATGCACCAACTAAACCTGGCCCGGCAGTGTAGGCTATGGCATCAATATCTGTGCGTTTTAGCTTTGCTTCGTTTAATACCTGATCAATTAAGGGCAATGTTTTACGAATATGATCGCGTGAAGCAAGCTCAGGCACTACACCACCATACTCAGCATGGAGTGCAATTTGGCTATAAAGAGCGTGCGCCAGCAATCCTTTTTCGCTCTCATAGAGCGCAATACCTGTCTCATCACAGGAAGATTCAATGCCTAATACCCGCATTTTGGTGTCAGTCTCAGTGTGAAATAAATGACACTATTATGCCTTCTTTAAAAGAAATTTGATTCAACTCTTTGCTTTCCTTTCAATATTTCGTACAATTAAGGGCTTTTCCACAAATAATTGTTTAGGAATTTATTAATGCCATCAGTACGCGTAAAAGAAAACGAGCCCTTCGATATTGCTTTGCGACGCTTCAAACGTTCTTGCGAAAAAGCAGGTACAGTTGCAGAAGCTCGTGCACGTGAAGCTTATGAAAAACCAACAACAGTACGTAAACGTGCTGCTGCAGCTGCAGTTAAACGTCACCAAAAGAAAGTTTCACGTGAAAGCGCTCGTCGCGTTCGCATGTACTAAGATAAAACTTAAGACACCAAATCTATGCCAGTTGAATCAAGCCCATTAAAGGTTACAATTCAAGATAACGTTAAAGCCGCAATGCGCGCTAAAGAAAAAGAACGTCTTGCAACCTTGCGCCAGATCACTGCGGCGATTAAGCAGATAGAAGTCGATACTCGACAAGATCTTGATGACAACGGAATCATTACCGTCTTAACTAAGATGTGCAAACAGCGTCGTGATTCGCTAAGCCAGTTTCAAGAAGCGGGCCGTGATGACTTAGCTACTATTGAAATTGCTGAATTAGCAATTATCGATGAGTTTATGCCTGCAGCATTGAGCGATGATGAGATTGCCAATGAAATTAAAGCTGTTATTGCTGAACTTAATGCTATAGGCCCCCGTGATATGGGTAACGTAATGAATACATTGCGGCCAAAGCTACAAGGGCGAGCAGATATGGGTGCGGTTAGTGGTCTTGTTAAGGCAGCTCTTACCGCATAAGTTGAACATGCTTGCCTTGTTGTTGGTAAGCTTGTGACAAACAAAATAAACCGGATATAGTAGTTCTGTTATGGCCGGTCAAATCCCCACACAATTTATCGATGACTTATTAACACGTGTTGATATTGTTGATGTCGTTGATGCGCGTGTTCCGTTAAAAAAAGCAGGCAAAAACCTGCAAGCTTGTTGTCCTTTTCATAATGAAAAAACACCTTCGTTTACCGTAAGTCCAGACAAACAGTTTTATCACTGTTTTGGTTGTGGTGCCCATGGTACTGCCATTGGTTTTTTGATGGAATATGATCAGATGAGTTTTCCTGAATCTATTCATGAGCTTGCCGACTTGGTAGGGATGACCGTTCCGACTACGCAGTCATTGTCGCCATCACCAGCAACACAAAACCTCTATGACGTACTAGATAAAGTTAGCCAGTATTATGTTCATCAGTTACAGACTCACCCTCAGCGAACAATATTTGAAGATTATTTGAAGCAACGCGGTTTATCATCCAAAACGATAGAACTATTTAATATTGGCATGGCACCGGATGGTTGGGACAATGTGCTTAAAACCTTCGGCACAACAGATCTTGCTCGCCAGCAGTTAAATGAAGCGGGATTACTCAGCAGTAATGATAAAGGGCGAACCTACGATCGTTTTCGTAACCGAGTTGTGTTTCCGATACGTGATCGACGAGGACGAGTAATTGGTTTTGGTGGCAGGGTCCTAGATGACAGTACCCCTAAATATTTAAACTCACCAGAAACACCTGTTTTCCACAAAGGCCACGAACTTTATGGCTTATTTCAGGCACGTAAAGCCAACCGGAAATTGGATCGCATTATTATTGTTGAAGGTTATATGGATGTAATTGTGCTGACAGAGCACGGTATAACAAATGCCGTAGCAACATTAGGCACAGCAACTACTCCTGATCATTTGCGGCTGATACAGCGCAGCACACCAGAAGTCGTCTTTTGCTTTGATGGTGATCGCGCTGGTCGCGATGCAGCTTGGCGAGCAGCAGAAAATGCATTGCCATTATTAGGTGGCAATCATCAGTTGAAGTTTATGTTTTTACCCGATGGTGAAGATCCGGACAGTGTAGTTCGGCAACAAGGTGCAGAAAACTTTAATAGTTTGGTTGAGCAGGCCCAGAATTATTCTGACTTCTTTTTTGCCACTTTAGAAAGCAGAGTTGATATTGCCTCAATGGATGGCCGAGCTCGTTTAGTTGAAATTGCCAAGCCATATCTTCGACATATTCCAGCAGGTATTTACCGAGATATGCTGGAACAGCAGTTGGCAGATAGGGCGCAAACTAATACTGAATTACTACATAAACATTTAGAAAGACCACCTCAAAATAAATCTAAAGCGCTGCAAAAAGCGTTAACAGCATCGACAGCTATTTCACCAGTACGAATGGCGATTACTATAGTATTACAGCACCCAGAACTGCATTCTGCTGTGGATAAATTCGATAAAATTTCATCACTTGATCGTCCGGGGATAAAGATTTTAGCGGAATTGCTTGAAACATTACACCAAAACCCCCATCTAAATACTGCAGCATTGTTGGAACGAGCTCGAGAGAGTGAACATGCAGAACATTTACAAAGGTTAGTTCTGCAACCATTATCTTTATCAGCAGATGAGTTAAAGCACGAGCTGGTGGGGGTTATTCAACAACTGCAACAACAGGCTCTCGCAGAGCGCCAAACGTATTTGACGGCTAAACCTTTTAGCAAGCTAACAGATGCAGAAAAAGAAGAAATACGAAATAAAACAATATAGTAAAGTTGCGCAAACAAAAACGTGCATTATTATGGGGTTATCGTATATAATGAACGGTTATACACGCATTAATTCATATGATGAATAACGAGGCCGAATGAAAGATCAACAGTCACTTATTAAAGCACTTATCACTCTTGGGAAGGATCGTGGTTACCTTACTTATGGCGAGATAAATGATCACTTGCCTGAAAATATGGTTGATGCAGATCAAATCGAAGATATCATCGGTATGTTTAGTGATCTAGGTATCATGGTCCATGAAGATGGCATGGATACCGATGAAATGGAGCGGCTGGCAGAAGCTGCTTCAAGCAATGATGAAGTATCAACCGAAGAAGCTGCCGCCGTTTTAGCTAGCTCTGATGGTGAGTTTGGACGCACAACAGATCCCGTTCGCATGTATATGCGTGAAATGGGTTCAGTCGAATTGCTTACTCGGGAAGGTGAAATAGTCATTGCAAAACGCATTGAAGCTGGTCTGCGTGAAAGCTTACTGATGTTAACAACTTATCCACCATGTATTGCAGGCTTTCTTGGACAATATAATGCTGTAGAAGCAGGTGATTTACGCCTCACCGACTTAATAAAAGGCTTTATTCTCCCTGAAGAAGATAAGCCAGAAGAAGTTGCTCAAGGTGTCCAGAAGACTGGTGAAAATACAGATGATGATGACGATGAAGATGAAGAACCAGCAGGTATAGATCCAGAAGAAGCCCATGAACGCTTCCAGGCTTTACGTGATGCTGATAACGCATTTCAGAAA
>Ga0164315_10001689_pt1 | contig 16640 bp, 33 predicted proteins | sample GuaBasSedimGuay6_FD_113737 | JGI IMG/M metagenome (GOLD analysis project Ga0164315, IMG submission 113737) | Subseafloor sediment microbial communities from Guaymas Basin, Gulf of California, Mexico - Guay6, Core 4569-2, 0-3 cm | ecosystem: Environmental > Aquatic > Marine > Hydrothermal vents...
AAAACCGATGGGTGGACGGGCCAGAAGGGATCGTTCTTCACAAGCACTGGCGAAGGCGATACCCCGCCAGGTTTTGACCATGCCCGAGAGGCTATCCGGGAGGCATTGACTCGCAAGATTCTGAAGAAGGCCAAGCGGAAAAAATTCGACTACATGGTTGCGACGATAGACGACGAAGAACATTTCGCGGTACCGGGCGGGGAGGAAGACGTTCGAGTGTGGCTGAATACCGAGAGAGGTGAACTGAAACGGTTTGTCAACGCGCTCAACGAGCAATCACGGAGGTTAGACGCATGAACGGGACAGTTGAATTTTTGGCCGAGGTATCCGCAAGTGTTATGTGCGCTAACTGTGGATACGATTTGACGGTAAATAGAGTCGCAATTGAAGACGAGACAAGGCGTTTTGGTGGAAACGCTATCATCAGTGTGCAACCATGCCCAGACTGCCTGAAGGAAGCCAGGGAAGAAGGGAGGCTCGAAGAATGAAACTCCTATGTACTGGCGATTGGCACTTCGGTCTCAAGGTTGGCGGGTATGATTATCACGAGGACATTGTGAAAGCAGTTCAGTGCATCATAGATGCCGCAGACAACACTGATGGCATCGTGATAGGCGGTGACCTGTTCCACAGCAATAACCCTTCTCCGAGAAGCTATGCGGCAGTGATGGAATTGCTTGATCAACTCATGGCACCAGCAGTGTTGATTGTCGGCAACCATGACACGGGAACCGAGACAATGCAGGTGATGAAAGAGGGGAAGCCGATCCGGGTTCCCATGTCGAATGCACTCGAGCCTTTGAAGAAGGCAAGGTTCAGAACAGATGTGAAGGTGTTCGATGTTCCCATGGTCGAAAGCATCGGTGATTCCAAAGAGCAGTTTTTGTTTGTCCCTTATATGAGTGATGTTTTGGCAAAGCATGAAATGGACCTGAGTGCTCAAGAAGCAGTTGACCGGGCATTCAGTGACGCGACGAGCGAGGATGTTCGGGCGGGGTTCACTCACTTGGATTTATCAGAAGCCATCCCTGGCAGTGAGCAAGCGGTCATGCGGGGCGCAACATTGTCAATGCCGGTAGGCGCGGGCCGGTTGTCTTTCCCTGTAGTCAATCAGCACATTCACAAGCGGCAAGTTGTCAACGGGATCATCCACCCCGGATCAATTGTCGCCACTGATTTTTCAGACGTGGACGGTAGCCTCGGCTACTGCATCTTGGAGGTGAATTGATGGGCAAGAAAAAGAAAGGCGAAAAGGCAATCACTCCCGAGATACTCGAAACACACATTCATCGTTTCGTCGACGTGCCAAACCGCGGCTTGGTTGATTTGAGAATCGGGGTCGATGGGATGCAAACTTCTTTCAATGTTGATTCTCTCGAGGACATTCCAGAGGATTCAGTTATCAAAGTCGTGATTGAATACCGGACACTCGATCAAGAGATTGCGAACACGGTCTTGGCTGAAGTCGTTGCGAAGCTGCGAACCCGGGCGCGGTACGTTCGGCCTCCGGAAAGAATAATCATTCAAGAAAAGCGGAAGCGAATGGAGGAATTGAAACACGACACAAATCCACTCGATGCAGTTGAATTGTGGGTTGACAAACATCCTCTTCTGAAAGGATTGAAGCGGAAACACGTCACCGAGAAAATCCGCGATTACCTGACAGCGGTTGAGGTGAAGGAGAGGCCGAATCCCAAACAGTTTTCAATTCGTGAAATCGGCCTGTTGAACTTCATGCCGTTCAAAGGCGAGCAGGTTGTCAGGAATATCCCTGATGGCTTGATTGGGATCGTTGGCCGGTATATCGGGCAAGATGGAAGATCGAATCGATCAGGCAAGTCGGCCTTCCTCGATGCCTTCCGATATGCGTTGCACGGTGAAGGGCGCAAGCTCAAACAGAACGAAGGTCATGTCTTCGATGGTGAAGACCAGATGTTGCTTGGGACGAAACTTGAGTTCGATGGTCAGGACCCGGAAGTCATGATCATGCGCGAGTACACGCGACAAGGTTCGACTTGGAAATCGCAAGTGGATATCCAGGGCAACTTGCTCAAGGTGAAGGACGCGGAAAATGAAATTGAGTCGCTCCTGGGTATGAGCAAGGAAGACTTTACCAAGACCTGCATCTCGCGCCAGGGTGAATTGAAGGCCATCCTTACAAGCACGTCCTCGCAATTGAAGGAGGACATTATCCGCTGGCGCGGTTTGGGTGTGTGGCCTTCACTCGAGGGGCTTGCCAAAGAGGAAATGAAAAGCTACCGAAGTGACATTCGAATCATCCGGATAAAACTGGAAGCGGCAGAAGCTGAAATCGCAGGCGGTAAACCGACCGAGGCAGCGATCAAAGTTGTTCAACAATTGCTCAAAGAAGAGAACGAGCACAACGCCAAGTTGAATAGAATCGACGACCAGATCGATATGCTTGAGGCGCAACTGAGTGATGCCGAGGAAGTGGTGAAAGCGAAGGGGGCAATCGCGGCGAAGACGACTGTTGAGAAGGAAGTGGCGGCTTGCCAGAAGACTGTTGAAGTGGCAAGGGAGAAAAGGAGTGCGGCGCTTGCCGTGTCCAATCAGGCCGGTCAGGATAGAAAGGAAAAGGGCAAGCAGGTTACAACGGGGTTTGATGGTGTGTGTCCGGTTGACAGTTGGCCATGCCCGCGAACAAGTGTGATAAACAAAGATACCCAGGCGGCGAAGGAACGGTATGCCGAATCAGATAAAATTTACCAGACCGCGCTTGCAAAGACGAATGCTGAAAAGACGAAATGTGGCTCGGCTGAAAAGCACCTGGCCAACGCTGAAGATCAGTTGCGGGAAATCGACACGGCAGAGAAGCTAATCATCAAACATTCGAAGCTGCCAGCCATCGGGAAGATTCAGGCCGCCCTGAAGAAGATTGAAAAGGACAAAGAGCTTTCCTACATTGACACCGACGACACACAGAAAGAACTGGGTGAATTGCTTTCTCGGAAGGCTTCATATTTGAAGGCGAAGGGTGTGGTCAAGGAATTCAAAAAGGAAGAAGCTGAAACCCATACCGAACTGAGACTGCTTCAGTACATTGCCTTCATGTGTGGGAAGTTTGGCATCGTCTCGATGCTAATCGAAGATGCACTTGAGGCAATCTCCTCGCAGGTCAATTCCATCCTATCCGACCTTGGGACAGACCATCGACTTGCATTCGACTCGGAACGTGAATTGAAGAAGCGGGCAAAAGTTTGCTTCGAGTGTGGATACGTTTTCGAAGAGACAGCGAAGGTGAAATTCTGTGCCGAGTGTGGTGCCGAGAGGCAACGGGACAGGGCAGACGAACTTCGACCGATGATATGCGAAGGCGACCGGAAGCAAACCTACGAACAGGATTCAGGCGCCGGTAAGGATTTGGTTGCCCTGGCCACTCGAGTAGCAATGTCAAAATTCCTCGGGGCGCCCTTCCTTCTGCTCGATGAAATATCAGGAGCGTTCGATGAGTATCATTTGGCCATGGCGGTCAAGCTCTTGCACAAGCTGCCGGCGCTTGGTTTTCGCCAGGTGTTTATCATCTCGCATCAGAAAGAGATTGAGCAAGCGGTCAACAATAGGATAGAGGTTACACGCTACCAGGAAGAACAACGATCAACGTTGGAGTCGCAATGGGCAAAATAAAAAGAGCGCAACGAGTAAAACAAATCCGAGTTCATGGTTGGGATTTGTCGTTGAACCACTGCGCCATTGTCGAATTGACAAACGGGGCATTGACCCACCTGTGGTATGTGACTGACGTGCTCAAGAGCTGGAAGAACGGCAAGGGCTTTGCGGAGCTAATCAAACCACCGAAGTCACTCGACAAACAAACCATGCCCTTGTGGCGGCTTGTGTGGTGGGAAGAGTACATCACAAATTTCATTGAAGGGAACCACGCCGACTATGTGGGCATCGAAAACTATGCCTTCGCCAAGCCCCAGGGCGCGCATCAGATAGGTGAGCTTGGTGGCATGTTCCGGAAGGAGTTCTGGAAAGCCGGGTCAAGGATGCGGTACCACGATCCACTTTCCATGAAGATGTATGTTGCCCACAATGGTCATGCTGATAAACGGGAGATAGAAGATTCGGTCTTCCACCGATGGAACATGGATTTTTCCAGATACAATCCTCCGAGGTCCGCGCCTACAACGAAGAACCCTGACGGCAATCAGAACAGGCAAACGAGCGAAGACTTAGCGGATGCTTTCGGCATTGCACAGTTGGTCTGGTTGGAATATCAACTGAGGAAAGGTCAAGTAACCCTTGACCAGTTGCACGAGAAAGAGATACAGGTTTTCAATCGAACCACGAAATCATACCCTGTAAATATTTTGGGTAGAAATTGGATTCAGAGAGAGGATCAAGATGGAGCAACCAAAATATCCACATGAGCAAATTGTCCGCGATTTGATGAAGTCGAAAAAGTACCGAGGCAATATGAAAGACTATGCCATCCTGACCGGCAACCGGATGATGGACTTCAAGGGAACGTACCGGATTACCCGGGCCGACACTGAAAGTAAAATCGAACCCGAGACGGTCCTCCTCATCCACAAAAAGTGGCTCCATCGCTTTGTGGTTGAACATGCGTTATTCTGGAACCGGAAAATAGGCATAAGGGAGACACGGCATGTCAAAGTTGTACCTGAAGTCGCACGAACTGAAGATGCTGAAGGAAGGTAGAGCGGCAAATGTAATTTCCTTTTATCGAGTGCAGCCATGTGGTCGTTGCGGCCACGACACTTGGAATGGGATCCCCTATTGTTCACTACGTTGTTACAACATTGCAAAGGAGTTAGGCATGCCAGAAGGAAGACGGTGGGACGAGACGATAGCAAGACTGATCAACACCGAAGTGGATCTCGAGACCAGAGACGGGATCTATTTACAGGGTAAATTGACCCGAGTGGAAATGTATAAGCTCGGGATCGATGGCAAGGAAGTGATGCTTCCATCAGCGGTTGTTCTCGACAATGACAACGAGAAGAAAATCGAAATATCACGTATCCTCAAACTCACCTCGAAGTGATGGTCATGGAAAAAGAATACACGGTTGCCATGCTCCATATGAAAAACGGCGACATGCTCGTGGGGTATGGCGACACCGAAGAGGAAGCCGAGCTTGATGCGCTCGAGGCCGGAAAGAAGAACGGGCGAAATCACTCGAACAAGGATTGCAAGAAGAAGGTGATTGAACGAAGCCGCGGCCCTGTTCCTAAACGGTTGAAGGAGAAACGACGTGGCAACCATTGATACGGGCTTTGTCATTGCCCGGGTTGGGAGAAATGAGGATGGCAAAACCTTTGTCAACTTCCCAATTGGTTTGATTGTGGATGGCGGCACGGTTGCAATGATGAGAGAGGCCGTTGACATTACGATCAAGCAATTGAAAGAACACAGAGAGAAGTTGCGCAAGCGTGAGCCATCAAAGGATCGCTGGTGGCCCAACGCGGTGAAGTGCAATGCCTGTGGGTGTGAAATCAAACTTGAAACCGAGCCAGAGTCTTATGTGATTTTCTGTCCTTGTGGTGGCAGCGTGGTGATGGAGACACCGCCCGGTAAGACATTGGTTTAAGTGTTCCGAGAGGAAGAGGAAGAGGCAAAGAGGAAAGCTGATGAAAAAAAGAAAGGGTGACAGACAAAGGGAGAGGGACGTTGCGAGGACAGAACAGATAGACTTGTTACAACCAACGGCACCGATACCGAAAAGAAACATTGATCCCAATTGGCCCAAGTGTGTTTTATGTGGAGGTCCGCACTGTCAAATCCACAGTTCATTGCTTGAAGGTTCGGCGCATGAAAAATGCCATAACGCATGGCTCAAAAAGATCTTCGGTAAAAAGAAGAGATTGAAGTCATGAACTGGCAAAGAAAGAACGCGAGGAGATAATCATATGCCTGGTAAAAGAAAGAGGTCTGAGGCTACGGTAGGTCGGTATGGGGTAATCCTTGCTGATCCGCCGTGGTCTTGACAAATCATACAAAGACAAGGCAGCGGCAGGAAAACGGGGCGCGGCATTCAAATATAAAACGATGAGTGTTGAAGAGGTGAAGGCAATGCCAGTCGAGCAACTGACATTGCCTGATGCAGCATTGTTCCTATGGGTGACAATGCCAATGCTTCCAATTGGCATTGAAGTAATTAAATCATGGGGATTCGATTACAGAACAGTTGCATTCAATTGGATCAAGCGAACTAAAACAGGTAAGCTCTTTTGGGGCATGGGTAACTGGTCTCGTGCCTGTTCAGAACTATGTCTGCTTGGTATAAAGGGCAAGCCAAAGCGAAGGAGTGCGTCAGTCCATTCAGTTATTGAGTCGCAAATCCGCAAGCATTCACAGAAGCCGGATGAAGCAAGAGTGCGAATCGAAGAACTCTTGGGTGATGTGAAGCGAGTGGAATTGTTTGCAAGAGACTCAGTGCCGGGATGGGATGCTCATGGTGATGAGAACGAGAACCCCGATATTGCCCTGGTAAGGACAGATGAAGATGGGAAAATTTCAGAAGAAGGAAAGATGGTTTGGGTCAATCATTATTCGGAAGAGCCAGCGATGGAGACTCTACTGCCCCGAGCGGGTGGTGGTGGTCGATAAGGTGATCCGGGAGTATGTTGTGTGCAAGACGCTGAAGCATGCAAACCCAAAACTACAAGGCATCACTCGGACGTACCATTACACCGAATTTGAGGAAGGTGAATTGTTGCAGTGACACACTGCCAAAAGGAGCAAGGTCATGGCTAGGAAAGATGAAAAGGGTCGGGTCTTTTATGAAAGGCGAGGCATGTGGTTGATTGAAGTGTGGGAGCGTACCGTTGCGGGTACGTTTTATTGGGGGGTGACTTCAGAGGATTTGGAAGTTGTGGCTCGGGGAACCGGCTTTGTGGGTCAACTGGAAGCTCAGCGATGTGCCATTGCGGTAGTTGAAATCCTGTTAGGTGAAAGTTGAACCATGAAGGCTCTAACGATCTGGCAACCGTGGGCGACTCTGATCGCAAGGGAGTTGAAAAGGGTTGAGACCCGGCCATGGTCAACACAGCATCGAGGCGACATTGCGATCCATGCAGCGGCCCGAATCCCACCGATCGATCTGCCTGGTGTCCTGAAGATAATCGAGAAGCATGGGCTGGAGGGATTCATGCCCCTGGGCAAAGTGATCTGCATTGCCAAGTTGGTAGACGTTCACCCCGCCGAATTTTTCAAGTCGATAAAATCACCGACGATGAAATCAGCAATGAAAAAAGAGATTGCCCTCGGCGACTATCGCCCGGGCCGGTATGGTTTTGTCCTAACGGATATTCGATTGATCAAGCCATTCCCCATTCGAGGCCAGCAGAGAATGTGGAACTGGCAACCGCACCAAGGCGAGCTTGAATTTATCAACCGGCCGAAGGATGGCAACTTCCATCAGGAGATCTTGATATGAGCTTCCGGCGCAAACATGAACGAGAACAAGAGTCGTGTGATATTGACTACGACTACGAGGAAGGCGACACGGATAAGGCCCGTTTGTTTATCATTGACGGTCGGGAGGTTTGGATACCCAAGAGCGTGATAGACGATGAAGACGAAGACGAGAACACGGTCTCTGTCAAAGAGTGGTGGGCGCTGAAGGAGGGCTTGATATGAAATCAGCGACGGTCAGGGTGTTGGGTCAAATCGTTCTAGCGTTCCTTGGCCTGGCCGGTACCGCGTTAGGTGTGTGGTCGCAGATGCGAACGGCAGACACAGACGCCGTGCTCAAGGTATCGGTCGATAGGATGGGGGAAGAGGTATTGCCACCCATCCTGAGAAAGCTCGAATCGCTTGAAAGGGACAACCGGGTACTGATTGATTCACTCGGCCTCTTGCGCGAGAGGGTGGCCAAAATGGAGGGTCGACTCGATGAAAGAGGTCGGATTGCCAGAAACAGACCGCGTCGGTCTCCCGCGTCTGCGGATGCCCCGCCTCCAGGCTTGAATGCGACCGTCTCAGCGTCTCGCGGAGATGTTGATCGTCAATTGGATACATTGATCCTGAAGGGTGCGGCAGAGCCTCTTGAAATCCCCCGAATGGATTACCAGCAGATCCAGGAGCAAGCCCAGGAGGCGAAGTGAGAACCCGGCAGCGGTGGGCAAGGATGGGGCATGGTGCAACACTCATTGTCACCGAGTACGAAACTGAGTACCGATGCCCTGCATGTGGCAACCATTGGTTTACCTGGTACGCATATCAGCCAGGAATACCCGAGAGCTGTCCCAAGTGCGGATTGCTGAATGAACGCATTGTGGAATTGCTAAAAGGGATCAAGGAAAGAAAGGAAAGCTAATGTCACCACTAATGGAAACACTGATCATATTGACTGCGATTATAAGCGTGGCGCGTTTGGTTATTGACCTTGCGACCCGGAAAAAATAATGAGCAAGCCCAAGGTGATTTCGCTCGTAGGTTATCAATGCCCTAATTGCAAAGGGACGGGCCTGGCTCATTGCCACCCAGACTCTTGCAAGAATCATCATGGCCGGGCTTGTGACAATGTAGACGAGCGAGGTTTGATCGGTTGCCCGCCATGCAAGTTTTGTGAAGGCGAAGGTATGCTAAAGCTAACAGTCACGGTAGGGGATAATCCAGGAAGTGTTTTTAGTAATGGGACGCGCCTACCCACTCCGTGATTTTTTTTGGAGGGAAGATGAATAGTTATGAAGAGCGACTTCGCGTTAGGTTTTGGGAGAAGGTTCGAAAGATAAAGAAGGGCTGTTGGGAATGGGTAGCGGTGACAGCGCACGGTTACGGTCGGATAAGCGTACGGGGTGTGATGGTACTTGCACATAGGTTGTCTTGGATCTGGGCGAATGGCGAAATTCCCAAAGGCATGTTCGTTTTGCACAAGTGTGATAATCCGACATGTGTAAATCCAAACCATTTATTTTTAGGGACGAAGAAGGACAACACACAAGACTGTATTCGTAAGGGTCGATTCGTTTACAATGCTGGCGGGCCAGGCGCTCCACCCGTTAGGATAAGAACCTCCGACGGTTACGTACAATGCGGTGGGTGCCGAGTGTTTTTGCCGAGGGGAGATTTTTATAAAAACCCAAACAGTAAGTCGCACGGATGCGCTTCGTACTGTAAGAAGTGTTCAGTTGTTTATCAGCGATCCTACCGAGCAAAAAGAAAGGACGCCTCATGCAGACGGTAACAATTCAATTCCCAGAAGGTGAAGACTATCAGGAAATAATCAGCAAGATTTCGAGTGAGATGATGCGTCAAGGTATCCACCCCGCCGATGCCAAACATTTCCGCGAACAAGCAGACAAGGCCATCAAGGTAGAAATGATTCGAGTCGCTGGGGAGTGGGCCAACGTCGTCGAGTAAACCACAAACACAATTGAAGGAGAAACCATGCAAACTGTAAGCCCAAGTATCGAAGTAGTTTTTCATCTGCCAGAAGGCTACACCGATCCGGAAAAGTTCATCGAAGCCGTTGGGCGGATTTGTTACAAGTCGGAGGATCGGATAACGGATGATAGCGCCCCACGCTTTGTCAAGATGTTGAAAGACAGAGGGCACACAGCGATGCTGGAGCACTGCGTTGCCACGGCATTCGTAGTTTGCGATCGCGGTCATTCGCATGAACAAATGAGGCATAGATTATGTAGCTATGCGATGGAGTCAACGCGGTACTGTGATTATTCCAAGAAGCCAAAGGAGGGGGAACCGGTAGGGAAGGGTGTTGCGGTAATCAAACCGATGGGTATGCTTCGATATCCAGACGACAAAGGTTCATGCCTGTTGGGCTTCACGGAGCAAACTGACTTCTTGCCAGTGCAACGGTGGGCGCTGGAGAAGGTTGTTGAATTGCTAGATTGTCAAGAGGCGGGACACGCCAGGCGAATCATTGCCAACATGCTCAATGCCGAGGTGGACGAGACGCAATTGTGGGAGTTGGCAATGAAGTGGTCCGATCAATCCTATCGCATGATGCGCCGAACGGGTTCGCCTCCACAGCGGGCCAGGCATGTGTTGCCGATTGGTCTCAAGACCGAGTATGCGATTACGGCGAACATGACTGAGTGGTTGCATATTTTCAAGATGCGCTGCTCGAAGGAAGCTCACCCGCATATCAGAACCCTCATGTTGCAGGCGCTCAAAGTGTTTGCCAAACGAGTGCCTTCAATCTTCGGGGACATGTGGAAGGAACTTAGCGATGGCTAACACTAAGATCATGTGTGAGTTGCAATTGTTGAAAGAGCAACTTGAAAAGGATGGTTGTGTTGCATGCAAGGGCAAGTCGTTTGATATTTTCACGAAGGATAAACTTGTCCATTGTTTGGGTTGCGGCGCCCTCCATGCTTTGCCCAACGGCAACTTTGATTGGGCTGTCAGTGAGGAGGGTGAAGTGAAAAAAGAGATGGTGAATCACCCGACCCACTACAACGAACACCCTACCGGGATTGAATGTATTGACGTGATCGAGGCATTCAATTTCAACCTGGGTAGCTCAATGAAATACATCTGGCGGGCCGGTCTAAAAAGTCCTGACCCGATTGAGGATATCAACAAGGCGCTTTGGTACCTGGACAGAGAACGCGCTCGGATCATCGAGGAAAGAAAACAGGCAAAGAAATGAGGCTACCCGGCCGAGCGTTAGTGATGGCAATTGAGATGAGATCAGAAGGCTTTGAATGGATCGCCATTCTCAAAGAATTGAAAGACGTTTTCATTGACAGTTACACGGTCCAAGAGTTGACGCCCGATAGGCTGCGTCATCAGGTGAAGAAGTTCAAAAGAGAGGTGAACAAGTGAAGACATTGATCATGATGGTAGGGCTACCGCGAAGTGGCAAGACGACACTTGCTAAGCAGCTATATGGTGCCTACCCAAGAGTCAACCCGGATGCCATTCGTTTGGCTATCCATGGCCAACCGTTCATAGCTGAAGCAGAACCGTTTGTGTGGGCGATAGCCCATGCCATGGTAGACGCTTTGTTCCTTGCAGGGCATGATCATGTTGTCCTTGATGCCTGCAACAACACTCGCAAGCGCCGAGACGAATGGAAGCGCGGGGCATGGGACCGGCGAGTGTTTGAAACAGTCGTAGCAACGGAAGATGAATGCATTGCTCGGTGTCATTCACCACAGCTTGAGGAAGTGATCCATCGAATGGCCATAGCGCATGAGCCTGTGACTGTAGGCGAAATCGAAGAGAAAGAAAATCTCCATGCCAGCTGTATCTCATTCACCACTGGTCTTGCTGTAGGTGTGAGTAATTGCAGCGGTGATGGGCATGCAGCTTGCCTGAAATGCACTTGGTACAATAGAGGAGAGAAGGGGACAGGTGATGACTTATAAAGAAACCAAGGAGCCGACCTTCAAAGCCCATGTTTATGTCCGGGCGACGATACGCTTGGAGGTGGGAGTGCCTAGTGATGGCAAGGAAGTGTACCCTAATCTATTCAGGGAAACGCAGGAGCAAGCACTGACGCAATTCGGTCAATTAGTGCATGGGGAGGATTCAAAGGTCATGCTTGCAGGTGTGCCGATTGTGGAGTGCGTGATCCCGGTCAACGAGGTCCAGGGCGATGGAAAATAAATACATCGTGCTTTTACTGTGTGCAATGGCGATGCTGGCAGTTGCCGCGTTGCTATTGGTTGTGGTTGGAAAGAACACGTTGCCCGATTCAACCGGGAGGCATGCCACTGCAATCCCCTGCGTCGAATGGGAAATGCCTTCCGAAGCAAACATGATGGCACAGTGCAAAAGCTGGGCAGAGCCTCCACCGCCTGCCAAGTACCGGATCACTGGTTGGCGCAATGGCAAATATTTTGAAATCGAAACAAACGGTCCTGCAGAAGAACTGGGCATGGGGTGGCTTGAATGGATTATCTCAGAAGAGAAGTAGCCTGGACACTCTCGCGCAAGCGAAGATTGATCAATGCTTTATTTCATATCCCAAGGATGTTATCCAACAAACACTATCGGCAATCGGCAAAGGCGGCAAAGGGAAATGGTTTGCTGCTCTTGCCCAAGAGGTGAAGTGATGGCAGGTGACATTACCAATCGACTATCTGAAGTATTCAGCGAAGCAAATCGCACCAAGTGCGAATCAACAGAAGCATGGGTTGAGCAACAGCTTATCCCGGCCTTGGACAAAGAGGGCCTGGCAGTTGTCGACAGGGGGCAAGTGCAGACAATCACCCGCCACGATTTCTTTACGGCGGCCGCTATGATTTCAATGGGTGGGATCGATGCAGACGGCAATGAGGACACGATGGACTCAGACGTCGAATACTGTAAGACCATGGCCGACAAAATGATCAAGAGGTGAAGCGTGGAACTCACTCCCGAGAACAGAAAACATATTGACGGCCTGACCCATGAGCAGTTGCTTACATGGTGGCGAAACGCACCTGTCGGCGATCCGTGGTTCCAGGGAGAGACTGGCAATTATTGGCAAGAACGAATGGCCGAGAAGAGAGACGAAGACCCCAGCGGCGCCGTTGCAAACTCCAAACGAATAGGTTGATAGGAAGGAACAAGGTCATGGCAGAAGAAAATAAAAAACCCGTAAAAGAACCTCACCCCGTCAAACAAGAATACACCCTGGAAGAAGTGTCAAAGGCGATCAAGGTCATAAACAAAGCAATTGAGCACGCGGGGGATTTTTCGACAGTCAACAGCGGCGACGGCTCCGGCGAGATAAAGTTCCAATTCGAGAATGATTATGTCTTAGTCGCGCTTACCAATGGCTGCGGAAATATCATTGTTGAACTCAGTGATATTTCCCTCTGGAATGCTTACGGTGATAACAGAGAAGAGAATGGGGAAGGTCGCCATATTCAAACCCTGACTGACTTCCTACTGCAAGAGCTGGATAGGTACGCGGGAAACATTCAGGCCGTTGTCAAACGTCTGAGAAACCCACAGCCGGAAGAATAGGAAACGAACGATGCCACAGCACTACCAACCCCAGCCCAAGTTGAATGACAAACATTGCTATGGTGAATCTCCATTCTATTCTGCTTTGAAAGAAGCAACCCTCACCCCGCGAGAGTACATTGATAAATTGCCTAAACATCGAACGAGAAAACGTCTCAACATTTTCCAAAGCAGAAGAACGGGCAAGTGGGCAATCTATCAATCAATCATTTCCGACAATTCGATCAACACAACATTGCAAGGCCCATACTTCACAAAACAGGAAGCAAGACAAAGAACAATCAATCACCTCTACCAAACAATAAAAGACTCCAATTGAAAACCACCCACAAACTAAAAAAGCATTTTATCCCCTGCTACTTCTGCCACAAGCCAATAGTGAAGTGGAAACACACAACCAATGGCCCTAAGCCTATCCTCCTGGACATGCTCAACCCTATCAGGGTACTCGACCGACACCACAAGCTCATTACTCAATACGTGTGTTCTCATTGCTTCCACAACCCCTATCACAGAACTAAGATACAGAAGAATCTATTTACACAGTAAATAGATTCTATCAATCTTCCCCCCATTATCACTTCCCCCCTCCTTTTTATTTACAGTGTAAACACCACATCATTCCTACCCAATCATCCAACCATTTCCCCACAATATTTTTCCCACCACAACCCACATCATTCAACTATTCATTCCCAATTCAATAAAATGATTCAATGCAACAAACACAACTACATCAAGCAACTAGAAAGGAAAACAAAAAAGAGAAAAGACTACCCGAGCTATAAGAGCCAATAGAGCCCTATACAGTATAAAACAATCACCCATATGGTTACCCAGACGAAACACACTACACCCACACTTTTTCCCACACCTCCCTGGCTACCACCGGCCTACCCCAAAAACCCCTCCACCCCTCACCACAATTCCCCACCACAAACACCCAGTCACTCCACCCCTCCTCACCACAACCACCACAAACATTTCCCCATTCAATTCACCCTTTCTATTTACACGTAAATAGAAAACCACAACCACCACAACCAAACAAAAACACCACCACCGAACCCCGAAACAAAAGAATCGGAAAACCGCCTACCCCGATCATCACCGACACAATACACACTCCATAAAACAATCCTCGATACATGGGGGGCACTGGGTCAAGAAGTGAGACTGGTTTTCGTTTTTGGGGCGGCGTCAACCCTGCGCCCATTACGCAACTAAAATTTTTGAAAATTGGTTTCTGGAGGAACGGGTTGGTTCGCGGCTAAAATTTTTGGGGAAATTTCTGGTGGGGTTGGCATCGGGCCGGGTCCGGTCTGTCATCGGGCCGATTGTGGGCTGGTGTGGGGTTGACGTGGGACCGTGAATGTTGTTTTATGTGGTGTTGGGCAAACCCGAACATTGAACGAGGAGAAAAGGCCATGGCGAAAAAAGTGATTGCGTTGGATTTCGATGGAGTGTTGCATTCCTACCGACAGTGGAAGGGTGAGGGTTTAGAGAACATGGATGGCCCGGTCAGGGGGGCGAGGCAGTTCTTGGAGATGATGAAAGTGAAGGGTTGGGTGGTGGTGATTTATTCGACTCGAGAAAAGAGAGATATTGAGTTGTGGTTGAAGAAGTGGGAAATGGACATGCTGGTGGATGAGATTAGTGAGACGAAGCCGATGGCTTTGTTGTATGTGGATGACAGGGGCATGAGGTTTGATGGGGATTGGGGAAAGGTGGTGAGTATGTTGGGTGTGGAGCCCTGGGGAATGTTCAAGGGAGTGGTGTGATGGGCAGAGATAAGTATCCGGGGGAGATGGTGGGAGCGGACATGGAATCTCCCGAAGTCGAGTGGAAGCGTAATCCTGTGAAGGTGAAGCGATACCGTGACCATACCGCGAAGCAGGAACTTGAGGCGTATTTGACCGCGGCTGACGTTGCGTTGAACCGGGCGCGTGGCCTGTTGCGCGGAGTGCACATGCATCGAGACGGAGATTCGGAGGATGACCGTACAGCGGAGCTATGTGGATGCCATGTGAAGGAGTCGACTATCGAGATGAAGGTGGTGGGTTCAATCAGTCGGGAGGAATTGTGGCAGAGGACATCCTTTCCGATTCAGGCATCATTGGGTCAACCGGAAACAGTGCCGTTTCGAATTCCGATGGTGATGGCAGAGAAAGCCTTCGAGACATACAAGAAGTTGTTTGGCGGTGCTCAGACATTTGAGAGATTGGGGGAGCGTGGAGGATTTGGTTGGAGTGAATTCTGCATGTTGTTCTGTGGAGGCAATCCCGTTGGCGCCACTGAGGAGATGGTGGCTAATGCAACGCATACCGCGGCTGCCGCGTTGGCCGAGATTGTGAGGTCTTCCCAATGAGAACTTTTCGATTCAGGGTTGAGATCAAGCGGTACGATGAAAATCAAATCTTCTTCGTTGAACGGGAAGCGAGAAAGCTAAGGGATGCTCGACACGACGTTGAGATGATGATCGATCCGAGGCTTCTCCCGACAGCGAAGATCGTCAGGAAGATAGACTGATGAATTTCCCAGGGCGCATGCGAAGGAAGATAGGACCGGAAGGCCCGCGTGAATGGGTGGCCTGGCTATTCGTTGTAACCATGGCTGCATGGTTCGGTTGGGTCATCTGCATTCTCGCAACTTCGGACTGGTGACACCTTCAGCTTACCTTACATCTTGCCAACCGAAAGCATTCGGAGTACCGTTCCTGATAACCACTCATTGAAAGGAACGACCATGGAACAAGAATTTTTCGGTATTGGCAAGGCTGTCAAGATTCTGAAGAACGGCGGCCGCGTTTGTCGCAAGGGATGGAACGGAGCAAATATGTGGCTCGAACTCCAGGTGCCAGGCGAACATTCCAAGATGGGACTCCCCTACATTTACATGAGCACGGTGGACGGCAAGCTCGTCCCGTGGTTGGCTTCTCAAACCGACATCCTGGCCGAAGACTACGAACAGTTGAACGCCGAATAATGCGAACAGAGGCGCGGGTTATATAGAGCCATGCGTGAGGGCACTCCCGAGCCGGGGATTGAACTCGGTCCCTCTACAATAGGGGCGCGCCTCTTTAGTATGTCGGCGGCAACACAACTCGGTAGCAAAGTCTCATCGTGCTGAGCGCTATGATAGATGGTGGCACGGGATCATCTGTGGAAGTGTTGCCGCCGCTTTTTCTATTTACGTGTAAATAAAATCCATGGGTGGAGGTCAATTCGGATAAGTCCAAAATTTTCGCGTTTCTGGATTACCAAGAAAGAGAGTAGGAGATGAAACGAACAAAACGGGCTGGGATGTTGAAGGATGAGAGAGTGGAGAGATCAACCCTCCGGATAAAATTACTGGAGATGATCGCGAAGGGGGACGACGAAGATAAAATCCAAAAACGGATGAAGATGGGCTTGGAGGAGTATTCGGAATTTCGCCGGGAATGTTTGCAGTGGTCGGCTGATGCGATCCGGGAGAAAAGCATCGGTGAGGTTTATGCCGAGTACGTTTTGAATCAGAAGAAATGTATTCAAGACCTGGAAGACATGTCTGAGAAATTTTCAAGCAAACAACAGTCGGCATATGTGAGCAGTATAAAAGCTCGTGCCGATATCTTTGATCGCATGATAAAGGTGGGCCAAGAGTTCGGCATCCTCGAAAAGAAGGCCGAGCGAAAAGAGATCGTGGCCGGTGTCATGGTTGCGAAGATGGAGGACGATGAGTTG
>Ga0164315_10001690_pt1 | contig 16640 bp, 15 predicted proteins | sample GuaBasSedimGuay6_FD_113737 | JGI IMG/M metagenome (GOLD analysis project Ga0164315, IMG submission 113737) | Subseafloor sediment microbial communities from Guaymas Basin, Gulf of California, Mexico - Guay6, Core 4569-2, 0-3 cm | ecosystem: Environmental > Aquatic > Marine > Hydrothermal vents...
AGCTATGCTAAAGAATGCATAAACGATAAACACCCAAGAGGTAATTGCAATTTTGTATTTACGGTCTATTTTTATAAATAAAAACCCAATAAATACTATTAGTATCAGATAATTGAAATAAGGTGCAAATAGGCTGTCCATTCGATGAAAATGATAAAGCCAATCGCCATCATGACCTTCGACGGCCTTCCATAAATGCTTGCTATTATAGGCATATTCGAAACGACTAACTCTTGGAAATCGCCATAAAATATAAAGTTGCCAGGGGAGTGCCACAAGAATAGTAATCAGTAATGACTTTGCAATATTAAAGAAGCTTTTCACTTTTGCTCTATTCTCAGTGTCCAATAAGATAGAAAGTCCCCAGCCAGCGTAAACTATAAGACCGACAAGCCATTTTACTAAAATGGCAATTCCACTAAGTAAACCAATTAGGTATAACCATTTTGTATTCTTCGATCGTTTATATTCAAACCAAGCCCAAAATGATGCTGTAACATAAAATAGAAATGCTACGTCATTATGATCCGTATTTAATCGACCTGAAACCAGACTTAAGGTAAAATCGGAAGCTAAAAAAAGTAAGGCTGCATAGAAACCAATATATTTACTTTTAATGATAGTACCTATTCTGTAAATAAGTATAGGAAGAAGGGATGCCATTAGAATACTAGGCAAACGCATAGCAAACAGATTAACACCAAATACCTTCATGCTTAATGCCATTTGCCATAAAAAGAAAGGTTGTTTATGAATCCAAATATGTGTACCTATCCAAGCAGAGCCACCTATTTCATTATAGTAAAGAATTGGGTTTTCAAGAAGGGTAGGAGTGAAAAAGTGATTAATCATGTTTTTGGCAACCAAAGCATGGTATTGCTCATCCCAATCATGAAGAAATGGGTCGGCTAAAGCCATAAAACTGAATAGTGCGAAAGCTCCAAGAGACAAACTAAGTAAGCTTATAAACTTGTTTTGCAAACTCTCAAATAGAGCAACTGATAGTAGAAATAGGAGTACACTAACTATAGGAAGCCAAGAGTAGCTTTGAATATAAATTTCATATTCAGGAATATTCATAATTCTAATAGATCAGTATTTAATTGGCTTGGGGGTCAACAGGAAAGTTCAACCACAATTCGTAATCATTGCCATATATCTCTAAAATATCTTTCCATAAATCTTTGGGCTGGTCCACAAAAAGATATTGATTCTTAGCCTCAGCAACAATCCATGAGTTCTCCTTAAGTTCATTTTGCAATTGATTTTCAGACCACCCAGAATATCCTAAATAGAAACGTAAGTCAGTATTTTTCAGTACTCCCAAGCCGATTAGCTCCTTGATTTGCTCAAAATCACCACCCCAATATAATCCTGGAAGTATTTCTTGACTACCATTTATTAAGTCACCCTTGCGATGAAGAATAAAGATATTCTCCGTTTGAACAGGACCTCCTAAAAAAACTTTAGACTCAAACTCCGGAAAACCATCAACTAAATCATTAATATAATATTCAGTTTCTCTATTTATGACCATTCCCATTGACCCAAATTTATCATGCTCAAGCATTAAAATGACCCCACGTTTAAAAAAATAGTCTTTCAAGAAAGGCTCTGACAAAAGAAGTTTTCCCTTTTCAATTTCCAATCCAGTAGGCTTAAAATCTAGTATTTTATCTATTTGACTCATCTCTATATTGCTTTTTTGTGTTTTTATCTTGAACTTAAATACTTACATTTGCTTTAAATATGTAAAGTGTTTTAGCTTTTTGAAAAGCAAGGTAAAGATAGCAATTATTAAGAATATGCAGCAACAAAACAAACAAGATAAATTTGACCATTTACGCAAAGAGTTTAACTCCTTTTTTTATGAGGGATTCGACTATGAATTTCTAACAGATAAATTACAAATTCAATTTCATTTTAGGGTTGATAATTTCGTGGAATTTCATCCTCGAGTTGAGATACCACACCAAAGTTTTCTGCATCATAAACATCTTACTAAGGACGCTTTAGACTCTCTAATATTTCATATTGGAATGGTAGAAGTGATTAGTTACTGGAAAGCTATTTGTCCATCTAAACTTGTCATTAGCGACTTTTACCTTAATAAAGAACAAGTTTCTTTTTGGAAAAAAATCTATTTTCATGGCTTGGGTGAATTCTTTTATCTGAATGGAATTCAAACAACTCAAGAAGATTTTATGAATATTGAGTGTGTCTCAAGACGCGAGGTCAAAGCTTTCTCAGTAGAAGTGGATCATGGTAGTATTATACCCGTAGGCGGAGGAAAAGATAGCGTGGTAAGCTTAGAGTTATTGAAAAAAAGAGATGGTGACAATCTTGCATTGATTATGAACCCACGTGGTGCGAGTTCTGCTACAGCAAATATTGCAGGATTTGAATCAAAAACAATAATTATAAATCGATTCTTAGACTCTAAACTTCTAGAACTAAATGATAAAGGATATCTAAATGGTCATACTCCATTTTCGGCTTTATTAGGTTTTATAACAATACTTTCGGCTGCATTGGCTCAGAAAAAGCATATCGCACTCTCAAATGAAAGTAGTGCCAATGAAGCTACGGTTGTAGGAACAGACGTAAATCACCAATATTCAAAATCATTTGAGTTTGAAACTGATTTTCGAAACTATGTAGAGCATTTTATTAGTACAGATATTAAGTACTTTAGTCTGTTGCGCCCAATTAGTGAATTGCAAATTGCTTCACTATTTGCTAAAAGTCCACAGTATTTTTATGACTTCAAATCGTGCAATGCGGGAAGTAAACAAAATATATGGTGTGGTAAATGCTCGAAATGTCTATTTACCTTTATTATACTTTCTCCTTTTATTCCGCCTGAGGAATTGAAAAAGATATACGGAAGTAATTTATTGGAGGATGTTGAGTTGGAAGTTTTCTTTGATGAGCTTACTGGAAAGGCCGACGTGAAGCCATTTGAGTGTGTAGGTACTGTGGAAGAGGTAAATGTGGCTTTATGCTTATCCGTAGCATTGTATGAAAATCAAACCATTCCTTATTTGTTGAAATTATTTATTGAGAGTGATTTATATAATCAATGTCAATCAATAGACAAGCTTGATTTATTAAAGCAAATAGAAAAAGAGCATTATTTGGAGCCAGAATTTCTAAACATTCTATTGAATAAAATGAAAAATTTTAAAACTGAAAAATACTAAATATGTTTGATATAAGAGATGCGATAAATAGGTTTATTAATAATCGTAAAGTATTAATACTTGGCTATGGGAAAGAGGGTAGGTCAACATATCGTGTATTGCGGTCCTATTTTCCTAAATTAGAAATCTGCATTTCAGATATTAATACAGATATTTCATCAGAAGATGAGCTTCAAAAGGATTCCTATCTTTCTTGGGTATTGGGTGAAGGTCATATGAAAGCTCTAGCAAATTATGAGTTGATATTCAAATCTCCTGGAATAAGCTTTAAGACATATCAGGTTCCAGCTATGCAACAAATCAGTTCTCAAACGGATTTGTTCTTAGAACTTTTTCATCAGCAAATAATTGGAGTAACTGGTACAAAAGGAAAAAGTACAACAGTTAGTTTGATTCAGCATTTATTAAAATCTGCAGACAAGAAAGTCCTCCTTGTAGGAAATATTGGACTGCCTGCCTTAGAAGTAATTTCAGATATTGAAGATGATACTGTGATCGTTTATGAACTGTCGTCACACCAATTGGAGTTTACAACACATTCACCACATATTGCTGTTTTTCTGAATCTTTATGAAGAACATCTAGATCATTACACCTCTTTTTTGGATTATCAAAAAGCCAAAGGAAATATAATCAATTTTCAGCTTGAGGGTGATTATTTAATTTATTATAGTGACGATATATTAATAAGTGAAAGACTTGTGGAGAGTGGTTCAGAAGCTATATTACTTCCTTTTTGTCATTCCGATAAGAAAGATTGCTCAAGGGTAAATAAAGAGTATATAGTTCTGAAAAATGGCAAAAAATTTAGTTTTGACTTTTCTAAAATGGCCTTATTAGGAAATCATAATATATTAAATGTGTTGGCAGCAATAAATGTATGTATGGCATTGAGCATGAATATTCAAGAGGCTATCAACAATTTAGAATCCTTTAAGCCATTGCCGCATCGACTGGAGGATGTAGGAATTCATCATGGAATTCGGTTTATTAACGACTCCATAGCTACAATTCCCGAAGCCAGTATAAAAGCAATTAATACGTTTGCTGATTTGGACATCTTAATATTAGGTGGTTTTAATCGAGGGATAGATTACTCTGTACTTATTGATTTTCTATTGGATAGGGAGTTATCACATATTATTTTACTTGGTAAAGTAGGTGGTTTAATCCGTGAACTATTAGTTGAAGAGAATTATAAATTGCCACTATATGATGCCAAGAATATGGATGAAGTTGTAAAGATTGCTTACAATGTTGGAAAAGAGGGGAGTATTTGTCTTTTATCTCCAGCTGCTAGTAGCTATGATTGTTTTCATAATTTTGAAGACCGTGGTGATCAGTACAAAAAAAAGGTGCAAGAAAAAGCCTCACACCTTTGATATTATAAAAGTAGAAAATCTTATTTTTCTTCTTTCTTTTCAGCTTTTTTAGCTGTTGCTTTCTTTGTTGCTGCCTTTTTTGCAGGAGCTTTCTTTTCAGCTGTTTTCTTTTCTACCGCCTTTTTAGTTGTTGTTTTCTTTGCCGTAGTAGTTTTTTTAGTAGCTGCCTTTTTTGCAGGAGCTTTCTTTACGGGTGCTTTTTTTACAACTTTTTTCTCTTCAACTTCTTCTTTGGGAGCATCAACCTTTGCTTTAACCGGTGCAACATAAGCAGCAACGCCTGTTTTTCGAGGGCGTTTTTTGCCATATGAACCCATTATAATCTTACCTCTTTTTGTTTTTTTATCACCTTTTCCCATAATCGTTTTATTTGTTTTATAATCAGTGGGTAAAATTAGGAAATATTTTTGGTAAATAATAATCTAATATGATTTTCTTTTCCTTTTGACTCGAAAAGAGGTTAATTCTTAATTTGATGTGTTAATCAGAATTCCAACTTTTTGTCAAAAAGATATTTTTTTCTTTTTATTCTATCTTTTTTTAGAAAAAAGAAACAAACCTGCCTGCCGGCAAGGCCAGGAAACCGCCACTAAGAAAGAAATAGGTTTATTCGCCTTCTCATATCAGGCAATCTACTTAGTACATGACAAAAATTTAGATTCACACCAATTAGTTGTGCTTGCTCTTGGGCTAAAGCCCGAATATTAGTAGTTTCATTAGGCAGGGCATTAATGCCCTGCCTAATGAAAGCAATACTCTCTGGGCTTTAGCCCAAATTAAAAAGCTAAAAGTATTATCCCATATTTTTGTCATGTACTTAGGAATTTAGCATAAAAAAACCACCTCCAATTAAATGAAGGTGGTTTAGGAATATTATTGAATAAATTAATAAAATCTATTTAGTAGGCTCTCCTTGATCTACTTCTTCCATTTTAGCATAAGTACCATCAACTAATTTATCTCTAACGGCTTTAAAAGATTGAACAGTATATTCTACATTTTCAATAGTATGAACAGCTGTTGGAATTAAACGAAGAAGAATCATATCTTTAGGTATAACTGGGTAAACTACCATAGAACAGAATACATTATACTTCTCGCGTAAATCATAAATAAGGTTTGTGGCCTCTGCAATACCTCCAGAAAGAATAACTGGAGTTACTGGTGAATTTGTGACACCAATTTCAAAACCTTCATCTCTCAAGCCTTTTTGAAGTGCATTAACAACTTTCCAAAGTTGCTCTCTTAGCTCAGGCTTTGACTTCAAAAGTTCCAATCTCTTTATAGCTCCAATTACCATAGGCATTGGAAGAGACTTGGCAAATGTTTGCGAACGCATTGTATATTGTAAGAAATCAATAATCTCTGTTTTACCTGTAATAAATGCGCCTATACCTGCCATGGACTTTGCAAAGGTTCCAAAGAGTAAATCTATTTCATCCTCTACACCAAAATGCTCTGCAGCTCCAGCTCCACGGTCACCCATAGTTCCAAAACCATGTGCATCGTCAACTAAAATACGGAAATCGTAATCTTCTTTAAGCTTAACTATTTCATCCAACTTACCCATATCTCCGGCCATGCCAAATACACCCTCGGTAATTAACAAAATACCGCCATTGGATTCATCAGTCTTCTTTTTAGCAAAACCTAACATTTTCTTAGCACGAACAATATCATTATGTGGAAAAACAAAACTTTTCCCTCCTTTTGCTTTATGAATAAAAATACCATCCATTATACTTGCATGGCATTCCGAATCATATACAATAACATCATTACGGTCAACCATTGCATCAATTACTGACATAATTCCCTGGTAACCATAATTTAATAGAAAACCACGTTCTTTACCAACAAAATCAGCAAGCTCTTGCTCTAATTGCTCATGATATTTTGTCTGTCCAGACATCATTCTAGCACCCATTGGGTAAGCCATGCCATATTCAGCAGCAGCATCTGCATCTGCTTTACGAACTTCTGGATGATTGGCTAAACCTATATAATTGTTTAAGCTCCACACTAATTGCTTTTTGCCACGAAACATCATATAAGGTCCAATTTCTCCTTCTAATTTTGGAAAAGTAAAATATCCATGAGAAGTCTTCATATGTGCACCAATATTACCTGGTCTCTCTAATACTCTTTTAAATATATCCATTGAATGTTATGTTATGATTTGGCTGCAAATGTACAAAATTACTCAAAGGATTGCCATATATAATGTATGAAAATATAGGTTTTTCAGCCATTTTTTTCAGCATTTATAAATAATAGTTAAATATACTATTAAAAATAATGTATACGAATATAGTTTATAAAGATATAAAACGTATATTTACAGTCTAAAAGTATAGTTATGGATATTATAATTCTAAAAGGAAAACAACAAGATATATTCGATGCAGCCAAAACATTATTCTGGAAGTATGGGATTAAGAAGGTGTCAATAGAAGAAATTTGTAGAGAGGCTAATGTAAGTAAAATGACCTTCTATAAGTTTTTTCCAAATAAAATTGAATTGGCAAGGACTGTATGGCTTGTATTGACAGAAGGGTGGATGCAAACCTATGATAATATTGTTCATGATGATAATATATTATTTCAAGAGAAAATAATGGCGCTCTTTAAACTAAAACATGATTCTGCAAAGGGTGTTAGTATGGAATTTGTTCAAGACCTGTATAAGGATATCGATTTACAAGGAATTGTGATAGAATATCAACAGCGCTCAATCAGTTTATTTAAGGAGTTCTTTATGGATTCTCAAGAAAAAGGTCTTATAAGAAAGGATATTAAAATTGAATTTGTTATGTTCCAAATAAATATGATGAGTAGTATTATGGATGATAAGGAATTATTGTCTGTATATGATAATGTAGAAGAATTAGCAATTGAAAGCATGAACTTCTTATTTTACGGATTATTACCTTAAAACAATGTATAAGCATTTTTTTATATTACTGATATTGTGTATTGTTGGGTTTGAATTAATTGCCCAGCAAAGTGATTCCTTGGATACAAAGAAGACAAGCTTTAAATATAAAGGAGAGCTATCTGCATGGGTGCATGTCAATACAGAAAATCCCTATCCAATGTATATTGGAGGTAGGTATATTCCACAATTAAATCTGGAAATTCCTTTGATAAAAATGCGAATGATTGATTTTGAACTTTCTGCAAATATTTATGGAACTGGTGGGATTCAATTTTTCGATTCGGCTTCATTTTCTGGTGATGTAAAGCCTTATAGAGGATGGGCACGATATTCAACCAAGCAATTTGAATTTCGGGTTGGACTTCAGAAAATTGATTTTGGAACTGCAACTATGTTGCGGCCATTACGCTGGTTCGATCAAATTGATCCACGTGACCCATTACAACTTACATCAGGTGTTTGGGGTGGTTTAGCTCGTTATTATTTTCTTAATAATACAAACATTTGGGTGTGGGGCCTATATGGGAATAAGAACCCAAAAGGAATGGAGGTTATGAAAAGTATTTCAACTATTCCTGAATTTGGAGGTCGAATTCAAACGCCAATTCCAAGAGGTGAGGCAGGTATTTCATATCACCACAGAATAGCAGACCCAAGTGATTTTGTAGGCCTTTCTGCATTATACGATGAAATTCCAGAAAACAGAATTGGTATTGATGCAAAGTGGGATCTATTTGTAGGGCTTTGGTTTGAAGGTTCATGGGTTTCAAAATCTAAGGATGTTGGGAATTTGACTAACCAAGAATTATTTACCATAGGAACAGATTATACTTTTGGAATTGGTAGTGGCCTTAATGTAACTTTGGAGCATATGCTATCTTCATTTGATAAAGAAGCTTTTAGCTTTTCGAAAACTACCAACTTCACAGCATTATCCATACGATATCCAATAGGAGTGTTTGATAATCTGAATGTTATATTATATTATGATTGGACGAATAATTTAATGTACAACTTCATTAACTGGTATCGACAATTTGATAAATATACACTTTATATAATGGGATATTGGAATCCTAAAGCAAATAAACTACCCACTATGGGGCCTGAAGAGAACCTTTATGGTGGGGTTGGGATACAGCTTATGTTTGCTTTGAATCATTGAAAAACAATAAAAATAGAATAATAAAACTATATAAATATCAAAGATATGGCAATAATAGAAATCAAAGATTTAGTGAAAAAGTTTCCTGTAGGAAATGGATTTTTTACTGCACTAAACCAAATCAATCTCACAATTGAAAAGGGTGAATTTGCTGGTATTATTGGGCCAAGTGGTTCAGGTAAAACCACATTACTTAATATTATTGGTTCCTTGGACACTCCAACTGAAGGAAATGCAATTGTACTTGACAAATCTATCTCTGAGCTAAGTCATAAACAAGCAGCTCAATTACGAAATAAACATATTGGGTTTATTTTTCAAACCTATAATCTGTTACCCATTTATACTGTTTTTGAAAATGTAGAATTTCCTCTACTACTTCAAAGTTTGAGTGCATCTGAACGCAAAAAAGCAGTTCTGCAAGCTCTTGAATGGGTTGGACTTACTGATAAAGCTAAATCAAAGCCTAATATGCTTTCAGGTGGAGAATGTCAGCGTGTTGCTATTGCTCGCTCTATGGTGAAACAACCACAGCTAGTTTTGGCAGATGAGCCTACTGCAAACCTCGATTCTAAAAACTCTCATCATATTTTAGAAACCATGAAAAAGCTCAACAGAGAACTTGGTGTTACTTTTTTGTTTTCTACCCATGATGAAAAAGTGATGCAGCATTTGGATAGAATTATTTCTTTGGAAGATGGAAAAGTGGTGAAGGATGAAATAAAAACAGTGACTTTGTAAACCAGTGAAATAATATCACATAGTTTTCAAAATCATAAAATAATTGAATCTTAAAACTTAAAAATATGTTAGCACTACAATTAGCATTTAAGAATCTCATTGGGGCAGGACTAAGAACCTGGCTTAATGTAACTGTGCTTTCATTCGCCTTTGTTCTAATGGTTTTTTACAACGGAATGATTGACGGATGGAACAGACAAGGTAGAAACGATACTCAAGCATGGGAAATTGGACAAGGTCAGTATTGGGAACATACTTACGACCGATATGACCCATACACTATTCAAGATGCACATCAGCCCATATCTGATGAAGCTAATGATATGATTATTAAAGGGGAATTAACTCCAGTATTAATCTCGCAAGCAACGATATATCCCCAAGGCAGAGTACAAAGCGTTATATTAAAAGGAATTGATCCCAATCAAACTATTTTGGAACTTCCTACTGCCGATTTGAGAAATACCCAGAACGGTTATTCTGCAATTATCGGAGAAAGAATGGCTAATGATTCCAAGTTAAAAGTTGGTGATAATATTTTAGTTCGCTGGCGAGACAAAAACGGCATGTTCGATGCAATGGAAATCCAAATTGCATCCATCTTTAAATGTGATGTGCCGTCAGTGGATAAAGGACAAATGTACATTTCGTTGGAAGTCTTGCGCAAGATGACTAATATGCAGAATGAAGCTACCATGCTTATTGCTGGAAAAAATAGCGAATTAGGACCTGTTGAGGATTGGGATTTTAAAACTTCTGACTTTCTGTTGGCTGAATTTGATGCCATAATTAAATCAAAAAAAGCAGGTGGAATGATTATGAGTGGACTGCTATTAGTAATTGCATTACTTGCTATTTTCGACACTCAAGTTTTATCTATTTTCCGACGACAGAAGGAAATCGGAACTTATATTGCCTTGGGAATGACTCGAGGACAGGTGGTTGGGATATTCACAGTAGAAGGAGGAGCACATAGTATTTTGGCAGCTATTCTCGGTGCTGCTTATGGAATTCCTTTATTTTTATGGTTAAATTCAGTAGGAATCCCCATGGGAAAAGAAAATACTGACATGGGAATTGCCATATCCGAAATTATATATCCTTACTACAGTTTTGGAATGCTTTTATCATCATTTATTTTGGTTGTCATATCAGCTACCATTGTAAGTTATATGCCAGCACGCAAGATTTCTAAGATGAAACCGACTGATGCTTTGAAGGGAAAATTACAGTAATATATTATTAAAAAAAATACAATAAACTAAGAAGTAAAAAATAAACACAATGATAAAATTTTTAATCAAAGGAATATTAAGAGACAAGAGCAGGAGTTTACTGCCAATTATTGTCATCTCCTTAGGTGTTTTTCTAACCGTTTTCATGAGCGGCTGGATGAAGGGTATTTTCAGTGACATGATTGATATGAATGCCAATTACACAACTGGCCATGTTAAAATTATGACTCGCTCTTATGCAGAAAACGAAAACCAGCTTCCCAATGACTTAGCATTAATGGATGTTGAAGAATTAATGGGAAATCTGAATGCTGATTACCCAGATATGGAATGGGTAAAAAGAATTAATTTTGGTGGATTGCTCGATGTACCCGACGAAAATGGAGAAACAAGAGCACAAGGTCCTGCTGCAGGAAAAGCCATTGATTTGCTATCACCAAATAGCAACGAAGCAGACCGAATGAATATTAAAAAATCCATAGTAAAAGGAAGTATTCCAACTAAGTCTGGTGAAGCAATTATTAGTGATGATTTTGCTGAGCGATTTGGTGTAAACATTGGCGATGATATTACCATTTTTGGTTCTACTATGAACGGTAGTATGATGTTTCAAACTTTTGAAGTAAGTGGCACAATAAATTTTGGTGTTTCAATGCTTGACAGAGGAGCGATTATTGTTGACATTGCCGATGCTCAAATGGCACTTGATATGGAAGATGCAAGCAGCGAAATATTAGGATATTTTAAAGAAAGTGGTTATGATGACCTAAAAGCAGATACTGTTAAAGCCACTTTTAACTCAGCATACAGCGATATTAATGATGAGTTCTCACCTCAAATGTTCAAGCTTAGAGATCAAAATGGATTGGATAATCTACTTCAAAGAGCAGAAACAATGACTTCAATTATGGTATTTATTTTTATTGTTTCGATGTCGATTGTACTATGGAATACTGGCCTTCTTGGTGGTTTGAGACGCTATAGTGAGTATGGAGTTCGCCTAGCATTAGGTGAAGAAAAAAGCCATATATATAAAACTATTATTTATGAAGCTATCTTGATTGGCTTAATCGGTTCAATAGTAGGTACATTATTAGGAGTAGGTCTTTGTTATTATTTACAAGAAAATGGACTTGATTTTAGCGCTATGATGAAGAATGTTGATATGATGATGCCACCGGTTTATCGTGCTATTGTTTCTCCAGAGTTGTTTTATGTGGGATTCTTTCCGGGTTTAGTTGCAATGACGCTTGGCAATGCACTTGCGGGATATGCGATTTATAAAAGAAAAACGGCTCAGCTATTTAAAGAGTTGGAGGTCTAAGGTGTATATTAGACACTCAATATACGATGGCATAATTATTAAAAATTATAAATAGAATAGATAAACGAATTGATCATGAAAAGACTAGCAATAATAATAATAGCTGCATTTGCATTCAGCTTTAGCACCGAAAATGCAGAAGACATCATAAAAAAGGTAGATCAAAACATGTCTGCTGAAAACCGTGTTGTTGAATCTTCAATGACCATTCATGGCAAAAGAAATAGTCGCACTATGACTTCTATATCATATTCAGTAGGGGATAAGCAATCATTTACTGAATATTTAACTCCTGCACGTGAAAAAGGAACAAAGATGTTAAAATTGGAAAATAAACTTTGGATTTATTCACCATCTACAGACCGCACGATTCAAATTTCTGGACATATGTTACGTCAATCGGTAATGGGGTCAGATTTCTCCTATGAAGATATGATGGACGACCGAGAATTATTAGATATGTACAATGCTAAGCTTATTGGCAAAGAAAAACTTGACGATAGACCTGTTTTTGTAATTGAACTTACAGCAAAGGTTGATAATATAGCATATAATTCTCGTAAGACTTGGATCGATACCGAGCGCTATGTACCATTGAAAGAAGAGCTTTATGCAAAGAGTGGTCAACTTCTTAAGAGAGTTTCGCTTTCAGATGTAAAGCAAGTTGAAGGAAGATGGTTTCCTATGAAAATGATTTATAAAGATATGCTCAAAGCAGGAAAAGGGACTGAAATGCATTTTACAAGCATTAAGTTTAATCAGGAAATTCCTGAATATATATTTACTAAAGCTGCTTTGAAACAGTAAATTAGTAATAAAAACAAAAGAAGGAGTCTACAAAGGCAATGGCGGCCTTCTCAATTATAAAATAACTTTAACATTATCATTTTTTATTCTATCTTTGACCGACCCCGCTGTCGCACCCTTCGTGTGAATTTTAGTATATTACATAGCACCACGCGAAAGATTCGCGCGGCAGCAATGCCAAATTATATTTTTACTTTTATTTTTATATCAAAAAGAATGCTATATTTGACCGACCGTTCAGTCAATATTAGAAGAATAAGTATGCCATTAGAGAAAACGAAAAATATAGAGGCTTTAGGAATTGATAAGAAACAGCGTATCTTAGAGGCAGCCCTTAAGGTTTTTGCACAAAAATCTTATCATGGTGCTAGTATGAGTAATATTGCACAGCTTGCTGGTGTTTCAAAAGGTTTAATATATAATTACTTTACAAATAAAGAGGCATTAGTTAAGGAGTTGCTTCTAGAAAACTTCAAGCATTTCTTTGATAGTTATGATTTTGATTTTGATAATATTGGAGACAAAGAAATGGTTTCCTTTATTGAGCAATCATTCTTTTTGCTTGATGAACATCCTGAATCGTGGAAATTACTCTTCGGCTTAAGTATGCAAACCGAAATTCTAGAAATTATTACACCTGAGCTAATGACATTTTTTGAACCATTATTGATTGGATTTACTAAATATTTTGCTTCAAAGGGTTATAAAGACAGTGAAGCTGAAACAAAATTCTTCTGGGCACTGATGGATGGAATAAGTCTTGATTACCTTACGATGGGATTGGATCGCGAATATTGTATAAATAGAATGAAACAGATATATCAATTAGACTAAATAAATCATGAAGAAAATACTAGTTTACAGTATATTAATATTAGGGATTATTTCACTAATGAGCATGAATTTGATGCAAGAAAACAATGACTTAAGTGCCAAAGAGATTATTGATAAAGCGAATAATAATAGATTTGGTAATAGTAGTGAGTCAGTTATGGATATGACTATTGTGCGACCAAAATGGACTCGTAGTATAACAATGAAAACTTGGACATTAGGTAAAGAGTACAGCATGGTAATTATTACTGCTCCTGCAAAAGAAAAAGGACAGGTTTTCATGAAAAGGAAAAGTGAGATGTGGAATTGGATTCCGAAAATATCACGGATGATAAAATTACCTCCATCGATGATGTCGCAAGGCTGGATGGGATCTGACTATACCAATGATGATATGGTTAATGAAGGGGCTTTAGTGAATGAGTTTGATCATAAAATTACTAAATCCCAAATATGGGACGGCACAGATTGCTATGTGATTGAGTCGGTTCCAAGAGAAAATAGTGATGTGATTTGGGGAAAGAAAATTAGCTGGATAAGTAAAGACCGTTATTTACCATTGAAAACGGAATCTTATGACGAGGATATGTATTTAGTTAAAACAGAGACTGCTTCAAAAATTAAGGAAATGGGAGGGAAGATTATACCCACTCTCTTTACCATTATTCCTGCTGATGAACCAAATCAAAAAACCATTTTAACAATGAAGTCGATTATGTTTGACGAGAAAATAACAGAATCGTTTTTTACTCAACAAAATATGAAAAGAGTTAAATAGCAAAACAAGATATAATGAATCTATTTAAAATAGCATGGCGAAATTTATGGCGAAATAAGAGGCGAACCCTTATTACAGCAGCTTCTTTATTCTTTGCAGTATTTTTCGCAATTATAATGCGCAGCATGGCGTTAGGAACATATGACCTAATGATTGATAGTGCTGTACGTCAGTATTCTGGTTTTATTCAAATTCAGAATAAAGAATATTGGAAGGAGAAAACCATAGATGAGTTGATGACTAATTCGGATAGCCTTCATCGGCTAATTGAGAATCAAGATGGAGTGGTTTCATTATTACCAAGGCTTGAGTCATTTGCTCTAGCAAGTAGCGGTAATAAAACTAAAGGGATTATCCTACAAGGAATTAACCCTTTGGTTGATGATAAAATGACAGGGCTTTCTTCTCGCTTAGTAAAAGGTAAATATTTGACGGAAGCAGATAATGGAGTAGTGCTTGCCCAACGACTTTCTTCATTTCTTGAATTGAATGTTGGGGATACGGTGGTTCTATTGAGCCAGGGGTATCATGGTGTGACTGCTGCCAATATATTTCCAGTGCGAGGCATTGTTAAAGTTCCTAATCCTACACTGGACAACCGCCTGATAGTAACTAGTATTGAGGCTGCACAGGATTTCTATGGGGCTTCAAATATGTTGACATCATTGGTTGTAAATATCGAATCGAAGTATGATATTGATAAAGTAATGGCAAAAGTTAAAAAGCAACTGGAAGGAAGCGACCTGAGTGTTTTAAGTTGGACCGATATGAATAAAGAGCTGAAACAGCAAATAGACTCGGATAATGGTAGCGGAAAAATTATGCTCGCAATATTATATATGGTGGTCTTTTTTGGTGTGCTTGGAACCATTATTATGCTTACAGCAGAACGCAAAAAGGAATTTGCAGTAATGGTTTCTATTGGTATGCAAAGGTTTAGATTGAGCGTATTAGTATTTATTGAGACTATCTTTATAGGCTTTTTAGGGATGTTAGCAGGCTTGATTGCCGCCATGCCCATATTATTGTATTATGCTAATAGCCCAATAAGGTTGACTGGAGAAATGGCAAAAACCTATGAAACCATGGGGATAGAACCACTAATGGGTTTTTCACTTCAAGCAGATATATTTATTAATCAATTTATCATTGTTTTCTTTGTCTTAATAATTGCTTTAATATATCCTACTATAAAAATCTGGTCTTTTAATCTTATCAACGCCTTAAAATCTTAGATTATGATACTATCAATTGCATGGAAAAATATATGGCGCAGCAAACTAAGAAGCTTGGTGGTTATTCTTGCCATAGGCTTTGGTTTATTAGCAGGGCTATTTTCGGTTGGCCTAATGAATGGTATGATAATGCAAAGATTGGATGCTGGAATCAATATTGAAGTAGCATCACTTCAACTGCATAATAGTGCCTATTTAGAGAATAGCGAACCGCAATATACAATAACTGATGCTGACGAAATTATACGTAGCATCTATCAAAACCAAGAGGTAGCTGCTATTACGAAGCGTTATAAAATGGAATGTATGCTGAGTTCCAATCGTGCGGCAACTGGTCTAAACATAGTAGGCGTAATACCTGAGGATGAGAAGAAAGTATCTAAACTTTATAAATATATTCTAGACTCAAATGGGACCTACCTTACTGAGAAAGGACGTAACTCTATTATTATTAGCGCAAAAACAGCTGAAAAGTTAAAAGTTCGTTTACGAAGTAAAATCATAGTGAATGGAGTAAATAAAGACGGAACAACTGCCAAAGCTAGTTTTAGAATCGTTGGTATTTTCAAAACTTCCAATTCTATGTATGATCAGGCCAATGCTTTTATTCGATATAATGATGCGGCTAAGGTTTTTGGATTTGATATAAGTGAGACCCACGAAATAGCCATATTAAATAAGGAGATTACTGAAACTACGCAGCTTGACGAAAAGTTGAAACATGATTATACTCGTTATATTATCAATGATTATTCGCTATTAAGAGCTCGAAATGATAGTATTCCTGAGAATATTTATAAAGTATTAGAAAATAATAGAAGCAATAAGATATTATCAAGAGATGAGTATAAATCACTATTTATTAGCACTATTGGTAGTGAAGAATTTAATAGTTACGAGTTAAATTTATATCAAGTAGCAGAAACAGGTATTAGTGTTATGAATTGGGGAGAAAGCTCACCCGATTTGGCAATGATGACTACTTGGATTGATATGAT
>Ga0164315_10001693_pt1 | contig 16636 bp, 17 predicted proteins | sample GuaBasSedimGuay6_FD_113737 | JGI IMG/M metagenome (GOLD analysis project Ga0164315, IMG submission 113737) | Subseafloor sediment microbial communities from Guaymas Basin, Gulf of California, Mexico - Guay6, Core 4569-2, 0-3 cm | ecosystem: Environmental > Aquatic > Marine > Hydrothermal vents...
AGAGGTTACACGTTCCAAATAATCTAATTTATAAACATATTCTAATGATGATGAATAATCGAAATAGTACTGACCTCTTATGGCATCACTTCCTGGTTTCTCTTCGTAATCAAAATTAAGATATGAACTTGAATTAAAAATATGATTTGGTGTCCAGACGAGGTTAACTCCCCAGTTAATTCTTTGACGACCGAGTTGAACTTCAAAATCATCAGTCGAAAAGAAAAGGTTTAATCTATCAATTGAAGAATATAGAATGTAAGAATTTTTCTCTTCCCAACTGTTAGTTAGGTCAAAGTAACCATTATCACGTGTAATAAAATCCGCATAGCCTGGAGTAAGTGTAACAGTATTTCCATATTCAATAATGTTACGAATACCAATGTTTATAGTAGTTTGCTCTGTTGGATAGATGAAAAAATCTAATCTGTTTTGTGCAGTTCCTGAGAGAAGCATTACATCAATGTCCTTTTGTAACCAGATAGATTCCATATTTGTTAAATAGCCTTTGTATTCAAAAATGGATTGAGCATTAAACGAACTACTCCAAAACAAAATTATAATAAGCGGAAGTGTTAAATAATTTCTAATTCTCAATTTACAATTCATAATTATTTTGTCTCGTCGTTTACGACTTTACCATCATCTAAGTGGACTAATCTTCTTGCTCGCTCCATTACACGAGAATCGTGGGTTGAAAAAATAAATGTCATATTTTCCTTCTCGTTGAGTGTTTCCATAATATCCAATAAGGCGTGAGTTGATTTACTATCCAAGTTTGCGGTTGGTTCATCAGCAAGAATAAATTTTGGTTTAGAAGCTAATGCACGAGCAACTGCAACTCTTTGTTGTTCTCCGCCAGAAAGTTCACCAGGCCGTTTATTAAATTTATCTTTAAGTCCAACAGCAATAAGTAGTTCTTCCACTCTAGCGTTTCGTTCATCTTTGCTATAATTCTGAAGATGCATAATAAACTCAACATTCTCTTTAGCAGTAAGTACTGGAATAAGATTGTATGCTTGAAATACAAAACCAATATTGCGTAGCCTAAAATCTGTTAGTTCTTTTGATTTTAGTTTTGTGATAATTTTATTATCAATAATTACCTCACCACTTGTTGGTGTTTCAAGTCCACCAAGTAGATTTAGCAAAGTGGTTTTACCACAACCTGATGGTCCAACAATAGCAGAGAATTCTCCTTGCTCAAAGTTCACAGAAATATTATTTGTTGCGTGAACAGGAAATGTATCCTCATCATAAATTTTGTTTAGTTTTACTGTGCTTATAATACTCATAGTTTGTATCCAATTATATTTCTAAATTTTATTCAAATTGCTAGCAGCAGGCAAAATAAATGTCTGTCATTTCGAATCCGTTTTGTGGGTGAGAAATCTTTTAAATTGTAGTAAATTTCTCACATTCGTTCGAAATGACAATGCTATAAATCTTTACTTTACCATGTTTAAATTTTGCATTACTACGCATCATGCCTTACTGCTTCTGCTGGGTTAAACTTTAACGCTTTCCTTGCTGGCATTATTGATGCAAATATTGCCGTAACAATTACAAGTCCACCAATTAGAGCGTAGTAAATAAAATCCAATTCTGGATATACGAAAGAGCTATATCCCATTGAGTTTAGTCCTTCTGCTATTGCTGATAAATCAATTCCAGAAATTCCTAGTATTGTAACTAAAGCCCAACTTAATGACAGACCAATTATTCCTCCTGTAATTGAGAGGAAAATAGTCTCTAACATTATCATAAAAAAGACTTGGATTTTATTCATTCCAATTGCCATTAACATTCCAATCTCTCTAACTCGCTCCATTATTGCCATTAGCATTGTGTTTATTATTCCAAAACTTAAAGCAACAAGAATTATGATTACAAAAATCATTGAGTATTGAACTGTCATTTCGTTCATCATTTTAAGAACAGGTGATATATCTTCCCAAGTTCTAACGACTATTTTCTCTTCTGAAATTTCTTCACTAAATAGAGAAGCAACTTTTTCTGATACAGAAGTAGTTAGGTTGTTGTGGCTAAGTAGTACTGCTATTTCAGTTGCTTGAGTTTCTTCCATTCCAATAATATTTGCTAAATCTTTCTTCTGAACGAAAACATTCATTAGGTCAAAGTTGCTATTACTTGTTTTGTAAATTCCAGCAACACGAAAGGCTGAGTATGAAATATCGCCAGATGCACTTTGTATAGTTACAACAAATTTTGAACGCACTTTCACCTTAAGTTTCTTTGCCAGCTTTTCACCAATCACAGCAGGGTTTCTTAATTTGGTGTCAAAGTATGTTCCATCTAATAATAGAGTATTAATATTTGTAATTCTCTTTTCTTCTTCGACATTAATTCCTTTTATAAAAATCCCAGTTCCAGTTATAGCAGAGCTTGCCATTGCTGCAGATGTAATTCGTGATGTAACCTCAGCAACACCCTTAATTTCTCTAATGGATTTAATTTTTTCGTCAGGGTTATTAACCACAAACTTAATTTCATCATTTATTAAAAACTTTGGATGATGAATTTGTATGTTCGATATTTCTGAGTGAATTGCAGAACTTACTTGTTGTTGCACCATTCCCTTTGCAAAGGCGAGATAGAGTATTCCACCAAGCAACCCAATAATTAGCGATGCAATAACAATTGAACTTCGCAATTTATTTCTCCAAACATTTTTCCATGCAATTGAAAATATCATATTAGCTCCTCATCGCTTGTAATACTTTGAAGCGCAGTATTTTTGTTAGTGGATATAGTGACGCAATAAATGCAATAATAATTACCGCTAATGTTTGATTTATAAAAATATCAGCATCTAAAGAAAATGGCATTATTGGTTCAGCTCCAAACATTTTCATTGCTTCAGCCATTTCGCCTGTAATAGGTATTGGGTTGTAAAAATAGTAGAGTAGCACTGGGTAAGTAATTATTAGTGAAATAATTAGTGCTACAATTCCAATCATAATTGTTTCGTATAACACGACTAAAAATAGTTTGAATTTTTGCATTCCAATTGCAATCATTATTGCAAACTCTTTTCGACGCTCCATTGTCATCATCATTATTGTTCCAAACATTCCAAAGCCAATAACCATGTATAGAATCCCAAGCATTATTTGTCCGCCTACGTCATCACTTTGAATTGCTTGAACCATTTCTTTGTTTAGTTCTGTCCAATCCATGACTACATAGTCGTCTGCAAGTTCTGATTTTACTTCGTTAACAATTTGGTCTAAGTCCTCTGGGTTTGAAATCATTACGGAGTATGTAGTTACTCTATCATATGCAGAGTAGAATTCTTGTCCAGCCTTGAGTGGCATATAAATTAATTGATTGTTCAATTGTGGAATTGGAAATTTGATAATTCCTTTTACTCTATATTTTGCAGCAGCAGTTACACCGTGATATCCTTGCCCCAAAAGAACTAAAGTGTCGCCAACATTGACTTGCAAGTACTCTGCTAATTTTTCAGCTACAAGAACTTGATTGTCATCTTTCGCTAAATAATCACCTGCTATTAATTTATCTGAAATCGTATTTAACTCATTTTCAATTTTTGGATCAGTAGCAATAATTAAAGTTCCTTTAGTGTGCTTGCCAGATGAGGCTAGAGCAAATGATTCTAATCTTGGAACAACTACCTCCACATTCTCATTGTCTATAATTTGATTAAGTAAAGTAGGAGAGTTTATAAAAGTTTTATCAACAGATTTGTTTTCCCAATATCCATCGGCTTGAACTTGGAAATATCCAGTGGATAATTTAACTGCATTGTCAATCATATTTCCGTAACTGCCTTTTTGCATTGACCGTGTAAACATCGCCATGCAAGCAGCAAGTATAATAGAAGTCATGGTAAGGATTGTTCTTCGCTTACTACGCCAAAGATTCCGCCATGCTATTTTTAGTAGTTCTTTCATGTTTTATTATTCCTAATTATTAACTGTCATTTCGAACCCGTTTTGTGGGTGAGAAATCTTTTGAAACTTGAAAGATTTCTCACATTCGTTCGAAATGACATGCCATAATAAATTTCTATTTTGCCTTTTTCATATTCTGTTGCGAAAAGAATCTGTCGCTAATTGGTTTATCAAAAACAATTGTGCTATACTCAAAAATAGTTTTGTTTCCTGGTTTATCTGCTGGAATCATTTCCATTTTCATTGGCAGCATTCTATCACCAACATTTTCAATATTACTTCCAATCATGGTATTTATAAGTTCAAGTGTTTCATCAAAGTATTCTACTTTTATTTGCAGGTAGTGTGCTTTGGTAATCCACATTGTAATTTTACCCCAAACTACTGGTGCATCAGGTTTTGGAATAAATTCTATCTTCCATGTTTCATGATTGTCTATTGTTTCTTCTGCTATTATAGTGTGTTCGTAATCGCTTACTAACGATGATTGTTTTAATAAATCATCATTTGTAAAATCTGACCCCATCCAAGATTGCATCATCATTGATGGAGGTAGCTTTATCATTCTACCAATGGATGGCATCCAGTTCCAAAGTTCCATTTTTCTTTTTAGGAATACTTGTCCTTTATCTCTTGCTGGAGAAGTAATATATATCAGATAATAATCAGTTCCTTTCGACCAAGATTTCATTTCAACTTCTCGTGACCAGTCAGGACGCACGACAGTCATTTTGCTAACCCCTTGTGAGGTTATTCCTAAATTATTATCGTTAGAAATTTTTACTATCTCTTTTGCAGTTTGCCCAATTGCAATGGAACTAAATATCACAAAGAACACAATTATATTTTTCAAAACTTACTCCAAAATTTATAAATGACCAAACGTTCAGTTAAAACATAGTCGATTAATATAAACTATGCAAGTAAAAAAAATAAAACTTGCTTAATTAGAGTTAAAACAATATTTTATGATTGAACAAATAGTCAGTTAAAAATAAAATGCCACGAACAAAAGAACAGTTTGAAAAAATACGCGAAGAAACTAGAGCTAAAATATTAAATACTGCTTTAGAATTATTTGCAAAAAAAGGGTATTCAAATACCTCAATAAGTGAAATTGCAAAGTCAGCAATGATTTCAAAAGGGTTAGCTTATAATTATTTTGAGAGCAAACAGAAACTAATGGAAGAGGTCATTCAAATTTTGTTTATTGAAATGGGTAGTATGTTCTCTATTTTGGAAACTACAAAGGATCCTTTTGAAAAGGTTCAGGTAATGATTGATTTAATGTTTGATTGGCTGGAAGATAAAGAGGATTTTTGGAGACTCTATGCTAGTCTTTTAATGCAGGCGGAAATTAAAGAGACCATTGAAAAAATATCAGGAAATTTTCTTGAAGAAATGTTCAAAGAAATAGAAAAAATCTTTCGCAAAATGAAAATTAAAAATCCAGTAGCTGAAGCAAAAGTATTTGGTGCTATTTTAGATGGAATGGGTTTTCATATCCTCTTTATGGGAAACTCATATCCAGTTAAAAAAATGAGAAAATTTCTAAAAGATAAATATAGTAGAAAGAATTTATTATAATTATTTGATTCGCATAATTGGATAAAGCAACAGAATCACCAAACTGCTTATAATAATTCCAATCCCTACACTAAATGTATCAGCAAGAAATCCTATAGAAATCATAATAGTAGCAGCAAACAATGAAGCTAGTTGTGATTGAACAGACAACACTCCAGCATGAATGTCACTACTACTATTATCGGTAATGTTAGCAACTCCAGATGGTTTGCGGCTATTTTCAATTGATAAAACAATTACAAATAATATCACGGCAAATACTGAATTGAAATACTCCATTAAAACGCCACTTGTTAAACCAACAATAATTCCAAATAATAAAGTGAAATTTAAGAATGCTATTTGAGAGCTAAATAAATTTTCAATTTTGGATGCTTGACGAGAGACAAATGAGTTTACAAGAAAAATAACAAAGTAGATTAAACCCAAGAATAGTGCAGTCTTTTCATCATTTGTTAGGTAGAGGAATATAGGAATTGAAATAATTAAAGACTTCAAGAATGGTTGGATAAAATCCTTAATTGCTTTGTAATAGCCTGAGTAAATTGCAGAATTTATTAATGAATGGATTAATATTTTACTTCTAAATGCTTGGAGAAAAGAACGAATAATAAAATTGAAATTTTCTTTTGTAGATAAGTGTTTGCTCTTCTGTTCATCTAAATGTTTTGGATATGAAAGGACATTAATAAAATCTAGCAAATATGGAATTATCGAAAAGAGAAAAATTGCATCCAAATTTTTGTTGAAGAAGAGAAGTATTCCACCAGTCAAAGAAGAAATTGCACTTCCGAATTGTGACCAGGAACGAGTATGCCCATAATATTCAACTTTGTAATTATTTTGTTTTGTGCGATTCAAGTAATCAACAATCATTGCTTTGTTAATGCCAGAACGGATTGCATCACCCAATGCATAAAAAAGCATAGCTATAATAAATATGGAAAAGCTGGAGTAGAGATAAAATATGATAAATGCAATAATGTAAACAAGGAATGAGGAAGCCAAGGTTTTTCTTCTGCCAAGTGTATCCGCAATAATTCCGGAGGGAATTTCAAAAAGGTTAATTGCAATTTCTCTAACTGCATAGAGAATACCAATTTCTAAAAATGATATTCCTTTACTCATAAAATAGATAATAAAAAAAGGCTCAAAAAATCTGAGATTTTTTAAGAACCCATAAATACAAAATCTGTAGTATTGTTTGTCTTTTATGATTGTTGAGTTATTCATTAAATCATGGCTAAAGCCAATCCATTCTCTAATTCTCAACACCGAGTTAAAACTCGGTGCAATTTGATTTTTGTCTTTGGTTATTCGGTAAAATTATACTTTTGAATAAATGTGTTGTACTCATCCGTAAAGCTTTTTGTTTTATGATGCTCTTCCTGATTGTCAATGTAAACGATGATTCTTTCTTTAATAGATTCACTCACACTAACTGCAAAGTACTCTTCTTGCCATGCAAACTTTCGATTTGAAATTTCTTGCTTGTTAATCCAAAAGGAGGATTCACCTTTAAGTAATCTAACAACATTACTAACTGATTGATCTGGTTTTAAGGAAATTAGAAAGTGAATATGGTCTGAGACACAATTTACTCTAATAATAAATATTTCTTTCTTTCTCGCATTTTCTAAGATATGATTTAATAGTAGTTCTTTAGTCTCTTTCGTGATTACTTTTTCTCTGTTTTTCGTTGACCAAACCAGGTGAACTAATAATTTTGAATATGGCACTAACCCTCCATCAAATCACACATATTATATTTGCCACGAGCTTTAGCTCGTGGAATTGTTGTTTTTCAATTGGCTTTAGCCACAATTTAAACTACAGAGCTACATCCAAACCAGAAGCATAATCAATTTCAACACTCACACTTTGAAAAGTACAATCAAGCAAATGACCACCACCAGAAAGATCATCTAATAAAACATGCATGTGGAATCCTGTGAAGTTTACACCATCAAAATAATCTGGAAACCAAAAACCAATAACAGTTCCAGTGACATTTGTAAAATCGAACTCAGTTTGGTTGGCAATGATTTCAGTGAGTGTAATAGATTCGTCCGAAACTTTATCGACACTGCGGGATTTAAGAGTTTTGAATGTAGCAGTCATTTTAATAGCCAAAGGAGCTAATAAATTATCAACTAGTGGGTTAAGTAAAATTTTTACAGAATCAAGAGAAATATTATTTGGAAGTGAAAAACTTGTATCCGGATTAAAAAACTTTGCTACAACATATGGAGAAAGTGTCTCAGAAGGCATGTCGTTTATTTCACCATTGGTCTTAGCTTGAAATACATTTCCATCAAAAAGCACCATTTCGCCATCAAACATATTGAATGTTCCAAGTCCAAAATCACCCTTTTCTTTGATTTCTTCAGCAGTTATATCTCCATTATAATCATGGGCTAGAAGAATATTTTTAGTTGAGTATTGAAAAATATTATCCGAATTTTGATTTTGTTCGTCATTGTCAATTTCATTTACGCAAGATATTAAGATAGTTGTAAGTAATAAGAATATAATTGTTTTTACCATTTTTAGCTCGTTATGTTCATTTCAAATTAGGAGTATTAAGATAAGGATTTTAGAAAAACTTATTGAGCTATTTAAAAAATATTTTAGGCACACCATTTGATAAATAAATTACACAAAATTATTAGTAATGAGATAAACCTGGGGTATAAGATGGAAAAACTAAAGGATGTTGCAATTGATAAAAATGAATTAGAGAAAATGATTAATTCTATAGGTGAAAAAGTTAGTGACTATTTAATATCATTAAAGAAAAAAAGTGCTGAAGAGATAATAAACGGTTCTTTAGTGGAAGCTCAAAATATTATTAGTCAAATTCTCCCCATAGAAGATGAATATAAGCAAATGGCAGATAGCCATGCTTCTTTTCTAAAAACTCTAAATGGATATGAAACTGCTGATTTATCAAATAAAACTGAAGAATCAGAGAAATCAGAATTAAATAAATTGGATTTATCCGATATGGATTTTACTCCAAATGACTCTTATAGAGTTCCAATTTTGAAAGCTCTCATATATCTTGGTGGAAGTGCAAAATTACCGGATGTTGCGGGATTTATAGAAAAAGAGATGAAAAATACATTTAAACCAGCTGACCAGGAAAAAGGAACAAATGGATTTGGAAGACTTTGGGTAGAAATGATAAATACAGAGAAAGACAATATGATGCTAGAAGGGTTAATCTCAGAAGATAATTCAGGAGAACAGTGGGAAATTGTTCAAAATGGAATTGATTATTTATCGCAACACGCAAATTAATGTAGAAATGTAAAAAAACAATTTTCTTTTCCTGTAATAATTACCACTACTATATTTTTAGAGATTAAGCAAGACAACTAATTGTAATCAAAAATTGCTGGCCTACCATTTATTTCAAGAAAAAGAACTTTACTTTTAACTTTTTGTGTTCCACTTAAGAAAATTATATCAAGACTTTTAACCTTCTTTTTGTCAATTACTCTATCCCTAAATTTTCCAAACTTGTATGAATCACTTATCAAAAGAGTGGCCGTTGCTTTTTTACATACACGTTTAACTTCCTTAAATTCATCGGGGTTGTTAGAGTTAAAAAAATCTTTATAAATTCTTGAGTTATTCTCTCCATAGTATGCAAGTATTTTTGATGCATTTTTAAAATCATTATTTTTGCATAACAAAAAGAACTCCTCAATTGTCGCTTTTGCTTTCTCTTCTGTAATTTGGGCTAGCAAACTTGTGCTCATTAAAACTACTGATAATAGAAACAGAAATAAAATTGTTTTTCTCTTTTTCATTGTTCAACACCTCTTTTTACTCGAAAGTAAAATGTTTAATTTGTTCACCTTTGGTTCCTAAATCAGTCATAGCATCAATTCCAATTTGTAGATGCAAATCAACAAATTTATTTGTAACAGATTTATCGGATGCCTCAGTTTTAATACCTTCTGGAACCATTGGTAGATCGGAAACAAGAAGCAATGCACCACGTGCAATCTGGTTTGCATATCCTACAATAAAGACAGTTGCAGTTTCCATATCAATTCCTATTGCGCCAATTCGTCGTAAATACGCTTTGAACTCTTCGTCGTATTCCCAAAGTCTTCGGTTGGTTGTATAAACCACGCCAGTTCTGTATTCCATATGTTCTTGCAAAATTTTACTAGAAACAAATTTGTGCAATTTAAAAGAGGGAAGTGCAGGAACTTCTGATGGCATATAATCTTTGCCAGTACCTTCCGCACGTATTGCGGCAGTAGGTAGAATGAAATGCCCAAGTTCAGTATCTTTTTTAAGGCCACCACATTTGCCAAGAAAAAGAACGCCTCTTGGTCTTCTTGCAATCAATAAGTCCATAATTGTTGCAGCATTAGCAGAACCAATGCCAAAATTAACTATAGAAAGTCCGCTACTATTTGTTGCAGTTTGCATTGGTCTTCCTTCGCCTTGCACATCACAGTTAAACCTTTCGGCAAATTTTGTAACATAGTTATGAAAGTTTGTTATTAAAAGATAATCTCCAAAACTATCTATTTGTGTTCCGGTATATCTTGGCAGCCAATTTTTGGCAATTTCTAATTTCGTGTTCATAGTTAATCGGTTTTGTTTATTAATTTATTTTCAATTTGTTTATCAATATTTAATGCTGCAATTGAGATAAGGTATCCAAGCAATGAACCAATTATTGCCCCAACAAAAATATCGGAGAAATAATGAACTCCAACAATTGGACGAGAAATCGCAATCAATGAAGCAACAGTAAATAGAGAAATTTTTAATTTAGGAAATAACCTACTAAAAAAAACTGCAGCAGCAAAATTATTTACTGCGTGGGATGATGGCATAGAATATGATTTAGTACAGTTCACGAGAAGATTTACGTTTTCTACAACATTACATGGACGTACTCTCTCAAAAAATGGTTTTAACAAATGACTACTAATTTGATCGGATATTACAATTAATAATATAATACCAATTGCAGAAATTTTTCCAAGCCTGCCACCTTTAAAAATTGCAGTAAACCAAAGTATAATAAAGGCTATAAACCAGTTTTGAGGATTGGTAATAAATGGAAAAAATTTATCGAATAATGGGTTTGAAATAGTTTGGTTTAAAAATTCGAAAAGATATAAGTCAATATTATAAAATAAATCTGTCATTTGTTCTAATTAAATTTTTTAATAAATTATTTCGATAATATATAAATAAATAGAAAAATAATTATTAGAGAATATAATAAAAATATTCTCTAACTGATATTTTAATAATATATATTTATCTATTTGTAGCAAATTTTGTAATTTTAGGATGCAATGAAGAGTTTCTTTAAAAATAACAAGTCAAAAGAAGATGAAAGCTTAGATCGGATTAAATCATTTATCGATTATTCTTCATCACCCTTTTTTCAATCTACATTAAATGGAGAATTCCTATACATTAATCAGGCGTTTGCAAAACATTTATCCTATTTCAGCAAGTCAGATTTAATGGAGTTAAACTTAAAATATGATTTGTTTTCTGATAATGATACTTGGAATAATTTTCTTAAACAATTAAAAAAAGATATTCGTTTAGAAAATTATGAAATTAATTTGAAGTCTAAATCAAATGAGATTATATCCATTAATGTGGATTTTAGAATAATCGAAGAAGATAGCGGGGGCACCAATTACTTTGAGGGAATAGTTGCAAAAAAAACAGTTATTGATAAAAATGAAGATTTAGAGCGTGAGATTGAGGAGCTAAAGGAAAAAGAAAAAATATCAGCATCTCAAGTAAACAAAGCTAATTACACAAAAAATGTTAAGAGTCAATATTTAGCAAATATGACACATGAAATTAAAACACCAATAAATTCAATTGTGGGATTCTTAACTTTGATTGAACAAAAATTGTTTGATACAGAAGAAGAGCTTCAAGATTTTGCGCATAACGCACGAACCTCGGCGGATTCACTTTTGGAAATTATTAATAATATTCTTGATATTTCTAGAATTGAAGCTGGAAAAGTAGAATTAGATGAACTCGAATTTGACATTTTAAAAGAAGTTGAAAAAGCAAAAGCTGTTGCATTGCCAGCTGGCGGTAATAGTAACATAGAAATTTTAACTAAAATATCTGATAAAATAAATTCCGAATTAATTGGCGACCCTCTTAGATATCGTCAAGTATTAATTAATCTTCTAACTAATTCTGTTAAATATACCGAAAAGGGAAGTATTGAAATTACAGTTGAAATAGACAAAGTGAGAGAATCGACTTGTACCATAAAAACGACTGTAAAAGATACTGGTAGTGGAATTCCAAAAGAGCAACTTTCAATTCTATTTAAACCTTACACACAAGCAAAAACAAAAAAGTGGAATAAAAAGGATGGAAGTGGTCTTGGCTTAATGATTTGTAAAGAGATAGTTAAGCTGATGGATGGTGAGATTATAATAAAAAGTAAAGAGGATAAAGGGACAATAGTAGAATTTACTGCTCTCTTTAAAACTACAAAAGAAATTTTGCTTCCTACTGAATTGAATGAAGGAAATACACATAAAAAAATTGAACTAGATAGTTCTGAAATTACTGAAGAAAAAGTAGTAGAACTAACTCCGCAAAATGGAGAAAATAAAACCATTGTTGAAGATGGGGTAAACTCTTCTGACTTTATTGAGGAGCCACGGTCTGATATTAAGCGTATTTTATTGGTTGAGGATAATCCAATTAGTCAAAAAGTTGAGCTTAAATTATTAAAGCAAAGTGGCTATAATGTTGAGGCAGTTTCAAATGGGTTTGATGCTATTGAAGCTGTAAAAACTAATAGCTTTAACCTTGTTTTAATGGATGTAGAAATGGCAGAGATGGATGGTTTAGAAAGCACAAAAAGAATTAGAGAATTGGAACCTCCTATCTCGAAAATACCTATTATTGCTGTTACTGCACATTCAAGCATGAAAGATAGAGAAAAATGTTTAGCCTCGGGAATGGATGATTATATTGCGAAACCTATTAATATTAATTTTATGAAAATGACAATTGACCATTGGCTATTAAAAGAAGTTGAAATTTAAATTTTGGGTTTGAATAGAATAATTCAGTTAGATACTTGTCCCATCCTGCAATAGGGATAACTAGCTAACATAAAAATGCCGAATAGATCCGACAGAAATTTAGGATTTATTTTATTTCATTAACTTGTTTTTAGAACTTAACAATAAAAAGTGGAGGAGTAATGGAAGACTTTAACGAAATAAAAATGGATGATATCCCAGAACAGCCAAAACCAATGGGTATATTTGGAATAATGTTTTCTAGAATGACTTCAGATATGAAATTTCTAGGTATGTTCTATATTATTTATGGCGTTCTTGCGTCTCTTTCAATTATTGGAGCTATTATTGGAATTCCTCTTCTAATTTCCGGCTTGCGTTTACGAGAAGCTGCGGATGAATTAAATTCGTTCCGTGGAACAAACGATTCTAATTATTTACGCCGTGGGTTTGAACTTCAGGGTAAATTTTTTAGAATTCAAAAAATAATAATTATTGTTGGACTAGTTATAACGGTACTCTACATTTTAGGTATTGTATTCTTTTTAGGTTCAATTATTTCGGAAGCTTCTAGTTTTTGAAACTAATTTTATCTTTTTGTAAGGTTCCCATTTTTGATTTCTAGTTTTATTTGAAAAAGGGAACCTTCATTTTCTTTACTCTGCACTGTAATTTTACCAGAATGTAAGTCCACAATATTTTTCACTAGTGCTAGCCCCATTCCCAATCCCTCGTAGTCACGTGAATATCCTTCGCTACCCTGACGAAAATCTTCAAAGATCGAATTTAGTTTGTCTTTTCCAATACCAATTCCAGTATCTTTTATTGAAATTATAGCATAATTAATATTATTAATTTGTTCGGTCTCAAGCATTATGTTTATACTCCCATGATGAGTATAAATTATAGCGTTATTCAATATTTGAGATATTACTTCAGTCATAAAGTATTCATCAGCATAAATAGATATGTGTTTTTCGTCGTACTTTGTAGTTACTTCCAACCCCCGTTCAATATATGAATCGCGGAATGAGTCAACAATCTTGCAAACAATTTTGTTTAAATCTACTAATTCCCAATTAGGTTGCGATTTCAAATTTTCTAGAACTGAGTAATCCAATAACACCTTTAGTGTATTTAAAAGCCTTTTACCACTTGAAGTAATTGAATGAGCCATATTTTTTAAATGCTTATCTTCTAACTCTTCTTCAAGTATATTTGAAAACCCCAACATACCAACTAAAGGGGTTCTCAGTTCATGACTCATATTTGCAAGGAAAAATCCTTTTATTCTGCTAAACTCTTCTGCCTCTTCTTTAGCCTTTAGTAAATCATTTTCCATATTTCTACGAGCACTTAAATCAAAGATTACTCCAAAAATATAAAGCTCACCTTCAATTAAAATTGTTTTGCTAGAGTTTTGTACTGGAATGTTTTTGCCACTTTTACGAATTAAGGTGTTTAAAGACATTCTTACGTTAGAACCACTTGCTACGTTTTTTCGAGATTGAAAGTAATTTTCTTGAATAGTTTCAGTGGAAGGTTGCAAAAGTTTTGTTTGATCCATTCCAACTAATTCATCAAAAGAATAGCCAGAAAGCTCACACCCTGCAGGATTAACATCAATAATTTCTCCCGACTCAAGACTTACAATAATTATTGCTTCTGGAGTACCCTGGAAAATAACTTTAAATCTATTTTCGCTCTCATGTAGTGCAGCTCTCGACCTTTCACTTAACCACTTCTCTTCCTTAAGTTCATCCACTTTTTTTGTTAGTGAAGAATTAAGTTTATTATTAGCGTGGGCCAAATCTTTTTGTAGTTGACCAATAGTAAGATGAGTTTTAATTCGAGCAAAAAGTTCTACTTTATTGATTGGTCTGGATATAAAATCTACGGCTCCTGCTTCTAATCCAATTTTTACATGCTCAGAAGTTCTAAGTGAACTTACAAAAATAACAGGTATGTTTCTCGTAACTTCATCATTCACTATTAATTTACAGAGTTCAAATCCACTAATTACTGGCATGTGTACATCTAACAAAATTATATCTGGCTTAACACTTTTAATGATCGGAAGGCAATCTCTCGAATCATTTTCTGTAATTACAGTAAACTCCTTAGAGAGGATCCTTTTAAAATATTTTAAATTATGTTCTTCATCATCTATAATAAATATTTTTTTACGTTCTTCTGTGGTATTCATTGAAACAATTATTAAGTTTAATCTAAAATTTAATTTATCACAATTATTTTCGAAAATGATTTGTGAATATTTAGAGATATTTTAAATTAAATTGTATTTTATATATCAAATAATAAAGGTTTGTAATTATGCAGGAACTTAGTGAGTTAGGAAAGCAAACACTTGCTGATTTTGAAAATATTAAAAATTTGCCAACAATTCCTAAGGTGGTTTTAGAAGTTAATGAAATGCTACGAACACACAGTGGCGATATTGCTCGTTTAACAGAGATAGTAGGGAAGGACCAAGGCTTAACTACCAAAATACTTGCTGTTGCAAATTCACCACTTTATGGATTACCGAGAAATGTTTCCTCCTTAGAATTTGGAATTATGCTTCTTGGTATGGGGGAAATTTCTAATATTGTTACCGCACTTTCTCTTGCAAGTGTTTTAAAGGGTAGCACAATAGAAAATTTTGATTACATGGAATTCTGGACTCATTCTATGTTGGTAGGTACTGCATCAAAAGATATTGCAAAGAGGATAGGTTTTCAAGAAATTGCTGGTGATGCTTTTGTTGCTGGTATGCTTCATGATATTGGAATTCAATTAACTGCAAAATATTTTCCAGAGCAATTTAAAAAAATACTTTTTATGGTTACTGAAAACAATATTCCGTATTATAAAGCTGAAATAGCAACTTTAGGTGTTACACATGAAGATATTGGACATTTTTTAATAACAAAATGGAATTTGCCAAGTAACTTAGCTGAAGTTATGAAGTTTCATCACAAACCTTCAAATTTTGATAGAGACAATGTAACATTAAATATTGTTCATTTAGCAGATATGATGACTAAGCTATTTGACATCGGAAATTTTGTGTGGGATATGGGTGCTGAATTAGACGATTCAATCTTGCAGGTTCTTAATTTCTCAGATAAAGAAGAACTAGATGAATTCATTGAAGAGTATTTTCAAATTTTTCAAGATACTGCTGATGGAATTAAATTGTAATTTAAGGTAAAATATGTACTCCGTTTTTTCAACTGAAATTATTGTTCGACCAGATGATATTGATATGAATAACCATGTTCATTTTTCAAAATATCTTGATTATTTTCTCGCAGCACGCTATGACCAAATGGGAAGATGCTACAAACTTTCGATGGAAGAGTTTATAGAAATGGGTTATAACTGGGTAGCTTCAAATATGAGCATTAATTATAAAAGGGCACTAAAATTGGGCGATGTAGCAATTGTTAAAACTCAACTAGATTCATATAATGGTGCACAAGTAAAAGCAAATTTTTGGATTTACAACAAATCTACTGAGAAACTAATAGCTGATGGCTATGGTAATTTCACACTAATAAATATCAGCAATTTAAGACCAGCACGCATACCTAAAGGAATTCTTGATAAGTATTTAATTTAATTTTTGCAGAATATTTTCTTATTTTAGATTTATTACTTACAGCAAGATTTACAGTGAAAAAAACAGTTATAATAATAGGACTTCTTCTCGCAATATCTCAGTTGTTTGCTCAAGAGAATCCAGATTCAACCAAGGTCCAAAAAATTGAGTATGCATATTATCCAATGGCATTTTATACTCCGGAAACACAATTTGCTCTGGGTGCTGGTGGTTTAATTTACTCCAGATTAGGTTTCGAGAAAGATTTACAACCTTCTAAAGTACAACTCGCAGCATATTACACAACTAATCACCAATACTCTTTTTCTGTTATGCCAACATTCTATTTTGGAGGAATTGCCAAAGTTATAAGTGAATCCAAATTAATTTTCAACAAAGAAATTTCAAAATTTTATGGTGTTGGAAATAATACACCCGAAATTGAG
>Ga0164315_10001694_pt1 | contig 16621 bp, 29 predicted proteins | sample GuaBasSedimGuay6_FD_113737 | JGI IMG/M metagenome (GOLD analysis project Ga0164315, IMG submission 113737) | Subseafloor sediment microbial communities from Guaymas Basin, Gulf of California, Mexico - Guay6, Core 4569-2, 0-3 cm | ecosystem: Environmental > Aquatic > Marine > Hydrothermal vents...
GAAATCCGGCACCTGAAGACACTTGTTTTATCTGCCCCATATTCAACCATGGTTGCGCAGACTTAAGCTCTCCTAGCGTTTGAGCTGTGAGGATGTTCCCTAAGGATCTTGCTCCGTCTTCTACCGAGAAAACCTTGCCTTCCATCCATAAACACCTGGCGCATGTTCTTTCATCTACAGTTACCGAGATTGTGTAGTGTGTTATTCCAACTTCCATCATAGAACGAAGTTGTCCGGCCATCCTGCTAGTGGCGAATGCGTTTGCGACTAAGCCCTCAATATAAGTGTTTATTGGTCCACGGAATCCGCCAACAACAGCTAACGTCGTCAACGTCTTAATCAATGACGATCTAAAGTCCACAGTGTTAACTTGGCCGGGCTCCGCTAATTTCTCACGAACCATTCCACTAACTGCGTCACGAAAATTCGCATCATATAGACCGTCAACAAATGTGACGCCGGCTTCCGCAAGTAACGTAGCCATCTCAACATCTAGGGAATCGTAATCCGGGTCTTCATCAGTTCCCGGAAGTGGGGAAGCCTTAGACACAATCTGAGCGGAATCGCTTTCGCTATACTGTAGGCTGCTTGTTATCCTACGGGTCGACTTGAGATGACCAGCACGACGTGCCAGCCCGTACACTGTTTTCAACTCGCTAGAATAATCAGACCGCACAAGCTTGTGCCAGCGCATCATGATTTTATTGATAGCACTTATTATCTCTTCGCTGCCTGCACCCGCCTTAGCTTTCCTAGCTCCAGTATCAGATGCATTTTTAACCAGCAATAACCACTCGTTAAGCATGAACTTGACCATTCTCGCCTCAGTTTTTGCAATCTGTGCGACGTCGGTCAAATTCAATGCTTTGGCAACGGCCTTATCCACTGCTGCCGAGAGTTGGTATCTATTCATCGTCTTCTTTATCGAGTAGGTCGGTTCTCCACTCGTCATCTAGTGATTTAGATATTTCCATTATACCCTCAATCATTTCAAGTCTCTTGATAGCGGTAACTTGTTGCCCAGGCTCTGTCGGGTCTGCTTGGTTTTTGACTGCTTCTGCCATCAGTAGGCTGAACGGCCTCTCGGCATCGAAGTCCTCTGGGAACCCAGGAAGTTCCATGTTTAGCACGTCTTCAAGAATCTTACGAGCAATCTTAGGATTGATTCCACCGGTTTTTTCAGCCGATGACAGAATCTTAACAAGTTCCGTATTGTCTGTTGTATTTGGTGAGTTAGATTGATACTTGTGGTACAGAATTCCCATATCTGGGAATAGAACCCTATTAATGAAGCTATCAAACCTTTTACGCTCTGGGGCAAAGATTTGTTCATCTGCTAGACGGCGGCTCGTCTCCGCTGTAGCCTTGTTGTAACTATCCGTTGCGCCTGTAAATATAGGTGGTAGTCGGAACGCTTGACGAATTTTAGATTGGTTGTTCGCAGAATAGTTCTGGAACATAGCATCATCATGCTGCTCTTTAACAAGCGGTTTGATGTCTAACTTAACCTGCCCACCATCTTCTCCCTCTTCTGCTCCCTCTGCTTCGAGGATTACAAATTTAGACCTGTTGTCATTCCCTTGTATTTGTGATTCTACTAGTGTATTTAGGCGATCCACTGAGCCTTGTGTCATTTGGCCATTGCTAACCAAGATGACCATTGACGGGATGTTATTATTTTTGAACGTTACATAATTGATTTCTTCTGCTGCCCTATCCCCATATATAGAAAGAAGATTTCCAATAAATCGTGGCAGACCATAAGGAGAGCGAGGTGAATATAGCTTCATATGAACTATTTCGGTTGCTGCCTTGCCAGGTGCCAGTTTCTTCTTGCTCATCTCTCCCGTGTCACTATGATATGTGCGGGCATCTCCAAACTCTTTAAACCATCTAGTCGCATATCCATTGGAAGAGATTGAGCTAACTCGTGCAGACCTAGTTGTTGTTCTAGATTGGACGAATTTACGGAATCTCTTATATTCTTTCCTTTGTACAATTTTAACACTACCGTCTTCTTGTAGTTCCAGGATTGGCCTGGTTACCAAGTTTTGATTTTCTTCCATCGCGGTTAGTCGCATTTGATAGGACGGGATGTGTACCAGGCTTTGTATCTCTCCCTTAATCCCGCGAACCACCTCAAAGTATCCGTTACCTGTAAACTCCAGGTCGTTCCTTAGCCTCATGCGAAAGTCCTCAAAGGACTCTGCAGTCGCGTATTCAAAGAAATTAGCCAGCTTGACTCGCTCTTTATTTTCTTTCTTTTTCATGTTAGCTGGGATGTCAACCTCCGCATCCGTTTTAAATCTAGATACGAAGCGATGCCCAAAGGAATCGATATTGACAGCATAGGCGTCTACAGCCGGCTGTAGGGTCGATGAGTATTCTCCTAGCGTGGATAGTACAAACATGTCAAACGGCGGCAGAAGTACCCTTCCTGCCTCTTCAAAGCTACGGAATGGGTTATCTGGCACTGCGTTGGACTTGCCGGGCTCTCCCCGGGACTTATTCAAGGTTACGCCAATGACACGAGCCCCTATATTCCTTAGTGCACTCTCGTTGGCTCCGGTATTTATGTTTTTATCATTGGCTTCCATTTTTACCTCTTACATCAATTTTGGTTCTGTTTTGCGCCGTCGTTTACGCATTTTTGATGCCCTTACTGCTAAGTCTAACGCATCAAAAAGATCATCATGCTCATGTGATGGGAATAGCACTAATTGCTCCAAAAGCGTAGTTTGAATGCCTTTTTTAAAGAACATGCGGTTGTCATCGAATATTGAAGACAACTTCCATGCTCTCGTAACCTTGTCTTTTACTTGGTTTATTGGCTTTAATCGCATCCCTTTATGAACTTGCTTAAGCTCTTGATATTTAGCCAGCTGGTAGGCATTCGTCTCAATACATGCCCTGATTGGATTCCATTTGTTATAGTATTCCATTATTTTTGTGGTCTGTTCGCTGAACCTTAAACGACCTTCATAATAATCAAGGATAAAATATGTTTCAGCTTTTCTAAGCATTCCCACAATCACTATAGCAAATTTATCGGCGGATTCTTTTTCTGAGATCGCTAGGTCAATTCCCATAAACACATCGAGGTTTTCTGGGAAGTCAGAAGGGTCAATTTGTTGGCACTTTTCATACTCAAATATTTCACCCTTCATGGCCTCTGTGTTATTCTGATACTGCGCACCAAACAAGATTAATCCCATACGTCGGCGCATTTCGAATAGCCACTCAACAGTGTTGCGCTCCGGCCACGGGGTTTGATTATGCTCATTTAATGCTTTAATTATTAAGTGGTGGTCTTTTAGCTCGTTTTCTATTAAGTGACCGTATAGATCATTGTAATGATATCGGGTACCAACCTTGAGGAATAACCCACTACATTTGATGTCTGCCGTTGGTGGGTCTAAAGTTGGAGTCAAAGACTGATAGTACCAATCGTGAATCTTTTTCCTCATGGCTTTTGTTCTTGTATTTTCCTCGTCTAAAATGTCGTCTGCAATAATAGTATCATAGTGTTTACCTACGACCATGCCGCCTACACCCACACAGGTAATCGAGGCCTCTTTTGGAGCACGCTTACGAGTCAGAACGTTAATCTCACGAGCATCCCATTTATGTTTTTCTTTTGGGTCATAGTGTGATCCAAATATCTCTGCAAACCGCTCGTTCGTCTCGTAGTGACCTTTGATTTCTTTTAAAAAAGCTTCGGCATTAGTTTGAGTTTTTGAGACGATACATATTCTTAATTCTGGGTTTTTCAGCAAAAGGTGAATAGTCTTTAAAATTGTGCATATGGTTGTCTTCCCAGAAGAACGAAATACTAGGATCAAATTTTCTGGATGGTTCAATTGAAACTGTAGCATCGTAACGTGGAATGGCATTATCTTTAGGCCCAAAATATGGCCAAGAATATCGATCCTGTCGTTTTTGATGACTTGACGACGTATCCATTCGTTGGAATATTGCTTTAAATCCTGAAGCGTTTCTACAAGCTCCGAGCGCTCTAATTTATCTATATCTCTTGCTTTTAAGCTTCTCATTATGTCCTTAGGAACTAAATTCGGTTAGAAAACCCAAACCCACTAGCAAATACATTAACTGCACCAGACGCAATAACAGTCAGTGCAACAAGTATAACCCGCCCACGCGCTGGTACTGAGAATGCGTATGGAATGTTCGCGCCGGCACCGGTCAACGTAGTAAAGTCTGCATCAACAACCCACATGCCGTCGCCATCATTAGCGAGAGATTCCCAATAATATACAGATGCACTTGGGTTAGCATCGCCGCTAGGCTCAACAACAAAGTGCACGTATTCATTGTCTTCTGTTTGTAGACCGAAGTCGAATACAACGTTAGCTACAACATCTGCTGCAGCGATTGCGTCACGGTGAAGCACTGAGCGAGGTGCAAGGTTCGTTGACTGTGGCATTTTTATCCTCCTGAATTAATTTTAAAATGACGTGATAAATTCGTATCACTGTACACAATCTAACACATTGTATACCTTTTGTCACATTTCTAAAGCTTTTTGTATTGTTCTTCTATTTGCGCCGAAAGAATATCAAAAGCAGCACATCTTTCGTCAGCCGTTAAGCCGATGCCGTCTTTATATTTTATTTCAAGCTTGTGGCACAGGATGGCGCAATACCGGTGAATATTTGTTGTATATGGCGCTGATAATATATTGTTAACTTCGGTGACTATTTGGTCGTGGGTCATGTCAAACCTCTTAAGGAGCATTATTTGACAAGCGTACCATATCAAGACAGGAATTCATAGAGATTAGCACATAAGAAATATATAACAACAGAGAATGCCCGCCCACGGGGTTAGGCCGTGAGCTTAGAAGCATGGGTGCCAAAGTAACACCTGAACAATGTTAAATCCCTGTGCATGCATTATGCATGCACATAGGTTTGGCAGTTTTTAAAAGAGCATAAGGCATTCTCCGTTTATTCCTTTTCGCTTTTACTCTCGTCAGCTAGCTTTTCGCCCCTATGGGTTTCTCCAGCCGGTACATCTAAGAAATCTTGGTCCATTCCATATGCCTCCGTAAGTTGCTTTACTTCCGATACAACTGCTGTAATCCCCTTTTTTAGGTCTTTATTGGTTAATTCAGCAACAGCAATTCCCATAATTATTTGAGTTTGATCCACTTCTTTTTGGATAAAGCCCATTTCTTGCCCTGTTTTGACGATCCGGTCCAGTAGGTCTGAACGGAGACGAATTGCGCCCACGAGTGCGTTATGTTGGTTAGACAAACGAAAATCTGCAATCATTTCTTTTAAGGCGGATATATTTGACCTTTGCTCAATTAAATATTCCACATATGTATGCTCTCTTGATTTGGTCCTAAGCTCCTCCGCCTTTACATCGAACATGGCATTTTTCACAATTTGGTATTCATCTGTTGTGAGACCAAGCTCATCCATTATTTCTAAATCTGTTTGTCCATTCGTCAACAACCCATACACTCGTGTTGACATCTCTATTGCGTCTTTTTTACTTAACGTCATTATTCTTTCCTCTTTTGCATATGCGGACTACCGTTGATCTTGTAAATGGCTTACCCCGCATTTTAATATCCTTCGTTTTTAATTTTTCTACCACTTCGTCATATGTGTGGCCGGTTCGCTTCCATGTCTTTATGAACGAGATTATTCCTTGTTCATTCTCATGTTCTTCTAGCTTTGCGCCTTGCTTTTGGTATCCGAATGGCACTTTTCCACCGAGCTTTTCGCCCTTAATTCGCTTTTGGTGCAACGCAGCTTTAGTCCTGGCTTTTATCAATTGTCTTTCATATTGGGCAAATGCGTCAATCATGGTACGCATCAATTTGCCTTCTGGAGTATCTTCGCTGGAAACTCCATCACAGGATACGATTGTAGCACCGTTCTTCTCTACCATGCGCTCCACGATGGCTGACACAACGACATCACGTGCCAGTCGGTCTCTCTTTGCTACGAGCAAAAAGTCAGCCTCTGTGCGTCCAACTTCATCAACTGCGAGCAACAGTGATTCTCTTTCATCTAAAGGAGCACCACCAGATGTTCCAATGTCTTTAATGAATGATAGGACATCAATGTTATTTCTTTTACAGTAATCGGTCATTGTTTGGCGTTGAGCTTCAACAGATAACAATTGGTCTTCTGTTGAGGTTCGTATGTATGCGACTGCTGTTTTTTGTTGTGTCATATGTTCATCTCCTATCTATTAAAGAGACTATCACGCTGAACACTAGATGTCAAGGAGTTAAATTTCGTAACTGGAGGGTACGACTTCGAAGCCGTCAAATTCGTAGAACTGGTCTGGGGCAATGTTGTCTTCACCTACATACGCGACAACCACTGTGCGAGAACCTGAATGATCGTCCAGAAAGATAAGCATCCCAAATTCCCCTGATTTTGCCACTCCTCCGGGTCCTACAATTGAGATTCCGTAGTCTCCACTTTCGACTACCGATCCAGCTTCTGCAATTGCTAGGCCATGGTCACCCACTTGTGCAGATTCACTTCCTGAGACTACTGTGCTAAACATTTCGACTCCCACTGCACATAATGCGGTCTGCAGTTTGACCTGTTTCAGAACATAGGTAAATTACATGGTCACAAAACAAGTAGCAATCTTCTTCGTCTTCACTTCTAATTACTACGGTTCTCCCATACACTTCGCCCTCGTCTCCTGGAATGTTCTCATATCCGTCTTTGGTGAGCGTTTCTTTGAAATGTGTTTGAAGCGGCCCGGCCTGTATGTCTTTAACATTTGTAACATACATGAGTCGATCACCACTACTTAAAATCTTTGCGAACATATCTTCTCCTTGGTTAGAACTGTTATCCTTATTATTGTCTTGTTACTCAAAATAGTCAAATCTGGTTATAGAAATGGCGGGGTCTCCCCCGCCATAACAGTTTGATTTTACTCGTAAGCAACAAAATGGCAAACTTCGCCAGAAACGTTCACATCTGTGTCGGCCCCAAGCAGAAAACCACTTCCGTTCACTGTAATACCACCAGAGGTGATTACAGAAACTGTGCCGGCAGTGATTGTTTTAACGCCACTATCAGCTGCCATGGTGTCAACAAATACTAGAGTCGCGACACCAGAAGTATTGAAAATTTCAACCTTTCTGGGCGTAAATCCAACACGTGCCTCTGTAAAAATTGCGCCTGTACCGACGAAACTACCTGTAAATACTCTTGAAACTCCAGAACTCATGATATCCTCCAATTTTTGCCGCCCTCGCGGCGCTTAGCTAAGAATTGCATATTACCACTTGACATTATTTGTGTCAAACCGAACACCATAAGTCTAAAGATGATAGACTTACGGTGTTGATTTTGCGCAAAACTGTCTTTAAGTGACAGTTTGTTGCACATAGTGACCGAAATTCACACTTAATGTGTGTATTACCGCTCATTACAGTCATGCAACCTATCCTCAAAAATAAACTTATGCGACTCCGGTAAAGCATTGTACATGGCAAATGCAATTTGCCTTATCTCGCTCAACGCCCTAGTTGACGTTCTAAGAGCCAGGAAGTTACGGAGTGACCTGGCGTTAATTGTCCATATCATCTCCGTTTTAAAGGCATCTGGAAGCGCATATTTTGCTACGTCGTTTGGGATCCTCCTTATTTTGAATTCTTGAACCAACTGTAACTGAGCAAAGTTGGCCAAATCAATATCCGAATGTCCGGTCAGTACAATTTGCTTCGATAGCTCTGTTAACGTCATTGATTTGATCTTTTGTAGGGCAAACCGCGTACTCTTTACACTTGGAGATGACATTCGATGTCTTGCAATCTCCTGGAGTACGGCTCTACTGATTTCAGAAATTTGGAATGTGTACGTGAGATGTTCAAGTACAGACTCGTGTGATGGGTCAAGTGGACCTGTTGATTTCAAAATTCTCTTTTGTATTAGTTCCTTGTCTTTCTCTCCAATCTCACTTAGCTCTCCCTTTAGTGTGTCTCCCTGGTCTTGAGTATCGGTGCACTGTCTTGCTGCAAAAATCACAATCCCAATGGGTGCATGCACTAACAGCTCTACTTCTGGTTGTGTTACGTTCATCTTTCTCCTTTTAGAACCATGGAATGCGGTCGTTTGTTCCATGCATCCATTCACTACGGGGAATGTCAATCTTCTGTCCGGCTGATTTTCTTGCCTTTATCTCAAAGAAATTATCGTGATACGCGTGCTTATCCTTCTTGAACAGATATATAAACATAGAGTTAAAAAAGTACGCTGGGTAGAAAAAGATACCAAGTCTAGTTTGCCACAGACAATGGTCCGCCTCGTGGTCTAGATATTGATCAAACACATATAATTTAGACAAGCCAGGCCGGAACAATATAACACACGGTCCACTCCAGCCTCCCCAATCTTTCCAAGCTCGACAATACCAGGTGTCTTTTTGTTGCACCTCAAATATCCAGATATATGTATCTTCCTTTCCGTAATACTTGATGCTACCGGTCAATATCAGAGGTAGGATATAAAATAGCCACACTATAGCCGCCGGAATCAATGTCCAAATAAATTTGATAAAGTCCACTATACTACGCATTCCCGTTTACCTTTCCTATTGGTTCCACTGCTATCCAATTGTTTACTATTGGCCAACCAAGGTCTTGCTCCATTAAGCTTTCATATATCTCTTGGTCCTTTAACGACGCAATAACAGGCCAATTATTAGTCAGAGCGTTAACAATACCAGGTGGGCGGAATTGACCGAGATTCCAGATATGCACTGGCCTAGTGCCAACAGCATACCTCATGCCCGTCACCTCTTTTGTTCTCCTGCTTTTTTCGAAACTTATCCAAATCATTTTGTCTATCTGTTGCATTCTGTCTCCTGGTACAAATTGCCATCACTTATGGCTTAGTGTAAGCAACTTGTTCGTTTATTTGAAGTCCACGTTTTTGATTTTTACCATTATCGGCGTTCCATTGCGGAATAGTAACCCACCTTTAGGCCTGCCCACGACACCCTCCGTATCCGCTGTGCCAATTGTGGACTTAGTATGCGTCTTTACATATTCTATCCCGCCTTCAAGCGTTGTCGTGATTAACACTGGCACACTAGGTATGCCTAGTGCAGCCGCAATAGAGTCTACATCTTTTCGGAGCAACCACCAATTCGGGTATACGAATACATCAAATAGGATAAACCCTTGGTCTTTGCGATAGTTGCCACCCTTTTGGATACCCTTTCCATATCCTTCACCATACAATATCATAGCGCTTCCCACTTCTGCTTTCCTGAATATCTCTGGCGTAAATGTGGCCTTTAAATATGCCAGGAGAGGTTTTGGTAGTATAGCTCTATCTGTTCTTCCCCCGTATTCTACTTTGCTTACCCCATCCCAGCTTATGCAAATGTTGGTTCCGTCAAATTTTTCCGTAAAATCCCATGGGATGTCTTTAAGCGTCTCTAATTCTGGTACCGCGTATTCCCCCATGATAATGTCACGAGGTTTTTGTGGCTCTCTTTTGAATATGCTCTGTATCTTGGGATATTTCTTCATTCTTCGTCTCCTCCGGTGCTGTCTTCATCTAGATATTCTTCGTACAATTTATCTGCTTTTTCTTCGGCTACGTCATTATGGTGTGTTCTATTGCCTTTACACCATCCACACGATCCATGGCTTCTGCAACTTCGCGTGTACTCTTTGCTTCTTGTATAATCTCGTTTTTTAGTTCTAGACATTGTCTAAACCCTTCTACTTGAACCGATGGTCAAACTTCCCCATTTAGTCAACAACCATTTTCATCTGGTGTTTCGTCTGTGCATGATGTCTCCCATGAGTGGATTGCACTCAGCACTCTTAATTCATACTGGTCTTTTTGCTCTATTATCTCATCCTCTATCATATATCGTTGATGGTCACACTCAAATATACAAGCAACCTCGCCACATATTTTTTCTGTATACTCAAATTTTTTAGTTGGTCCTATCCCTAGATCCAAGAGTGTTCTGATATATAGGTCAAAATCGTATATCTTATCTCCGAACTGTACTGGGATCCTCTTTATTCTTTGCACCTTTATCTCCTCATCTTCCATCTATTGTAAATTCTTTTGTTGTTTCTTCGAACCCCTCATTAGTTATTTCTTTTTTAATCATTTCATCCATAAAGTAATCAAACAGCTTTTCCGTCATATCTGGATCAAATTTAAAATCGTTTAGATACATAATTAACTTGACTAATTCTAATGAGGTAAACTTACTAGCCAACTCCTCTACCGCGTCGTCAATTTCCAGATGCCTCGCATAATCATTTTTTAGACTCATAGATCTGTCTCCTACTCGTTTAGCTTGTCATACCAGCAAGCCCAGCATGCAGCGACATATTTTTCACTGCTGCCGAGGTCTACAGAAGGCCCTGCAATCGAAGGCTTTCCATCTACCATCTTTAAATTCATTATAGCCTTCTTTTCGCAAAAATTGCAAGTAGTTTTTATCTCTTCTATTGAATCAGCCACTTCAAGGAGTCTTTTAGACCCTTCAAACATATCACCACGAAAGTCAGTACGTAGCCCATAGCATATTACTGGGATGTTGTGGAAAGATGCTATCTCTCTTAAAATATCAATCACGCCGGTGGTAAGGAATTGTGCCTCATCAACCAGGATGCACGATGTGCCCCATTGCTGTGTGATGTACAGTCTAAACGCCAGTTCGTTGCATATCACATAATCTGCCATGCGTTCCAAGCCTGCTCTAGTTTTGATCTTATGTAGTCCCCATCTAGTGTCTGTGGCCGGCTTAAGCACAAGCACTTTCTTGCCTTGCGTAGTATATTTGTGCGAAACGGCCAAAAGGTTTAGTGACTTTGCGCTGTCAACTGTTCCGTACCTAAAGTATAGTTTACTCATGTTACGCTTTCTCAAAGCATTCTTTGGTTGGTTTTGTTTCGCCCTTTGTGCAGACTCCGCTCATTAGGCTTACGTGCTTACACTCCATACATACTGGTTTTTGTTCTTCTGTCTTTTCGGTTGGGCATTTGCAATCGGTACATTCATTACAATTATCTTTTGCTGGCCCATCTCTAAATACCCAGTTCTTGCCGTCAAAATATGCCTGTCGATTTCCAGGTGTGCTGCCGCAAGATCCGCTACCCGTAGAACCCGTGGTAGTTTTAGAGGTAAGGAATAGTTCAGAAAGGTTGGGGCGTGTAAAATTGGTGGGCCTACAGTCTTCCAAATCCTTCAGTTTCTTTTTGAACATATCCATATCCATATCTATGTTCACTTTATGGTGGGAATCGGATAAATATGAATCCGCTGAACTCTCCATAAGTTTAAAAATAGGCTGCTCAGACCAACCATCAAATAATGCCAAATAAGAGTCTTTTACTGTTCCCATCTTATTTATTCCTCATTTCATACAGCTCCGTAATGCTCTTATACGAAAATTTCTTACCTTCAGAACGATCTTTGCAACATTGGTGATAGAATCCAACATATTTGCTGCAAACTTTTAGTTCACTAGAGCATTGATATATTGCCCTTTGCGCAACAAACTGAGCGTCAACGCATCTTTTTGCCACGGCCTTCTTTTGAAATTGGCATGTTGCCAGGTTATATTGCAAGGTGTTCTGATTATAATAATCAAATCCCATATGTGCACCGAGTAACAACGTTACAAACAAAAAACCAGTGTAAAGTACCTTCATTGGCGTTGGCCGAAAAGCCCGCTTTAGTTTTTGTCGTGTTTTCTGGAAAACCATACTCATTTTTATTCCTCTGATCTTTCGGCTTTTCTTAGCTCTTTTTTGATAGCAACAACAATGTCTGCAACAAGATCTTCGGCTAACGGTCCCGGCACACAAACCGAAACACCGTTAATTCTGTTGTAGTATGATGACACAACACCAATAACCCTTCCGTTAAAATTGAATGCCGCGCTTCCGCTCTCCCCTGGGACAACAGGCATTGTAGTATGCAACTGAAGAGAACCATCTAGCTGTAGCCGAGCTGGGTGTGAAACCACGCCTGTTTTGTATGCAAAGTCAAATTGTGTATTTCTTCCTAACATAAAAATTGGGTCGCCCTTTTTGACAATCTCTTTAGCCCATTTTACATAAGGAAGGTCATCTGTTACACCCCTCAGAACGATGACGGCAATGTCGTTAAGCTCTAAACCGCCCATAGCCTTCGCAAAAAAGATACGTCCATCCGCCAAAATAACTTCAGTAACCCATCCAGGTCTAATTACATGATGATTTGTTACTACAATTCCAGACGGGTCAACCAGAAACCCAGACCCGGATACCGCGCCAATTCCCCTTAGGCCCCTGGGAACCTCAACACCCAATCTGTCGGCAAGCGCTTGTAAAAAAGCTGCCTCTGGATTAGTGCTGCGGATTCGAACAAGAGCTGGCTGTACCTTATTAATCAAATGCGTAACAGATGGGCCGCTGTTCTGCTGCGGGGGCAAGAAAAAACACCCGTGTAGTAAAAAAACAGCCAAAAAAACCGATAACGCCAATATTCTTTTCTTCATGTCGAATCCCTTCTGTAGACTACCGTCTGATTTCTCTAACTATAACACCCAATGCATTTTTAATCAACACATTAAATGCTAAGTCTGCATTATAAAAACAATCCAATTAAAAGACCACCGACAACACCTATTAAAACACCGCCGGCCACTCCGAACGCTGATTTCAATGCACCTTTGCGAGAATCGGACTTCGCTTTTTTAACTGTTGCCTTATATAGGTTTTCTGTAAAATCCACCTGTTTCGCTAAAGCCTCGATTTGTTTATCTTTCTGGAATATAATCCTGGTCTGTAGGGATAAATGTATCTTGTAGTTACCGTTTAGTTTATAAAGGGCACGTTCATTTGCAAGACCATACGCATAGTTATTGAAGATGCGTATCGCGATCTTATACTCACCTGGCGTAAAAACAATGATGGGTCTGCCTCGCGCGTCTTTTAAAGAACGTCCTGCCGGCAGTATCAACCCAGACTGTAGTGGCCTAATAAGGTTATCACTCTGGATTGTCGTTGACTCTGTCTGCGATTTCTTGTCGGATGCCTTCGAGTTCGTCGAGACTGTTAGCACTATCAATGCGAGTGTCAATATCATTAGCAAATTTTTCATTGTCTTTCAACTCCTCTTTTATATTTTCTCTTTCTTGTTCAATGGTCTCGTACTCTTGTAATAGCTCATTGATTTTTTCCTGCGTCACTTTAATCGTATCGTCTGTTTGTTCAGAATAGTCGTCAAACATTTGGTTAGCGAGACCGTCGTTTTGTTTTAATGAGAAGTAAAAAAATGTAAGCACAATAGCAATAATCACAGGGATAACCAACAGAATCCGCTTCCATAGTTCCAGAGCCCTGTATTTAGACCATATAATTTCTGGGTTCATTTCTTGTCTCCTTCAATTACTCTTGGTAGTCCGAATTGATTGAACAATTCGGCAACAGCGCTAAAACACGCCTTTTCAAAGCAACTTTTGCATATCTGTAGTCTTCTATTTCCACGGTTTCCAAATGCCCTATCAGCGTTAACCTGCAATATGTAATCCCGGTGGTTATCTGGATCCGTGGCGTCTTCGTAGACGCATCTCACGGATTGCTCGATGAATACAGGATTGTCCTCTAGGTCAATTATCAGACCTTGTTGGCCACAGCTGACACATCTCATTGACTTTCTCTCCTGGTTGCAATGTCAGTTATAAACTGACTGAATTGTGTTTTGCTTAGAATCTCGGCTTTAATCTCTTCGCCGGCTGGGTTGTAGCGGCTTTGATTGATCATTGCTATAATTGCTGTCTCTATCCTGGTAATCCGGGCTTCTAAGCTGCGGTCGACAACCTCCTGTCTATGTGCCGCGCGTTCTGCGGAGCTTGACGGTTTGGGTTTATCCATCCTTTTTCTCCTGTTCATTGATTTCGTAGGTCTTAACTGGGACAATATTTTTAGTCCAGTTTAGCGCCTGCAAAGGACAATTGAATTCGAGCACAGAGTATAGTCTGTTTTCTCTTGTTTTAACTACATATTTCATTTTCTTCCTCCTGTTTAAAACAATACGACATTTGAACAATGGTGTCAATAGGAATTTAGCATTTGGTGTGTTTTTGTTAGCAGGCGGGGGCTAACTTTGTAATTATGATATATGAGAAACGCTCAGTTCTGGCACATACTTCGACATACCCTTGCCCTTCTATGTCTGAAATGAACCCGATTAACTCTTGTCCTGTGTAGCCGCGAACCACATCTTCACACTTAGCTTGCTCCGGCGTCCTTGTGGATACAAAAAGAATTCCTCCAAAAGCCACATGCTGCCAAGCTTGTTTAATGATGTCTAGAGCGGTAGAATCACTTTGTGTATGGTCTAATACATAAGTACACAATACTGTTTCAAATGCATCATCCTCTCCAATTTCACCATGCTTAAAAGAGTCATCGCATCCTATAACTTTATATCCATCCTCAACAAGGAGCTTTACGTCGTCTCCACGGCCACACTGGTAATCGAGTATCCTATGGTATTTTTTACTGATAAAATAGTGCCTGAGTAAAAGGAATTTTAACGGATCGCTGAACTTGCTAGACATTCTCTGTGTTCTTAATTTCTCCATACTTACTGACCGGAATATATCTTTATTAGCACAGATTCTGCCACCTCTGGAACACAATCCTCCCAATGTCTCATTGTTGTATTGAACCAAAAGTATCTTACTCCTTCAACTTCAAAATCAAGAGCGCCGCCCGATACAGGCGCATAATTATTTGGAATTGAAACTAATATTTCTGCATAGCCTGGGACTACTTCCAGAGCCTTTGTTAACTCATTGCGCGTCACGACACACTTCCATCTCCGTCTAAAAACGGAATCCCAATATAGTCGACAAGGTCAAGTTCTAAAGCTTGTTCTGCAGACAAGACCCATTCCCCATCGTTTTCTTTTATCTGCTCAAAAAGAAATTGCGGAGTTAAACCACTTGCTTCAGAAACTAGGTCAATCAATTTGTTGTCAGTTTCTTGTTTTAAGCGTTTTTCTAACCTCTTTTGTTTTCGCCAGCCGGCAAATTTAGTCAATTTAGCGAACTCTGGTTGACGAAAGTCGCTTTGGCCAGCCATCGAGATAGAACAACCATGAAGCAAGAACTCTGTATTTGGAGCAGCATACCTCATCTGTTTATAGGCAGAAAATAGCAAGAACGCAGCGCTGGAACCGCACGAACCCACTCCGCATACGTTGATCTGGCCATCATAGTTGTTGATGGCATCCAAGATGCCATACATAGCCCGTGTATCTCCTCCATCGGAGTTGATAAGCACATGAATCTCATCCGCCGATGAATGTTTAACTTCCGTGAGTTCAAGTATAAATCTAGTGGAATGTTCCAAGGTAAACTCTTCAATACTTAACAGGGCTATACGACATCCGTCCGGGGCTTGTTGAATTTCGTGCATTTTTATCTCCGTTTTAGGTTTTTTATTTGTTGTTGTTTGATAAGCAGCTTCATTTAGAAAAATTGGCTGGTGACTAATGTTTCTGCCCAAAGCGGCGCATTAACTGTACCCTCAAAAATGCCAATCACCAGCAGGTTGATAGCATAATTTTTAATAAAATCACGAGCTGCTTGGCTACCATCAACTTTAGCTAGTTGAAACATGTCTGTGGATATTGGAGCGTCAACACAGTCGACGTAGGCTTGCAACTTTGCACCCAACGCCGCTTTGGCCACTCTATACGAAGCAACCTCTGGGTTTCTTCTAAAAGTAAAAGTGAAACGGCCCAAATGATACTCCGGATACTCCGGAAACTCCATATATTCAAGAGCAAAAGATATATCTTCGTTTATCTCTAAGATTAGAATGCAATCTCGGTTTTCATGGACATAGCCACGCCCTTCAGTCATCGTGTCATTATAGTCTTGCTGTTTTACCTTCCTGGCTACGTATTGCAATCTGCTTTTTTCTTTTCTTACACTAATTTCTTCTTGATCCATCATATTCTCCTTGTGTTTCAATCTCAATACTATGACATTCTTAGTTGAGTGTCAAGTTGTTTCTTGTAAATAACTCATCAAGTATATCCTTCATCTCTTTGTTTGGATTCTCTTCCTCTCCACATATCTCGTGAAGTTTACGGAGTACGCCAACAAAATACAGGCGGTCCTCGTCTAACGTTTCTACATTAGCCTTTAACTTTTCTTTTTGTTCCATCAGCAGTTCGCAAGATTCAAACAGAGAGTCGGTCATTTTTATTAGTTCATCATATTTTATTTTTTGGGTCATTCGGCTAATGTCCAGTTGTCTGCATCTAGATCGGTTATTCCAATATTAAATATAGACTTAAAAGCTAAAAATCTAATTTTGCCATTGGAAATGCGGATACATGCTGATTGGTTGGCCCAATTTGCTCTACGGACTCTTTCGCCTGCCTTCATTTGTGCATATGCCCAATCCCAGTTGTGAAGATCAAGATATTCTTCCCAGTCGCTGGATATGAGATCATCACTATTAGGACTCCAGTTTAATTCGTCATATCCAGCTTTCCTAAATACACCACCTGCATTTGGGCGGCTGTCAATAAAATCTCCTTTGTACCAATCTACACATCGAACCTTTTTGCCC
>Ga0164315_10001695_pt1 | contig 16614 bp, 11 predicted proteins | sample GuaBasSedimGuay6_FD_113737 | JGI IMG/M metagenome (GOLD analysis project Ga0164315, IMG submission 113737) | Subseafloor sediment microbial communities from Guaymas Basin, Gulf of California, Mexico - Guay6, Core 4569-2, 0-3 cm | ecosystem: Environmental > Aquatic > Marine > Hydrothermal vents...
AAAAAAAAGAGCCCCGGGAATGAACTCATGCAGGAAATTGCCGGTTCAATCAAAGAGGGTGCAGATGCTTTTCTAAGCCTTGAGTACAAGGTTATCGTCAGGGTTGTCGTGTTAATTGCCGTTCTTCTGGCTGTAGTTGTTTCCTGGCAGTCAGCTGCAGCATTCATACTGGGCGCGTCAATGAGTGCTTCTGCCGGCCTGGTGGGAATGCGGATAGCCACATTGGCCAACGTACGTGTTGCCAATGAAGCCGATGTAAGCCGAAGTCTTGGCTCCACTTTGAAAGTGGCCTTTCAAGGGGGGTCGGTAATGGGTTTATCCGTCGGAGGGTTCGCTCTTTTCGGGCTGCTCGTTGTTTATGTTGTGTTCGGGAAATTGATGGGAGAAGTCAACCCGGATCAGCTGGTTATTCATACGAACTGGCTCGGCATCAATGATATTCCCTTCACCATGACAGTATCCGGTTATGCACTGGGTTGTTCCATCATCGCGATGTTCAACAGGGTTGGCGGTGGAATCTATACAAAAGCGGCTGATATGGGAGCAGATCTGGTAGGTAAAACGGAAGCCGGCATACCTGAGGATGATCCCCGGAATCCCGCAACTATTGCCGATAATGTGGGTGATAATGTGGGTGATGTTGCCGGATTGGGTTCCGACCTGCTTGAAAGCTTTGTCGGATCACTTATTTCTGCAATTGTTCTTTCATCTTACATGGCTTATACCGCAATAAAATCCGGCAATCCCATCAATTCGGAACTGATATCCGCCATGATACAATTTCCCTTGTTTTTTGCAGCTGCGGGACTCCTTTCCAGCATTGTGGGAATTTTTATACTCGTCGTGAAAAAAGTTTCTGATAAACCCCACAGGGAACTCAATGTAACTACCTGGGTGTCTGCAGGCCTTACTCTGGTTTCCGGAGCCCTTGTTACCTGGATTCTCTTTAAAGATCTGGATGTCTCGTCCGTCGGGTTTACCATTGGGATATTTTCCCCCTGGCTGGCAGCTGTTCTCGGGATTGTCAGCGGTATCATGATAGGTCAGCTTGCTGAGTACTATACCAGTTACCATTTCAAGCCGACATTGAGAATTGCAGCATCCTCCAAAGAAGGTACTGCATTAACCATAACTCAGGGACTTTCTGTGGGGATGAACAGTGTCTTTCTACCCGTTGTTGTCCTTGCAGTTGCCACTATAGGGGCCAATGCTCTGGCAGGCCTCTACGGCGTTGCCATGGCCGCTATCGGAATGCTTTCCTTTGTGGCTGCCACAGTTTCCGTTGATACTTACGGCCCGATAGCCGATAACGCCGGGGGCATCAGTGAGATGGCTAAACTCGACAGTGAGGTGAGGGAAATTACCGATGAGCTGGATTCTGTCGGTAATACAACCGCCGCCATCGGTAAAGGTTTTGCCATCGGTTCGGCGGCCTTTGCCGCTCTCTCTCTATTTGCCAGTTACCTCTATGCCCAGGGAGGAATGGATATCGGAAAAGATTTCAAACTTATTCTGAACATGATTGATACAATGACTCTTGCAGGTGCTCTTGTGGGAGGAGCCTTACCCTGGCTTTTCAGTGGAATCCTGGTTGAAGCCGTGGCCAAAGCAGCCAGGGCCATGGTGCAGGAGGTGAGGCGTCAGTTCCGGGATATTCCCGGTATACTCACCGGAGAATCTAAGCCCGACTACAAGCAGTGTATTTCCATTTCTTCCGCCGGTGCCCTGAAAGAGATGCAGTATCCGGCTCTCATTTCAGTTCTTATGCCCCTGATAACCGGCTTTTTATTCGGACCCCGATTTGTCGGAGGTTTGCTTATCGGTACTACCCTGTCGGCCATTATGCTGGCTCTGTTCACCGCCAACGCAGGTGGTGCCTGGGATAATGCCAAAAAATATGTAGAATCCGGACATTACGGCGGGAAAGGATCCGATGCCCATACTTCCACTGTTGTCGGGGATACTGTCGGCGACCCGCTGAAAGACACCGTCGGACCGTCTCTGGATATTCTTATCAAGATAATGGCTACAGTTTCGCTGATTGCGGTCAGTATCTTCAGCAAGTTCAATCTGATGAAACTTCTCGGTCTCTAGAGGGTAGTTCATAGAGGCGGTTTCCATGGATGTTTTGTGCTATTTTAATAAGACGTACCAAATACGTACCGGTTTAATTACAGAAATCTGTTAGGAGTTGTAATGAAACGTTATATACTATTTTTATTGATAATTTCAGCGGCGGCAGCCATGCTGCCTGCCGAATCCGTGATGAGTGGACTTTTCGAGGCTGCAGATCAGGTATCCTCGGACATTCCGGGAATACTCCACAGGGATGGAGACCTGCTTCTCGGTGGTTTGACTTTTAATCAGACACAGGTGCAGTTGGGAGATCTTCTGGCCGATCTTACGGCTAACCGTCTGGCCGGACGAAGCGGTTTTTCCCCTCAGATTGTTAAGAATTACACGATGCTTCAGTATCCTCCTGCCCAGGCTTCCTGGGTGTTATCCGGAACTCTCTATGAGGCCGGTGCCGGTTATCTGCTCCTATTGCAGCTGACGGATACTGCAAGCGGCTCTCAGCTCAAGGGCTGGGAATTTGCTCTGGGTGATGAAGGCATTGAATCTCTTTTACAGCCTTCGGTTCTGGCTGCAGGTGCCGGAGTATGGGATCGTTTTGAACCGAATAATCTAAGCACTGAGGCCGCAGTCATTGAACTACCCTTTAATGAATCAGGTCTTACCCTGGGTGATGGAGATGAGGACTGGTTTGCCTTCGAAGTTCTGGAATCTGACGGTGAAAGCGTATTGATGCTCAATGCCGCCACCGGCGGTATGATGGATACTTATCTGGAATTGTATGCGCCGGACGATCAGGGCTGGGCTATTGCGGAGAACGATGATTTTGACGGGGGCAATGCGGCCTTGCAGATTCCTCTTAATGCTCCGGGCATGTGGTATTTGAAGGTTAGATCTTTCTCCTCCGAGGAAGAAGGCGAATACAGTTTGATGGTTTCTCTGAGTGAGGTAGTTCTCGGACCGGGGGAACCGGATGAAGGTCAGGATCTTGCCTCTCCTCTCAATATCGGTTCTACACCCCTGGAGAAACGCATAGATTATTCAGACGACAGGGACTGGTTCCGGGTGGATCTTCTCAGACCACTGGGAATGGAGGAAGTACTGCGGGTTGAAACCCTCAGTAATCTCGACCTGGTGATGGAACTAACCGATGAGTACGATAATTACATCATGGACGATGATGACTCGGGTAACGATAACAATCCCATGATAATCGCTTCAGGACTCGAAACCGGCAGCTATTACATTACTGTATACGGCTACGGCGGCGAAATCGGCCCCTATGAAATTATGGCGAATGTTTCGGTTCCTGTAAAAGATGAGTTTGAAGATGACAACAGTATGATTTCAGCCTCACAGATTGGAACCATGGGAGAGAGGCAGCGAAGAAATTTCACCCCTATGGGAGATGAGGACTGGGTGCAGTTTGAAGTGCAGAATGAAGGCCGTTTCCTGATAAAAACAGAAGGTGAACTGGATACGTATATGGAACTATACGATGGGAATGGTGATTTGATTGAGGAAAACGATGATGGAGATGATTACAACGCCATGATTGAACGGTATTTAACCCCGGGGAAATATTATCTCAAGGTTTATCCCTACGGCTCAGCCGGACCTGACGACATATATGAATTATCAGTGGAGCAGATATGATGAATATACACTATTATTTAACAGTTTTTCCGATGGAGGCCATGATTGCCTCACAACTGGAACCTGAGGCTTTCGGGGCGTATATGGCAGTAGGTAATCGAAAGGGATCCGCTGAAATGCTGACGTTTTTCGAGGTTCTTGAATCTGAATTGGGTGACAGTTTCGATCTGGACTATGCCCGTCGCCGATGTGTCGGGCATTCGGATGGAAGACTGAAGAATTCTGTTTATCTTTCTGTCTATCGTGCGTTGGAAAAAGTCCCGGTTGATGCTTTCGGGGCACTGTGGCTCATAACCAAAGACGGCCGCTCAATATCTCTGGAGCAGAGTGCTTACACCGATCCGGATTCCTGGGAGGGCAATGCCCTGTATCAGGAACTTTGCCCGGCTCATCCTCTGGTAGTCTCAGCACTGAAACCGAAACATTTTGCCGAATACATTGTCGAGGATTCTACTAAAGTAACTATGCCGGCAATTTTCTTTGCCGAGCTGACAACACCGGATTTCAATGGAGATTCTTTCACAGGGAATATAGGCGGTTACTACGATAAGATGATGGAACATCTGAAATACTGTATAGCCGAGTTGAAAGATGGGAAAGGCAAGCTTACCAAAGTGGTAGACCGCTCTTCGTCTGCGGTTTTCAACTTTCAGGTAATCGGACGGGGACTGTATATCGGTGCTTCCGGGGGCAGACTTGTTTTTTATCCGATGCTGTCCCGGGAGGAATTGAAAAAGAATCATTATGACTGGGCAAAGTCTGCATCGATTTTTTAACTTCAGCGTGATGGTAACGGCATTTTTAATTTAAATCAGTTTCTTTGAAGCAGCTGCCCATAAACCGAAAGCGTCGTCGATGTGAACCCAGGTGTTTCATTTTACCGCCTGGAGGGTGAGAATCGTTTTCCCATCAAGTTCGGGTAGTTCCTCAGGAATAATCCGCCCTTGGGAATCCGTATTCACCCACTCAATGCAAGCAGTCTTGCTGCCAGTCCGGCTGGTATCATACTTCTATTGACAAAAATTGAAATATCGGCCGCCGAATTGGGCCACAGTAGCCGGGTTGCCGTAAATGTTCAAAAATTCCAGTATTTCTTCCTGTATCACTTCTTCTCTTTATCGATGAGTGCCGATGAAATGCCCTGTAGATCTGAACCCGCAGGATTTTGAAAAGCTCTCAAACCGAACTCCGGAAGAGCGGCAAAAAGATGATCGAATATATCCGATTGAATATCCTCATAATTCGCCCATACCTTATCTGCACTGAAAAGGTACAATTCCAGAGGCAAACCTTCAGGTCCACTCTGCAGCTGTCGGACCATCAGGGTCATACCGGCATTCACCTTCGGATGTGAGCTGACATAAGCTTTGGCATAAGTTCTTAAAACACCGATATTTGTCAGGGCTCTTCCGTTAAGCGGGCTGGCCCCCCTGTCGGCACCTGTTTTTTTATTGTCTTCCTGAATCTCCCGGGTTCGATTCTCCAGGTATCCCTTGAGAAGACTGATGGATTTCAACTCCTCAATTTCGTCCTCATTCAGGAAACGTATGCTGGATAAATCAATAGACAAAGACCGTTTGATGCGCCGGCCGCCGGATTCACTCATTCCCCTCCAGTTTTTAAATCCTCCGGTGGTAAGGGACTGAATCGGAAACGTAACCCAGGTTCGGTCCCAGTTCTGCACCGTTACATTGAGAAGGCTGATGTCAACAACATCACCGTCTGCGCCCTGAGAGGGTACTTCAATCCAGTCTCCAATCCTCACCATATCGTTGGAAGATATCTGAAAGCCGGATACCAGCCCCATCAGAGGATCTTTGAAAATCAGCATGATAACCGCCGAAACAGCACCTAATCCTGCAAACAGTCCGGAAACCGGCTTGGCTGTAATTATTGAAAATGCCAGCATCAGTGCTGCTGCGATAAAGAGAACCTGAAATGCCTGAATCAGTCCTTTGATAGGCCGGCGGGCAGAATCCTCCCGGCGTTCGTATACGGCATTGATAAATCTGAGGAAACTCAAGGAGGTTAATGTTACAGCACTGATAATCCCGAGTACCGCAAAAATCCGGGTTAAATTGAGAAGCTTCGGCAGTCCTGTCAGAAACCAGGGAGCCATAACCCAGATGGTGATAGCCGGTACGGTACGGGCGATACGCCGGAAGACACCCTGATTCACCAGATCGTCATCCCAGGTGACTTTTGTGCGTTTAACGATAATCTCAACAAACCGAAGTACTATTTTTACCGAGATAAGCCACAGGAGAAACGACAAAAGGACCACGCCCACCCCGATCAGAATCCTGCTCAATGTTTCAGCTGTAAGAGGGCCGAGTTTTAATTCTTCAAAGATACCGATAATGCTGTTCAGCAGTTTTTCGTTCATGGGATTATGATAGTATGAATCATGCACTTGTTTCTTCTCTCTCAGGCTTTTTTTTCAGCGGCAGTTTTTTTTACCGCCGTTCTCCTGGATCTGGTTTTTGGTGACCCTCCTACTACCATTCATCCGGTGGGATGGCAGGGGCGGTTTATCTCAATTCTCTGGAAGCAGAAACCTGATGGGGGGAAGTGCCGGCTTTTCTTTTTCGGGCTGTTTATTGTTTCTTCGGGGATAGTTATTACTTTCGGAATAGTGATATTGATTCACTTGGGAATAAAGCAGCTGTCGATTTACAAGGAATCTATTCCAGGTTTTGTCATTATTGTGATTCTGAACTCGTTTCTTCTTAAGGGCAGTTTCTCATTCCGGAATCTTCTGAGGGCTGGCGACCGTGTGGCTGCAGCACTGTCCGATGGCGATATGGATAAAGCCCGGTATCAGGTTTCCTACCACCTGGTCAGCCGGCCGGTAGATTCCCTTGATGCATCGGCTGTGGCATCGGCGGCACTGGAATCTCTTTCTGAAAATTTTACCGACAGCGTAGCCGCTCCCTTTTTCTGGTATGCCCTGGGAGGACCGGCGGCTTCCTGGTGTTACCGATATGTAAATACGGCGGACGCCATGCTGGGATACCGGGAAGGGGACAGGGAGTGGGGAGGCAAGGCGGCGGCCCGGCTGGATGATGTCTTAAGCTGGGTTCCTGCCCGTTTTGCCGGCTGGATGATATGCGCCGCCGCCGTTCTCCCTCGGCTGGATGCCCGGGGAGCGGTAAGGACGATGCGCCATGATGCCCGAAACTGCTCCAGCCCGAATTCAGGGTGGAGCATGGCGGCGGCAGCCGGTGCTCTTGGCGTCAGATTTGAAAAGATTGATAACTACGTTATCAACGATGGGGGCCGGCGGCCTGAGGGTGAAGATATCAAAGGCTTGAAACGGCTGCTTCACTGGTCTCTGGTTTTCAGTCTACCGCCGGTAATTCTTTTAAACGCCCTTGTTTTGTCCTTGATTCAAAGGACTTTTAATCTTCCAGCGCTGTAAAATGTTCCTTCGAAGCTCCGCAGACAGGACAGATCCAATCCTCGGTAAGTTTTCCCCAGGGCGTTCCTGCGGTAATATCGGAGTCAGGATCGCCCTCTGAAGGATCGTAGATATAACCGCAGACATCACATACGTAAGAGCTCATCAGGTTATTCCTCCCGAATCATGGACCGGGGATCTAAAAGACGGTCCACTTCCTTATCGGGAAGTATTCCGGCCTGTTTAACAACTTCTCTTACCGTTTTACCTGACTCAAATGCGGTATGAGCCAATTCGGCAGCTCTGTCGTAACCGATTTTCAGGGCCAGGGGGGTAACCAGGGCCAGAGACTGTTCAATCCAGGCTGCCGAGCGTTTCCGGTCTGTTTTGATACCAGCGACGCAGCGCTCTCCCAGAGCTCTGGCCCCGGCACCGAGAACTTCCATTGCCCGGAGTGAACTCCAGGCGATGAGGGGATGCATCATGTTCAGCTGAAGAGGGCTGTTGGTACCCCCGATACTCACCGACAGGGCCATACCCCGGGCAAAAGCGGCGGCCTGAATCATCATTTCCGGCATCACCGGATTCACCTTACCCGGCATGATGGAACTTCCAGGCTGAAGGGCCGGTAGAGAGATTTCCCCCAGGCCGGCACGGGGTCCTGAGGAGAGAAGGCGGAGGTCATCTGCAATCTTTCCCAGAGAAACCGCCAGAGTATTTACCGCACCCATCAGTTCCACCTGGGCATCCCGGCAGGCAATTGCTTCAAACCGGCTGGCTGCAGCGGTAAAGGGGATTCCTGTTGTTTCTGCGATAAAAGAAATCGCAGCCTCGGCAAACCCCTCGGGGCAGTTCAGACCAGAACCGACAGCGGTACCTCCCAGGGCCAGTTCCTCGAGACTGGTAAAGGTAAGAGTAATGCGTCTGATTCCTTTATGAACCTGTTCTCTGAAGGCTCCGAACTCCTGACCCAGAGTCATGGGAACCGCATCCTGAAGATGGGTGCGCCCCAGCTTGATTACATCGGCGAACTCTTTTTCTTTTTCGGCCAGAGTAGATTCAAGTATCTTCAAGTCCTCGATAAGAACAGCGGCGGCAAGCCGGTTGGAGATATGGAGAGCTGTGGGTATCACATCATTGGAAGACTGACCCTTATTTACATGGTCGTTGGGATGTACCGGTTTCCGGCTGCCTTTTTCCCCGCCCAGGGCGACGTTGGCACGGTTGGCCAGCACCTCGTTCATGTTCATGTTGGAACTGGTTCCGCTGCCGGTCTGAAAAACATCCACCGGAAACTCATCTCCCAGTCCACCGGCGATAATCTCATCCGCCGCCGCCGTAATGGCATCGGCCAGATCACTTTCCAATCCCCCGAGCTTTTTATTTGTTTCGGCTGCGGCTTTTTTTACCAGTGCCAGCGCTTTGATAAAGGACGGGGGCATGGTAAAGGGGGAAACGCCGAAGTTTTCCACTGCCCTCTGGGTCTGGGCGCCGTACCAGGAGTCCTCCGGCAGGGATACCTCTCCCATGGAATCTGATTCAGTTCGGTTTCTCATTTTCTCTCCTCAAGGACAGGCCATGGGAGTTCCACATCTCCGGTGTAAAGTGCCTTGGGCCTGAAAATACGGTTATCCGAGCGCTGCTCCAGGATGTGAGCCAGCCAGCCTGAAGCCCGGGCCACGGCAAATATCGGGGTGAACAGATTTGATGGAATACCCAGTTGACTGTAAACCGCACCGGAGAAGAAATCCACATTGGGATAGATGGGCTTGCCTTTTTTTTCCATCTTTTCACGGAATACTTTTTCCACTTCTTTGAGTACCTTCAAATCACTGGATTCTCCTGATTTTTCAGAGAGTCTGCCCAGGAATCCCTCCATAATCACGGCCCGGGGATCCTCAGCTTTATAAACTCTGTGTCCCATCCCCATCACTTTCCGTTTTTCAGCGAGGGCCTTTTCCACCCAGGGTCCGGCATTATCCTCATCCCCGATGTCGTTTACCATGGCCATCACTTTCTCGTTGGCTCCGCCGTGGAGACTGCCGAAGAGGCTGCCGATGGCCGCAGATATGGAGCAGTAGCATGTGGAGAGGGTGGATGCCACCACCCTGGCGGTGAATGTTGAGGCATTAAAGGAATGCTCGGCATGGAGGATAAGGCATTTGTCCATAATTTCAGCATCATCTTTATCCGGTTCTACGCCTTTGAGCTGCCAGAGAAAGTTGGCCCCGTGGGAAAGATCGTCCCTGGGGGGGACATAATCCAACCCGTTCCTGAAGCGGTGGAATGCCGCTACAACCGGGGGAATCTGGGCAATCTGGTGCAGAGTCTGACGACAGTTGCAGGTAGGGGAATGTTCAATTTTGTGATCGATGTACCCTGAGAGAAAGTTTATCGTTGACTGGAGAAGCTCCATGGGATGAGAGTCCCTTGGAAAGCTCTTAATCATCTGAAGAATGGGCTCTTTGAGTTCCCGGCTCTTCCGCATTCTGATGCTGAAATCCTTCAGCTCTGACACTGTGGGCAGTTCCCCGTAAAGCAGCAGATAAGTAACTTCCTCGAATGTGGCATTGGCGGCAAGATCTTTGATTCTGTATCCGAAGTAGTAGAGCCTTCCCTGTTCACCGTCAACTTTACATATCCGGCTTTCACCGGCGATAACGCCTTCCAGGCCTTTTGCGTATTTTGTATCCGACATTTTTTTACTCCTTTTGAGTCTTCAGGCTCGATGGAGGGGCCGGCCTGAAAGAACCAGAGCCGCCTCTTTTGTGATTTCTGAAAGGGTTGGATGACCATGAATGGTAAGGGCGATGTCTTCAGCACATCCCCCCATGGCCATCACGCTCACCGCCTCGGCGATCAGTTCCGATGCTCCCCGGCCGAGAATAACCGCACCTAACAGTTTCTCATCCCCGGGGCTGCTCAACAGTTTTACAAAGCCTTCCCCGGCTTCAGCGGCCAGAGCACGGGCGTTGGCCCCGTAGGAAAACTGACCCTTGATATAGTCCATTCCCGAAGCTTTCAGACTTTCCTCACTTTCCCCGGCCCAGGCCAGTTCCGGTTCGGTGTAGACGATGCCCGGAACCGGTCCGCACCAGGGGGGATGGGCTTCACCGGCGAACAGGGCGGACAGGGCCAGAGCCTCTTCCTCGGCCTTGTGGGCCAGCATCGGGTTTCCAACAAGATCGCCGATGGCGAAAAGTCCCGGGACGCTGGTGGTATAATTCTCATCCACCTTCAGAAATCGTCCATCCGCCGTTCTTTCGGGATTGATTCCCGCCCCCAGCGCCGAATCGATATTCGCCCGGCGGCCCACAGCCACCAGTACTTTTTCAACATCGAGGTTTTCAAGTTCGCCCTGTTCTTTCTGCCCCTGTTTCTTCCCTGATTTCCGAATCGACAGACTGATTTTCCGGGAACTCACCTTGGCACTCTCCACCGTAGCGCCGGTTAAAATGCCAAGGCCCTGTTTTTTCAGGGACGAGGCCAGAGTCCGGGCCGCCGCCGCATCAGCACCGGGGATAACCTGCTTCATGGCTTCAATCACCGTAACTTCAGCCCCCAGGCGGCTCCACACGCTGCCCAGCTCCAACCCCACCGCCCCGGCGCCGATAACAGCCAGACTTTTTGGAACCTTCGTTAATGAAAGAGCATCGGTGGAATTGAGGACTCGCTTCCCGTCGAAGGGCAGATGGGTGAGCTCTGATGACAGAGAACCTGTTGCCAGGACTATCTTCGGAGCCTTGAGCTCCCGTGAAGCCCCCACCTTAACCATATCGGGACCGCTCACCGTACCTTTCCCCTTAATCACCTCCACCTGCCGGGCTTTCATCAGGGAGGCTATCCCTCCGGTGAGCTTTGCCACCACGGCGGATTTGCGGTTCATCATGGCCTTAACATCAAGATTCAAGGCGCCCCCATCCAGCTCAATTCCATGAATCCCGGTCTCATTTCTCATCCGGTAGTAGAGTTCACTTGATTCAAGCAGAGCTTTGGAAGGGATGCAGCCCACATTCAGGCAGGTGCCTCCCAGGGCCTCCCCCTCATCCACCAGAGCCGTTTTCATTCCCCGTCTTGCGCATTCCAGGGCCAGCACATAGCCCCCGGGGCCTCCGCCTATAACAATAACGTCGTGGGTGTATCCCTTTTCTCCAATATCCATCTTAAAGCTCCAGAAGAAGGCGCTCGGGGTTTTCAAGGGTGTCCTTGATGGTTTTCAGAAAACCTACCGCCTCCCGTCCGTCCACCAGCCGGTGATCGTAGCTCAGGGCCAGATACATCATGGGCCGGATAACAACTTCACCGTTCACCGCCGCCGGTCTGTCCTGTACGGCATGCATTCCCAGTATCGCCGACTGTCCGGGGGCGGGAAGGGGTGTGGAGAGCATGCTGCCGAAAATACCGCCGTTGGTGATGGTGAAACTGCCCCCCATCAGATCTTCGGGCAGGAGTTTTTTATCTGCGGCTTTCTTCGAGAATCCGATAATCTGCCTTTCGATATCTGCAAAGCTCAGATTTTCCACGCTGCGTACCACCGGTGTTACCAGTCCTTTTGGAGTCGATACCGCTACGCTGATGTGGATGCCTTCCCGGTAAACTACATCGTTGCCGTCTATCCATGCATTTATCTCGGGATAGGCTGCCAGAGTCGAGGCTGAGGCTTTGAGAAAGAAGCTCATAAATCCCAGTTTTACCCCGTGTTTTTCTCTGAATGCTTTGCCAAATTGACGGCGCATGGCCTTGACGGCGCTCATGTCCACTTCGTTGAAGGTGGTAAGGAGTACCAGTTCGCTCTGTGTTTTTCTCAGGTTGGCCGCTATGATTTTCCGGATTCGGCTCAGAGGTTTCCGGATTTCTGTTGACCTCTGCCGCGGTTCCTCTGATTCTTCTTTCACATCGCTCCGGGTAACCATACCGTTACGCCCGGAACCGGTGAGGTTTGCTGTATTGATATCCTTTACGGTGGCTTCAGCCTTTGCCGCCGGGGTGATGCGTCCGCCTGAAGGCGCCGGAGAATGAGCCTCTACAACGGGGGCGGAATCCTTTACGGTGGTTTCAGCTTTATCGGTATCTACAATTCCCACCACCTGATCGATAACCACGTCGGTCCCCCCGGCTACCGTGATACTGATGGTTCCGGTGGCCGGAGCTGTTACATCGATGGTGGTTTTATCAGTTTCCAGCTCAAAAATAGCCTGGCCTTCGATAACAACACTGCCGTCGGCAACAGACCAGAGGGCCAGGGTTCCTTCGGTGATGGATTCCCCGACGCCGGGAATCTTGATTTCTACATTCATTCTGTCCTTCCATCGGGATTTATTCCCAGGGCCAGGTTGATGAGATTTTTTTTCTCTTCTTCATGTTCTTCATGAGATCCCGTTGCCGGACTGGCCGAGGCCGCTCGCCCGGCGTAAATCCACGATTCACCGGTTATTTGTTCCAGCTTCAGGGCAAGGAAACTCCAGGCGCCCCGGTTTTCCGGCTCTTCCTGGGCCCAGATTAAGTCTGTAACCCCGGTCGTATCACCGATGTCTCCGATAATTCTCTTCAGAGAGCTCTCCGGGAAAGGGTAAAGCTGTTCAAGGCGGATAATTCGGGTTCTTGTGGCATCAATCTCCCGCCGCCGGGCGATTAGGTCGTACCAGAGATGACCGCTGCACAGAACAATTCTTTCCACTTTATCCGGGGTTTCAGGGTCGTCCAGAACGGTTTGAAATCTGCCGGCAGTGAGCTCTGAGAACTCAGAACGAGCTTCAGGATGCCGTAGAAGGCTTTTTGGGCTGAATATTACCAGAGGTTTCCGAAAATTCTGAATCTGCTGTTTGCGCAGCACATGAAAATACTGAGCGGGTGTTGTGAGGTTGACAATCTGCATATTTTCTTCGGCACAAAGTGAAAGATAACGCTCCATATAGGCGTTGGAATGCTCCGGCCCCTGGCCCTCATAACCGTGGGGCAGGAGGAGCACCATACCGCTGAGACGGGCCCACTTGGATTCACCGCTGCTGATGAACTGATCGACTATCACCTGAGCGCCGTTGGCAAAGTCACCGAACTGGGCTTCCCAGAGCACCAGAATCTCAGGCTGAGCAATAGAGTAACCGTATTCAAAACCTAATATCGAATACTCCGATAGAGGGCTGTCGTAGACGCTGAACCGGGCCTTCCCCGCTACCAGTGAGGAAAGGGGAGTGTGCTGCCGGGGTGTTTCTGAGGAAACATCCCACCAGACGGCATGCCGCTGGCTGAAGGTTCCCCGGCCGCAGTCCTCTCCCGAGAGCCGAACTGAATGTCCCTCGGCAAGCAGACTCCCGAAGGCCAGGCTTTCGGCAAACGACCAGTCAATGCCCGTACCGGTATCAACGGCTTTTGTCCGGTTTCTGACAAATCGTTCCAGTTTGGGATGGAGTTTGAAATTTTCCGGAACCTCCAGAAGTTTCCCCGCAATGATTTTAAGATTTTCATCTTCAACCCCGGTTACCGGAAAATTGAAACTGTAGTCCCTTTTTACACCGGACCAGTCCCCGGTAAGGGATTCGAATCCGTGGTAGTTGATAAGGCCTCTGGCTTTCTCCCGGGCTTCTTTGAGTTCTTCGAGATAGGATTGCCGGAAGGCTTCCTGATCCTCTTTGCTGAAGGTTTTACGTTTATCGAGAATTTTCCCGTAAATCTTTGAAACACTGGAATGATTTCGGATGAGATTGTACATGATGGGATGGGTGAAGGAGGGTTCATCCGCTTCGTTGTGCCCCAGTCTCCGGTAGCCGATGATATCCACCACAACATCCTGACCGAATTTCTGTCGCCATCTGAGGGCCAGTTCCACCGACCTGATAACAGCTTCAGGATTATCCCCATTGGCATGAAATACCGGTACCGGCATCACCTTGGCAATGTCGGTTGCAAAAAACGTGGAACGGGAGTCTGAACTGGCGGTGGTGAATCCGATCTGGTTGTTCACCACGATGTGTATGGTGCCTCCTGTGCGGTACCCCCGAAGCTGAGACATGTTGAATATTTCAGCGACGATACCCTGACCGGAAAATGCCGCATCACCGTGGATGAGTACCGGTAAAACTTTTTTTCTTGTACTGTCTTTTTTCAGCCTCTGGGTTCCCCGGGCTTTACCCTGAACCACCGGATCGGCGGCTTCCAGATGGCTGGGGTTGGATACCAGGCTGATATGAACAATTCGACCGTCTCCCACTTCAAAATCAGTGCTCTGCCCCTGATGGTATTTCACGTCCCCCGAGCCGCCGTAGGTATGGGGTTCGTAATTACCGTCGAACATGGCAAAGATTTCCGCTGCCGGCTTCTTCATTGCATTGGTAAGAACGTTCAGCCGTCCCCGGTGGGCCATACCGATTACGATATCTCTCACACTGCGTCGTCCGGCCTCGGTAAATAAATAACGAAGAGCCGGAATCAGGACATCGGTACCCTCAAGGCTGAAACGTTTCTGCCCGGTGAATCTGGAATGGACAAAGGACTCAAATTCCTCAGCCCGGATAATATCTCTCTGCCAGCGCCGGTACTCATCATCCTCCCGGGTTTTCAGTTTCTCCCGGCCTTCCAGCTGTCTGATGAGCCAATGCCGCATGGACCGGTTCCTGATATGCTGGAACTCGCATCCCATATGCCCGGTATAAACCTGAGCCATTTTTTCAACGATTTCTCCCAGAGAGGCCCGGGTAGACTCAAAATCCAATGGTGTATCGAAAGTTTCTCCCAGGTCTGATTCACACAATCCGAAAGTCTGCAGATCCAGTTCTTTACCGATACCGTGCTGGGTAACCCAGGCGTAGCGTAGATTCGGGGGCATATAGGAACCAAGAGGGTTGATATGGGCGTAAAGATGCCCCAGGTTTCGGTAGGCTTCCACCAGGGCGTTTACCTTGTGCTGTTTTTCTTTGGAAACCGGCTGTAATGTTTCTGCCGGTCCTGCTGATTCCAGAAGTCCTTTCCATTCAAGGGCAGTTCCGGCGTCACTATCGTCAAGCAGATTTTCAAGCCATGCTGCATTGGAACCTGAGAGCATCTCCTGCACTTTTTCCGGCTACCCCTGAAGCCTCTTAAAAACCAGTCCCGGTATTTCCCCGGGAGTTTCGGCTACCGGAACACCGGCGGCTTCAAATGCAGCCACCTTTGCTTCTGCCGTTCCCATACCACCGGAAATTATCGCTCCGGCATGCCCCATTCTTTTTCCCTTCGGGGCGGATCGGCCGGAAATAAATGATACGACCGGGGTTTTCATCCTCTCTTTGATATACTCTGCTGCCCGCTCTTCCGCATCGCCGCCGATTTCACCGATAATCACCACTGCTGCGGTATCATTATCAGCTTCAAAGCGTTCGAGAAGGTCGATATAACCGGTGCCGATAATAGGGTCGCCGCCTACGCCGATACAGGTGGACTGGCCCAGCCCCCCAAGGGTAAGTGCATGAACAACCTCGTATGTCAGGGTGCCCGATCGACTGATTACACCGATATTTCCCTGTTTGTGAATGGGGGTGGGCATGATGCCTATCTTGCATTTACCCGGACTGATAAGCCCCGGGCAGTTGGGTCCGACAAGCACCTGACCCCGGGAATGGACAAGATGGTAGATTTCAACCATGTCCAGCACCGGTACACCTTCGGTTATACAGATAATCAGGGGCATTCCGGCATCAGAGGCCTCTTTTATCGCTGCCGATGCAAATCCTGCCGGGACGAATATCACGCTGGCATCAGCTTCGGTGGCCCCTTTGGCCTCGCTTACAGAATTAAAAACAGGCACACCTTTAACTTCAGTACCGCCTTTTCCCGGTGTTACACCGGCAACGATCATTGTACCGTCTTCTATCATTCTCCCGGTATGAAAAGATCCGTCCCGGCCGGTGGCTCCCTGGACAAGTACCCTGGTGTTTTCATCAATCAGTATGCTCATGCGGCACCTCCGGCAGCGGCTATCACTTCTTTCACCGCATCATCCAGATTATCCCCGGCTTTCAGACCGGCGCCTTCAAGTATGGCCCGGCCTTCCTTCTGGTTTGTCCCCACCAGTCTGATTATCAGGGGTACATTCAACTCCAGCTGTTCCCGGGCCATCAACAGACCGTTGGCAATGTCATCACAGCGGGTGATGCCACCGAAGATGTTAATCAGTACGGCTTTCACCTTCGGGTTGCGAAGTATGATGTTCAGGGCATCGGCAACTTTCTGAGGGTTTGAACTGCCGCCTACATCCAGAAAGTTGGCAGGATTTCCTCCGAAATGCTTGATAAGATCCAGGGTGGCCATGGCCAGCCCGGCGCCATTCACCACACAACCGATATCACCGTCCAGACTGACAAAACTGAGGTTTTTCTCCCGGGCCTCCACCTCATCGGCACTGTCCTCTTCGGGGTTTCTCAATGCTGCAATTTCGGGATGTCTGAACAGGGCGCTGTCATCAAAGTTCATCTTACCGTCCAGGGCCAGCATCTTCCCGTCAGGAGTACGGG
>Ga0164315_10001696_pt1 | contig 16613 bp, 34 predicted proteins | sample GuaBasSedimGuay6_FD_113737 | JGI IMG/M metagenome (GOLD analysis project Ga0164315, IMG submission 113737) | Subseafloor sediment microbial communities from Guaymas Basin, Gulf of California, Mexico - Guay6, Core 4569-2, 0-3 cm | ecosystem: Environmental > Aquatic > Marine > Hydrothermal vents...
GCAGACCTTGATATTATAGGCTTACAATTAGATCACAATACGCACGACTGTAAAATTGTTTCTAAAATGAAATACCAAGACGAGATAGGGTTTATTGTCTCACACGATAAGCGAAATAATTTAATTAAAAATTTAGCTCTGGATCTTGAAGGCAACACCTTAATTTTATTTCAGTTGGTAGAGTTGCACGGCATCCCACTATTTCAAATGATCAAGAAAGCCACTAAGAAGAAAGTCTTTATTGTTCACGGTGAAATTTCAACAGAGGATAGAGAAGACGTTAGAGCTTATTGTGAAGAAAATAGTGACGCAATTATTGTTGCAAGCTATGGCACTTTTTCTACAGGCGTGAGTATTAAGAATTTAGACAATGTTATTTTAGCACACCCGTTTAAGAGTAAAATTAAGGTATTGCAAAGCATAGGACGCTCTCTAAGGAAAGCAACCAAAGATGCAAGGGCAACCTTATTTGATGTTGCAGATAATCTCTTATACGCTAACACAACGTTTAAGCACTTTAAGGAAAGACTTAAACTCTATGCTAATGAAAAGTTTAATGTTGAAATTCAAAAGGTAAAATTATAATGATGAATAACCAAACACACTTTGAAATTATCAGAGACTTGATACCAATTATCGGAGCACTGGAAAAAGGCGACTCAGTTGCTATCTCAGTGAACAAAACAGGCGACACTCTTTTCAGTTGGCAAAGTTCTAAAGGTGAAAATTATCGTTCATCAGAATTAGCTAACGCATTGAGAAAGACGTATGAAGAGTTCAATGGCAGATATTAAAAAACCTAAATGGACAGTCCTATATAACATTGACGGTAAGTGGATAGGGACGGGTTGGGAATTCTTTGACGACTATATCATAGCTAAGTCACGCTATGCAGTGTTAAACTCATCAGAGGGCTATTGTGCAACACTTAGACCCTTTCACGAAAAAACAGATAGACCTCACATGGGGGCGGTACATCAAAGATGACAGAACAACAAAAACCAGAAATGATCTTTAAAGATAAATTAATTTTGCTCGAAAATAATATCTTAATTTTGGGTAAGGTTGTCACTAATATGGAGCAAGACCGTTTTATTTATGTATATGAGCCTATGCAACTGGTCACTGGACAAAATGGGCAAAAATGGATGTATGAATTTATGCCAGAAAGTCCAGACCAATATTATTCTTTACCTGCCGAAAAGATACTTACGATAGCCACTCCACATAACGAAACGGTAGAATATTATAACGATCTTTTAATGAAGCACGGTCAAGAAAAAGCTAAACAGAAAACTAATAACGAAACTAACAAAAACTTACACTAGGCTATCATTCTCAATTCGCATATCAAGAACGTTAAGATAACTCATCATTGCATTATACTGTAAGACTAATAACTGCTTTTGGTGTTTGTGAATGTGTTGTGAAGCATCCCCGTCAATAAATGCCCATAAAGCATCAAATTTTACTTTGAGTTCTGCACGTTCTTTTTTCATTCTTTCTATATGTTCTGACATAATTTTTCCTATGCGTTAGTTAACCAATATTTTCTTTGATATTCTAATTGATTTGCACTAATTATACCATTGGCAAATAAATTTTCATAGCGTCCAAAGAATTTTTTAAACACTGGGCTATAAACTTTATCTTCATCCAGATTCTTTTTTATTTCATTCCGACAATCAAAGCACTTGTCAGAAGACTTAATAAAATTTTGTTCATCTAAATCCTTTAAACATCTTGCACACTTCATTAATATTTTACCCCTAATTCTTTTTCATAATCAAACCCTTTTAAACCTTTTGCGTTTGGGCTAAAGTCTGAAAAGGTAACGTGCATGTGATCCATACTCGCTCTAGCGTCATCACACGTTAAATGATTGCAGTCTTCTACATTAACCAAACTGTCTTCTAATTGAAACGTACTCAAACTCAATAACGCAACGCCATTGTCGCCATTACCCACTACTAAAAACATGTCCCCCATTAAATTCATAATCGAACCAACGGAAAAGTTTTCTTCTTCAAGTTTGACGTTAGTGCCATCTCTAAACATTATTTTCTACTCTCTCTTTTTCATCAGTTATAATTTCTCTAGGGGGGGAAGTATGAGCACATGAAGGGCAGGTTACAATATGTGGCAACCTGTCAGCTATAGTAAACCACTTCTTACAATGATTGCATAGAAAGTGGTAAAGTGTTTCCTTTGAGTAATTTATGCTCACGTAAACATCCTATTAGCCGACATTCGGCTTCATTTATTTGTACTACATTTTGTGGCGTTCGTTCTCGTTTCTTCAAGAACTTTATAAACGCTTCGATATTAAAACAGGGACTCATTTGTAATTCACTCCTTGTAAATGAGTATTTATCCCCCCAAAAAATTAAACAAATTCACAACGAACCCCTATAGCCTCTAAGAGTTCTGTGACCCCATCCGACCAACCAATATAATGACAAAAAGTTTCATAATCTTCTTCATTTTCATCTTTAAAAGTTATGAAAGTTTCATCATTATCTAAATTAACAATAACCCCTGTATCTTGATTATTGATAACCCACTTCCAACGATCTACGTCATTGCTAAGTGCCTGAAATTCTGCTATAGGTTTCATTTTGTACCCTTAAAATAGGTATAGCATAAGATTCGTGAGTCACTGCAAGAACTATCGCAGTGCCGTTTTTAAGTATAATTTTATCGCCATGTTGCACTGGAGCGGAAAGGCTTACAGTACCATGAAAGATAACCTCACAACCGCCCACCTCTTGCACGTCATACATATACTCAGTCATCACAATCCAAATCCGTAAATGTGATATGATGATCATTAAAAAGTTTTATCACTTGTTTGTAAGCATCTTCTTCAAATGCAATGCCTGCCCCTCTCTCCGAAGGCTCAAACGCACACTCACCAAAAATTATTTGAAGTTCATCGATCAATGCGTCAATGCGTTCGTCAATTTCTTCTTCACGATTAAAGTCTTTGAGTGCTTCTGAGTACCATTCCCAGTTATCGACTCCACCTGCCTCTAACGCTAACAATTTCCTTTGAGCACGTTCAAGTTCTATTAATTTTTGTTGTGTGATTTTCATCATTAACCTCCAATTCATCCAACTCAAATTCACTCACTTGCATAAGTTGATAAAATCTCATTCTGTAATTATTCCCGTAAACCGTAATGCCTGCTTTAATAAGCACGTCATCAGCATTTTTAGTATTCTCATTAGAATAATACATTCTATATTTATATGAGTATATAAAACTTAAATAAGTTGTTTTATATTTTTCATATTGTTCGGGGGATAGCCTCATGCACTACCATAATAAAACGACTGCCAACACTCATTCACATCAGCAAAATAAAATCCAAGTTCCATCAAAGCGTCTGCATCTTCTGTCGATACTTCTTCTTTTGTGACTCCCGTTATGGATAACACGTCATGCTCACAATAAGTCGGATATGCTTCATTTTTATACTTCAAAAATATCTGTAACGCTTTAATTAAGTCTTGCAATTTTCTTCCCCTTTATTAACAACAACTAACCCATTATCAATTAAATTATTTAACCCTTGTAATTTGACTTGTAAATGTTTTCTTTTGGTTATTTCATCAGGAATAGGAATATCAGGCTGTTTGACTAATTCTAAATTGTCAAATCCAGTATTCATACACTTCAAAAGAAGATCATCAAGTTCTTCAAAAATTTAATCCATCTTTATTCCCAATTAAAAAACGCACTAATTCGATTGCAATAACTGGCTCTGCTAAGTGAATCGATCTCGAATCAGTACAAACATAACTCAGATCCTCATAAACTTTATAACGCCCATAGCGATAAAAATATTCACCTTTTTTATCCCCGTATTGTTCAGCGGTTTGATCATAGACGACTTCGACATTTTTACCATTGACTTCAATGATGTGCTTTGTGAGTTTATCGTAATCGGAAACAGATGTTATGTATTGCAAAAATCGTCCCCCTTTTTATACTCTTTATTCAAGTCTGCGATAATGTCAACAAATTGATGTGCAAACTCGTTAACTTGCTCCATTTGAGAATAACTAGAATCAATTGATATGATCTGCGTGAGGCGAAAAACTGCCTCAGTCACAACATCTAATTTTTCCTGTAAATATTCTTCTTTTGTCATGAAATTGCCCACATAATAATTAAATAATCAAGATAAATTCCAACACCAAATAAACCAACCCATGTTACAACCATGTGCCACGGTGATGCTCTTTCGTCCTTGTTTGACATGATAATACCTCATAATACTGCCTGTAAGTCCATTTAAGGGGGTTTAACGCCAAACTGATATAATGCCATATCTTTAACGGCAAATACCGTCTATGCGTCTTAGAGATCATATTAGAGTATACATAATCAATTGCTCGCTCAGTGTATACTTGAAAAATTATGATTTTTATAGATAAAATAAACATAATAATTAAAACTGTTAATAAAATTTCCATTTATGCAGGCGTTCGAGATTTGTTTGCATATTTTTTCATAGCTCGTTTTAAACGTTTTTCGACTTGTTTTGCCTTTTCGTTTTTGTAACGTTTGGCAAAAGTCCTATGTTCTAACTTTTCGCCTTGCTCTTGCAAATCTGATAAACGATTATTCATTTTATTGACAACACCTTCAAGTGTGTCTGCCTCAAAAAACTCATCACGATATGGCTCGGCAAGAGCGTCCATCATTTCACTATTTTTTGGTTCTGGGATTGTTCTTTGCATGTTGTGCTTCATTCCAAGGGTTTAGGGTCGGGTCAGTGCAATTGCCATTATTTTTAATGTCTGCGTATGACCAATGGTATCTACCATTAATATGAATTGTGAATTCAATTTCGTCATCAGGCAATTCACAATGATTTGTATCTCTAAGGATTTTCTGAATTTGATCAGCTATCGATCTCTTTTCCGCAATTGAGAACATTTTTCTTTCCAGTGATTATTACAGTCTTTATAAATTTTTGTCATGCGTTTGGAAGTAATCATAACGCCAATGATAGCCGTTATGATTGCACTTACAATTACACCTGCAAGGAAACTAAACATTAACCTGCAATTTTTGGTAAAGGATATTCAATTTCAGAATTACACGTTCCGTCTTGTTGAGCGTATTGCTTTTTGGAGAAGTCATCAGCAGTCATACAACCTATGCCAAGTGAGTAAGTCGAGCATTTAATTTTGACTGTTTGGTTCTTATCATTGACTAATTTCAAACTTGCCCATCCATCACCTTGTGGACAGTTACGGGTTATTGTTGAGTCGCCATTAGGAATGACTTTAAATGAGTTATACATTTGGTTTTCAGAAATGAATTTCTTTGCAACCATTTTAGAATTGTCACGGGCAATTGCTCGCTGTTCTTCTGCCGTTGCCATTGAAACCTTTTCACCACCACAACCTACAAGAACTGACCCCATCATAATTGTCAATAGTATTTTTTTCATAATTTAATTTCCCTGTTTGAACATATTTTTAGGAGTCTTACAACCCCCCGTATTGAATAAAAATGATGAATCACATTCCAGATCCACAATTTTTTTTCCATCATTATAACTACATGAAGCATACCCATCTAAATCAGAGTCTTTATTACAAAAAGAACTTTCTGAGTCGATCCCTAATTTTTGATGATAAGTTAATAACGAAACCTCAGCCCTGTCTTGTTGAAAAGAGCCAACATGAACAACGCCCCACAATGCTACCATAGAACCTATGATAATTACAATAATTAAAATAATTAATTTTTCTTTCACTTCTCACTCCTTACATGTTCTAACAACCCTTTTATTGGATCACTAATTTTCTTACCTTCTTTCCATGCCAATTGAACCGACATAGCCTCACGTTTAGATTCTTTTTTTGAGAAGTCATTAAAAATGTCAAGACAAAAACGTTCTAATTCTTTTATGCGTTTACGCTTTGCCTGACAGGGTGCATAGTTACAACGGATAACGCTTAAAGCCTCCATTGCGTTATCGTAGGCTTTTCTTATTGACTTAACCCTCTTTGACACGAATGATCCCCTTTGAAAAAAATTTCAAGTCTTTTTTGTCGAATTGTTTTTCTGGATATTCAAAGCAGAATTGATCACCAAAAATTCTAAACACATCTTCACGATCCCCATACATTTCAGCGACACAATCTTTATCAAAAACCTGCCCCCCTATCCAGTGAATATGATCTTGTCCAAAAGTAACGTAACGTTTCATATAAGTACCATCCTTATGAGTGAATTTTTTCATAAACTCATCAAAAGGACGGGTATAAACTTTCTTACCCTCACCAACGTAAACTGCTATGCTTGCACCCTCATCAGAGTCGCCTTTTGACATAGCAATATTTAGCAACTCATATTCAGCACCGTTCTTTTTGTTAATAAACGTTCGACTAATTTTTAAATTTTCTACTTCACGGAAAAGTAAGTCAATCGTTAGTATAATGATCCCTTGCTCTAACTTTTTTCCATCGTTTGTTTCATTTTGAATTTCTTGAATTAATTCGTTAGCACTATAAGACTTTTGACCTGCTACAATCTTACGATCTTTATCATCCTGCACTTCAAGATATTCTATTAACGCTTTTGCAATGTCACTCATATTATTTCCCCAAAATCACTTCACCGTCTTTATCAGGCTCAGGTTTTTCCCCACATTTTTGACAACCTGTTAAAACAAAAACCATAATTGTTAAACACACAAAAAATTCTCTCATAACTGTTCCCACAATTCTTTAACTTCTTGATCATCAAGATCACGTAACATAACAATTAATAATTCTGAGAACATATGGCTCATATGAGCATCAGAACCAAAGTCCCCTTCAATTCCATAACGCTCCAAAAGCGTTAGGAATTTATCAACTTGAAATGAATTGAAATTTATAACCATCCAAATAACCACCAATATAAAAAATAATTAGAAATTGAACCAACAATAACCATTACCACCCCAAGTTATTACATTTACCCACCTAACTGAATATGAAAAATTCATTCAATTTTTATTGCCTATAATAATGACGTTGTTTGATGCCCGTGTGAAAGCGACATACAACGCTCGGTTGAATTCCATATCGTCCCATATTCCATTCAGGTCTGCAAAGTCAATGACTCCAATTTCAAAAGTTGACCCCTGTGACTTATGTGTTGTTATGGCGTATGTGTGGCGAACGTTTGCAAACGAGTCTTTTAATTCCCACCCTAACGCACTTGCCGCCCTTGCATGTTTGAAGTCACCACATTTTTTAAGTGAACGCCATTTTGCAAAGTGTTGAGCCACTTTATCTTCATAGTTATTCATATCTTTAGGTACTATAAATTTATAGCGTCCAGAAGACATTTCATATGATTCAACCCCTTTATACACTATATTGTTGATAAGGTCAATTTTTAACTCTTCTGAGTTCATAATAAATTCGCCATCCGTGGTTTGAAACAAGTCCTGAAAGATAACGGTTTCACCTATAGAATATTCTAACTTAGCGTCTGGGTGTAGGTTTCTATGTAAATAAGCATTGTACCCTAGCACCGTTTTATTAGAGTATGCCATAATACGGCAGTCCTTGCCTTTTTTATGTGCTTCAATATTCCAATGTAAGGCTTTTGACTTTGACGTTATAATACAAGTCTTATTCTTAACGCCTATCCATTCTTTCAAGTCTTGTAGTGTAACTCTTACATTATTGTTTATACTCTCACGAATTTTCATTGACACGCCAATGATAGGATTACCCTCAGCCTGTCTCACAATTTCAGTTAGTGTGAAATGATGATCATTATTAAAAACGTTTGAAATCCCATCATTATTAACGGGTGGTAATTGCATTGGATCGCCAATGAAAATAAAAATAGTGTTGTCGGAAAAGTCAAAAATGTAATCTAACAATTCATCATTAAGCATTGAAACTTCGTCTACGATCACCACGTCATAGAATTTCTTTTCGGCATAGTCATCCACTGCAAATGTGACTTCACCACTATCAGCATTCACTGCTTTGATATTTAAAATTGAGTGAATAGTTCGATACTCTACGCCATAAGGCACATTCACTTGTTGTTTTATAACTTTTAATGCTTTATTAGTTGTTGCTGAAATTGCAATGGTAGAAAATTTATTTTGTAATTGTTTAACCAGATAATTTGCACTGAAACTTTTTCCAACGCCTGCATAACCAGACAATGTTATGTACTTTTCACCCTTATCAACTAGACTTAAAATACCGTCAAGTTTCTCTTGTTGGTGTGGTGTAGGTTGTGGTGATGTTGGTTGTTGTAATTTGTCGAAAATTGCCATGTTTTAAATTCCTTTGCTGACCCCAAAAAAGATGGGGTCAAGTTTAGCACGGTTTATTTGAGAATTGGTATAAAACCTTTCACTTTTCCCACATTAATTTCTTTGAGTGATTTATCTTCGCAGTATTTATTCCATGCCTGAATACATGCGTTATAAAAATCTCGTTCAGTTGGTCGCTCAGAATGTCTAATAGTAGCAAACATTGTCAAATATTCAGCTAACTTTGTTGTTGGGTGATTCTTATCATCAGTACCACCACTTACAATCAGTTGCCAGAAGTCTTTTGCTTTATGAACATTTACTCGGTGCATTGCATACATTGCCCCCGTAGTTTGATAAAAACGCATACCTGTTTTTTGAATACTTAAAATTTTACCAGTGAAAATTATAAATGGGTGGTATTCTTTATGATTAAATAATTCACAAACACCTACACCATGTCGCAACGGTACATTATCAATTAAATGTGAGCAATGATTAATACCTTGCGTAGCCTTTTGAGCAAAGGACTTTTTAACATTATTAAGGCTTGGTTGTTTTCCCTGATAAGCACCAGAAATATCCACAGAGTTTCTTGAACTTCTTGACCAGTCAATTTTACGAAACAGATCAATAAGTGCATTTTTATCTTTAACGATATAATGATCATGTATATACATAAGGTTTGCTTTTTTGATCATTTCTTCGGTACAACGCTCTAACGCTTTCATTGAGTGTTGACCATTAAGACGATACGTTTTAGCAGTAACTTTATTTCCGATACAGGCAGTTGTGAAACGAAATGGGATCGTATCGTCTGCATTAATTGCATCATACAATGCTTGGACACGACTACTGAGCACGTCACGCTCAACCGCAGAAGTTATAACGGTACTCATTTTTTTCACAAAATTGACACCAATTTTACCACTTTTAATACTTTTTAATTCTGCATTTCTCATAATATAATTTCCTTTAAACAACAATAGTTAATTTTTCAATAGCGTCTTTTATTTTTAAAACACACTTACCGATATGATCCTGACTAAAATACTTTTTAGTGTAGACCGTATCATTTTTCAATTCAGACAACACATATTGCTTATGTGAATTCAATTCCCACAACAATTTGTCGGTGTAAATAAAGTTTTTTGTCACTTTTAAAGGTTTTGCTTTACGTTTTACCGATAGCTTATTAAGGGTCATTTCTATTCGATAAGCCAATTCTTTCACATGAGCTTTACTAAAGTCAACTCTATCACACGATGCTTCAAATAAAAGTTTGCCAAGATATTCTTTCAAACCTTCTTCTAGTTCATTAACAAACACAATTTTGCATGAGTTTTGATAAAACTGATAATGGGGTTTGCCGTCAATTTCTTTTTCTGCAAAGTATAGCGTTTCATGAGGTAATTTTTTAATAGAATGACGGATCGCCATTTCACCTTGATCCATTTTCTTTGCAATATCTGCTATGCTATGCCAGTCACCACCTGTGAATTGTTCAATTTCTCTTGATAATTTCTCAGGGTCACGTTTTTTATGTTGCTCAACCATACCCGTTTGTAAAATTTCTTTAATGACTTCATAGCGTTTGACTGGTATAGGGTCGGTATTTATTTTCGGTGGTTTCTCACCCTTGATGTGCTTACTTTTAGATGACCATTTTTTAGTGAAGTCATAATTTGAAATGTCAGAAATTTCCTTTGAATATTTTTGATCACGTAGCCAAGATAGGAAACAACCAAAGTTTACCTTGTCTAAAATGACATTATTTGTCAAATCTGTTAAATTAATTATTCGTTGGTAGTCAATGCCAGACTCATACACCAAATCTGCTTGTAGGTGCATTTGATACTTTTTAAATGCTGTTTTATTAATGTTTGGAATTGCTAAGTCTTTGATAGTATTCCATTTTTTCATAAATTGTTTTTCATTCATAATATAATCCCTTTCGCTGTTTTCATAATGTGACGCTATCTTACCGAACTAAACTGTATATGTCAAGGAAATTGCGGAAATAATTAAAAAAAGTATTGTTCTGGCTTAATAAAAGTATTGCTTTTTTTAATATTAGATAAATGTGGTATGACTTGTAAATTGTTTGCAACGTGGAGTCCACACACTAAATGATGTTTTAATGGTATGATATGATCAACGTCATGTTTAATACCTGTTTTATCTGTCACTGCTTTGCAGTGATCGTAAATTTGGGTTATTCCATGTTGATCCCAATGTATAACTCTGGAGTCACGATTATTTTCTATCTGGTATTTCATTTTATTTCTGGTATACCGTGCTTTATTTATTATTTGATATTCACGTTGCTCTTTTTTGTTTTTAATATAATTAGGGTCAAGACATGGCACACAAACATTACTTCCCTTATTAAACAATGCCTTACCTTCTTCTATGCCACATTTCACACAAAACTTATGCTTCTTAATTTTCATAATATAGACTCCTTTTGAAATTAATTTAACATTTTTATGCAAAACACGATACTTTTAATTTTAATTTTGATATATACTATCAAGTGTAAAAAAAATTAAAACTTAAAAAAATTTAAAAACTTGGTTGGTCGTTAGCAACTCGAAGCACTAACGGAATGATATGTTACACGGTTTTAAGAGCGACCATAACACGGGTTTTTAAGTGAAAAGGGTGTTTATTGCACAGTCTGACCCTCCAAACTCAGACGAGACTTTAAGAAAGTATAAATCTGTCAAGAGAAGCTATTGGCTAAACTGACGTTAAACAAGAACACGGTGATCAGTGCGGAAAATACTGGTTTTACTCAGAGGCGAACTGAGTCCCCGAAGCACTTTAGGTGTGGATAACTGGAAAACAAAGTCAGACCCGACACTTACCTCTATCATTATCAGCATAAAGATCAAGCCACATAAAGAACCTTGACCCTCTCTATGCACCCTGTTATCTACTTATATATTAATTGCTAGTTATATATTCAAAAAAAAGATCAAGAGCTTCTTAAAGCTAAAGACTTTAAAAGATTATTATTGAATATATCACCTAACGCTCTAATGACTCCTATTGTCTGCGAAAAGTAAATACAAGAAATGACCCCTTGACAAGACCGACCCCACATGGTATATAAGTATTTTAATTAAATACAATAAGAAAGGATTTATATGTCAAGAAATTACGTGGATAATCAGAAGTTTTTAGATTATCTAAAAGCCCGCAGAGTTTATAACAATGAGAATGGTGAGCCATTTAAAAATGTAAAAGGTAAGACCAAGTATAAAAAGCCACTAAAGGTGTCAGAAGAATTGGGGACAATTCTTTACAACATCGCTCACAACCTCTCTTATAAAATGAATTTTATCAATTATACCTATCGTGAAGAAATGGTTGGTGATGCTACCGAAAACTGCATTATTTACATTGATAATTTTGATCCAGAAATTGGCTCTAACCCCTTTGCATATTTTACACAGATATGTTATTTTGCATTTGTAAGACGTATAAATAAAGAGTCCAAACAAGCCGACATAAAAGACAAGCTCACGCAAGATATGGTACTTCAATACGATACGCAAGATCATGACACTAACGAAGACTATCACAATACTATGATAGAATTCTCACAAGAGCATCTTTATGAATAAAATTGCATTAATAACTGACTTACATTTTGGCGTAAAAAACGATAACCCTGTATGGCTAGAAGAGCAGGTCAAATACTATGAAGGCTTTATAAATGATTTAAAGTCAGAGTGTATAGAAACAGTTATCATGTTAGGTGACGTGTTTGACAGACGAAAGTATTCAAACCATGAAACCGTCAACATTATGAAAAATGCACTCTTTGACCCTCTCATGTTTGCCAATATTCAGGTTTACATTATTGTGGGCAACCATGACTGTTATTATCGAAACACAAACCTCTTAAATGCTCCAGACCTTTTCCTCTCAGAATATTCTAATATTATTATTGTCTCAGAACCTCAAACCGTTATGGTAGAAGATACTAATATTCTAATGCTCCCGTGGATAAATGAATTAAACCATGACAACACAATGAAATTAATTGCCAAACCGAACGCTGAAATTTGCATGGGTCATTTGGAAGTGGCAGGTTTTGAAATGTATAAAGGTATGGGTGTTTGTCATAATGGTTTGAGTCAGAAGTTATTTAAGAAGTTCAAACACGTCTTTTCTGGTCACTTCCATCAAGGCAGTAAGCAAGGCAACATTCAGTATTTGGGTGCTCCTATGCAATTTACATGGGCAGACTATGACTGTGATCGTGGTTTCTATTTTTTTGATTTGGAAACGCAAGAACTGTCCCACGTCATAAACCCAGATGACATGTTTGTTAAACTCTACTATGATAATGTGCCTCTGGATGAAATTGATTATAGCTTAGATAATAAGGTTGTCAGACTCATAGTGGCTCAGAAGGACGACCAAGAAGCGTATGAAAAATTTGTCGAGACTTTAACAGAACATAATAAAATGTTTGACTTTTCTGTAATTGATAACACAAGTTTTTCATTTGACGGTTCTGAAATCTCAGCACAAGCGTTAGCTGATGAAGATACAATGAAAATTACTGAAAGTTACATTGAGTCTATGCCAGAAGAGTCTGTTTTGGATGGCGATAGACTCAAAGAAATGTTCAATAAGATACATAACGAGGCTTTAGAATGAAAATCGTTGTGCAGAAATTATGTGAAGAGTGCAATAAAGAGTTTGAATTGCACATGGATGAATCTTATAACGGATTGGTTAATAACATACAAAATTGCCCACATTGCGGTGCAAGAAATGACACATGGATTGTGATTACAATAGAAAAAGATGAGAGTGAGAAATTACATTGATAAGTTTACGATTGGGTGACAGTCAAGACGAATTGCAAAGGATTAAAACCAATTCAATTGATATGACTTTAACAAGCCCACCTTATGACGATCTCAGAACCTATAACCAACTGGAATGGAATTCTGAAATTTGGAAAGGAATTCTTATGGAGCTTTGGCGAGTGACTAAAGATGGTGGCGTAGTGGTGTGGGTTGTCGGGGATGCAACGATTAAGGGAAGTGAAACGGGGTCGAGTTTTGAGCAAGCGTTATATGCTAAATCTATAGGGTTTAATTTGCACGATACGATGATCTATAAGAAAAATGCTATGCCAAACGTTGCTCCTAGATATGCTCAAGATTTTGAGTATATGTTTATTTTTTCAAAAGGTAGACCGAAAACTTTCAATGCAATTACAGAACCTTGTATTTACGCAGGCGTGGGGACGAGTCCTACCAGTAGAAATAAAGATGGAGTGTTGATTAGCAATGGAAGGCGAACGATTAAACCCTTTAAAAAATTAAGTAATATCTGGGAGTATTTGGCAGGGCATTCAAAATCCACTAAAGATAAAGAAGCTCATAAGCATCCTGCTATCTTCCCAGAGCGATTAGCAGAAGATCATATAATGTCATGGTCTAATGAAGGTGATACAATACTTGACCCCTTTATGGGTTCGGGAACTTCTGGTAAGATAGCAAGATTATTAGGGCGTAATTTCATTGGCATTGAAATTGACAAAGAATATTTTGACATTGCACAAAAACGCATTATGAAAGACAAGGTGATATTTTGATAAATTTTAGAAAAATTCGTTTCCGCAATTTCCTCTCATATGGTGACAACTTCACTGAAATTGAATTGGATAAACATTCAACTACTTTAATCACAGGTGGTAACGGCTCAGGTAAGTCTGTGCTTTTAGATGCAATGTCATTTGTGCTTTATGGTAAGAGTTTTCGTAGCATTACAAAACCATTATTGGTTAATGCTATTAACACCAAGGCTTGCATAGTCGAAATTGAAATTGAAATTGCGGAAGTCCACTATCTTATCAGACGTGGCATTAAGCCAAACTTGTTTGAAATTATTGAGAATGGTGACAAACTTGACGCTCTTTCTGCCTCTGACATGCAAGACTACCTTGAAGCTAACATTCTGAAAATGAATTATCAGGCGTTTAACCAAGTGGTCATGTTAGGTAAGGCAACCTATACACCTTTCATGAAATTAAAGACTCCACAACGTAGAGAAATTGTTGAAGAACTTTTAGGTCTTAAAATTTTTACAAAAATGAGAGACATTCTAAAGTCTCAGATAAAGGAAAATAAAGCTAATGTTCTTCTTCTGTCCAAGGACGAGGGACATGTTGAGGATAAAATTGAAATTCAAGAAGTTGCCATTGAAAAAATGGATGAAAATGTTAATGAGCAGATTAAAGAAATTGAAGGTGCGATCTGGACGTTAGAGCAGGAGCAAGCTGAACTTGAATTAGAGCAAGATGAAATTGCTAGGAAAGGTAAAGACCTTGATCATAGCAAGCGAACCAAAACGCAGAAACAATTGACAGATATGTTTGTTTACGAAGCAAAATTTGTTACAAAAATTCAAGATGAACAAGACACAATTAATTTTTATGCAGAAAATGACAGTTGTGAGGTATGTAAACAATCCATTACCGAAGAGTTTAAAGAAACAGCAATTGAGTTTTCTAAAGATCGGCTCAAAAAGTTTTCCCGTGGTAAACAAGAACTGTCAATAAAAGCAGAAGACGTAAAAAAACAGTTGGAAATTTTGACTGAAATTTACGAGCGTAGCAGAACGCTACAAAATGAACACATAGTCGTAACGGGTAAAATTAGGTCTATTAATAGACAAATAACCCCTTTAAGGTCAAAAATAGACCTATTAAACAAACCAGAAGAAGACTCGGATCTGGTCGGAAAATTACATGAAATGCAAGTTCAGTTAAAAATTATCAAACAGGACTACGCAGACGCTAAAGAATTGACCCTTTATCAAGGTGCAATGACTGACTTATTAAAAGACACTGGCATTAAAGCACAAATCATTAATAAGTATATTCCTATATTCAATAAGTTGATTAATGAGTACCTGAATAAAATGAATTTACATTTGTCATTTGAACTTGATGACCAATTTAATGAGACTATCCTTTCAAGGTATCGTGACAATTATACTTACACGTCATTTTCAGAAGGTGAGAAATTGCGAATCGACCTTGCAATTTTGTTGACGTGGATTGACATTGCTAAAATGAAAAATGCACTCAACACTAACCTATTGATAATGGATGAAATTTTTGACAGTTCATTAGATCAAGCGGGGGTCGATTCTTTCATTGAATTAATTCCTGCAATGGGTGACGTGAGTATATTCGTAATTTCTCATACACCTGATAAATTAATTGATAAATTCCGTTGCAACCTCAATGTTAAAAAAGTTGATAACTTTTCGGAAATTGAAGAAGTATGACAGAACCAGACTGTAAGAAAACCATTAGACAATATTTAGAGGGGAGTGTTATATTATCCTCAACAGAATTAATCTTTTTACACCTTAAAGCGAAAAAGTATACAAATGATAAAAAACATAGACTGCATGAAAGCACTACCAAAAATTCCCGATAAGTCAGTTGACCTAATTTTAACTGACTTGCCTTACGGAACGATCCAAGCAAAGTGGGACTCAATTATTCCTATTGATGAGTTGTGGGATCAATTCAATAGGGTCATTACTTTCAATGGGGTCATTGCTTTATTTGCAACGCAACAATTCGCTATTAAATTAATGAACGCTAATATTGACAATTACAAATATGAGTGGATATGGTTTAAGCAAACGTTTGGCGACTTTGTTCATGCAAAAAATAAACCCATTAACCGACATGAGCATATTCTAATTTTCAGTCAGTCAGGCATGGGACACAAGTCGTTATTGAAAGATAAGCGTATGACTTACAACCCCCAAGGTATAAAGAAAATTAAGAAGCCAAAGACAATGGCTAACAATTTCAAAGGTGACGTTATGGGTAAGCGTCCGAGCCATGAAACGCCATATACTCAGGAATATGAGAATTATCCTATAACGGTCTTAGACTACCCTAGCGACAAGAAACGCTATCACCCTACCCAGAAGCCTAATGAACTGTTAAAGTTCTTTATACGGTCTTACACGGACGCTCAGGACACTGTTTTGGATGCAACGATGGGGTCTGGCTCAACTGGCGTGGCATGTGTCAATACCGACCGTAAATTCATAGGGTTTGAAACCAATGAAGACTATTTTAACATTGCTAAAGAACGCATAGAAAGTGCAAAACCAGATGTTAGAAAGGGGCAGGTGTTGTTTTGATCACAACAAAGTATTATCATGAGAAATTATTAATTGGTAATGCTTATGAAGAAGACATTGCTAATATGCTAATGAAACACATTGGCTTTGACATTGGTCTATTCACAAACGTCA
>Ga0164315_10001697_pt1 | contig 16597 bp, 15 predicted proteins | sample GuaBasSedimGuay6_FD_113737 | JGI IMG/M metagenome (GOLD analysis project Ga0164315, IMG submission 113737) | Subseafloor sediment microbial communities from Guaymas Basin, Gulf of California, Mexico - Guay6, Core 4569-2, 0-3 cm | ecosystem: Environmental > Aquatic > Marine > Hydrothermal vents...
CACCAAAGAGAGGTAATAACGTTTTGTAAATGGTAATTACTTCCATTTTAAAACCATTACGGGTATTTATTCCTGCAAATTTTGGCAACACATACAAAGTGAAAATAGAACCTGAAAAAACCATATAGTTTTTAGAAATAAAAGTCATTGCTGTCCAAATACCCGCATCATCTTCAGTTAATTTATTTGCTAACATCGATCGAACATCAATCTCTATATAATTCAATAAAACAGTGGATACAAATGACATTAGAGAAAATGCCAATAAGCTTTTAGCAAGAGGTGTTGTAAAAGTTAACTTCGAAAACTGAACATATTCTTTAAGAATCTTTATAATAAGAAACAACATTACTAAAACCTGTACAATAGGAGTTATTGCAATAGCTACTAATGCTCCGTTTAAATTATATTGAAATAAAAGAATAACGGTTAATGATGCACTAATTAAATAACTAGCCAACTCTATTTTAACAAACTTTTTATATTGAGATAGACCATTTACAACTCCATTAAAAACACGCTGTATTGCTATAAAAGGAGCAACCACTGCGATTAATTTTATAAGAAAAACATATTCTATAGAACCAAATATATATTCACTTAATACAGGTGCTAATAAAATTAAAGTTAGAGCAGTAATTACAGACCCAATCAAGGTAAATACTAGGGTAGTTGAAAATAGTTTTTGTAATTGATCTTTATCTTCTTTATGTTCAGAAACATACTTAACTATTCCATTAAAAACCCCTAATGAAGTAATAGAGGTTAGTATTTGAGAAATACTACGTAATTGTCCTATTTTATAAATCCCAGCCTCTCCTACCATTTCAGCAAGTAACCTTTGTATAAAGAAAGAAACAGCTAATCTAATACTTATAACTACTGCGTTTAAAGAAGTCATCTTTAGCAGTAGATTTTCTCGTATAAATTTTGGAAGCTTCAATTAATATGCATTTAAAACGGTAATTACTTTAACGACTTCATCATCGGTAAGTATTGGACTCATAGGGATACTAACCACACTTTCATGGATTTTTTCTGAAACAGGAAATTGCAATTCTTTAAATTCTAGCAATGCTTTTTGATGATGTGGAGGAATTGGATAATGAATTAAATATCCAATTCCATTTTTTTTAAGGTATGCTGAAAAATCCTCTCTATTAGCAACTCGTACCACAAATAAATGAAACACATGGTTTTCACTTCCATCATACTTTGGTAGTGTTATTTTAGGGTTGCTAATCTTTGAAAGATATTTTTTTGCGATAGCTCTTCTATTAGAATTATCGCCATTTAACAATGGAAGTTTCTTATTTAAAAAAGTTGCTTGAATTTCATCAAGGCGAGAATTAAACCCCAATTCTTCATTTACATATTTAGAAGAGGACCCATAATTTCTAAGTTTTTTAATTATAGAAGCCAACTCTTTGTTATTCGTTGTAATTGCACCTGCATCTCCCAAAGCGCCTAAATTCTTGGTTGGGTAAAAGCTAAACCCTGCTGCATCTCCTAAATTTCCTGCTTTTTTTCCATTTGCATGTTTCGCGCCATGAGCTTGAGCAGCATCTTCAATTACCAAAAGATTATTCTGATCTGCAATCTCATTAATTTTATCCATAGGGGAGAGTTGCCCATACAAATGAACCGGCATAATTGCCTTTGTTTTGGTTGTAATGGCAGAAACTAAATGCTGAAAGTTAAAATTATAAGTGTCTGGATTAGCTTCTATTAATATAGGTGTTAATCCCGCCTGTTTAATTGCCAATATTGTGGCGATATAGGTATTTGAAGCTACTAAAACCTCATCTTTTTCAGAAAAAATACCTAGAACTTTATACCCTTCAATTATTAATCGCAAAGCATCTAAACCATTACCAACTCCAATACAATATTTTGTTCCACAAAAGTTTGCAAACTCATTTTCAAAAGCAGACACATTTTCGCCAAGAATATAATACCCAGAATCTAAAAAATTCTTAAAACAATTTTGAAATTCAGATTCAAATCGATTGTTTATTTTATATAAATCTAAAAAAGGAATCATAAATAAAGATCATTTAATAAATAGTGATTACTAATTTTAATTTCATAAAAATCATGAATTACACTTCTAGCACCAAAACTTTCTTTCCAATTCAACAAGCCCTTGTTAATATTAGCACCTTGATTTTCATTAGAGATACCAAAATCAAAATATGTTTTCTGAGCATATTTTTCGTTAATCATATAATTTATCAAAAAATCTAAACTCCCTAATTTTTTCCCTTCTAGACTTGCAGAAATATATTGTATGTGTGCAACCGTTTCAGTTTCAAAAATAGTTATACCCGCAACTATTGTTCCTTCATTGTAAACCACATATTGATTGATATTATTTGGAAACTTAGACTTTAAATACGTTATTTCCTCTAAAGAATGTACAGGCTTTGTTTGATGCGATGCTTGCAAATTTGGAATTAATATATCATCCCAAAATAATTTAAAATCACTAACCTCTTTAATGTTTAAATTATTTTTAATTGCTTTCTTTATTCCTCTTTTCCGATTTGAAGATTCTATTGGTAATTTATTAGAATTAATAATCACAGAACTAATGTCCTTTCTTATATTTCTCGCCTGAATTTTAAATAACAAATAATCCATTTCATCACTAGCTTGTAAATGATAAATTTTTGGAATTAATTTTAATTGAAATGTTTTAAATTGATGCATTTCTAAAAATACAAGTAAGGCTTTATAAGCATTTAAAACATCCTCAAAAGGTGTATTATTAGAAAGCAATAAACCTCCAAATGTCAATCCTTGATGCGAATAAATTGTAGCATCGCTAAAATTTGCAGGTAATAACGCAACTATCCTCTCTTCTTTATAAATAATTAAAGAGAAATCTTGAAACCTGCTTTTATGGTATTCTATAAAATCACGCTTAAATAAAAAAGTTGCATTTTTTGAGTCGTCTATAAATAGATCCCAATCTTTTCTATTTTCACTAGTATATTTTACTACTTTATAAATATCTATTGTTTTTTAAAAGTTATATTTCCAACTTCATCAATATATTGATAAACCCCTTTTGGTGCTCCATTTCTAATAATGACATAACTGCTATTATTCTGTAAATGTTGTAAATATTTTTCATTATCTCCTAAATAAGAAAATAAAATCCTAAAAACATTTACTGCAGATTTTAAATTTACATCGTATTTTGGCGCATGGTTGTTTGGCCATCTTATAGCTAAGGAACTACTAAAGATCGAATAAATTAAATCTCTGTCTTCTGTTTTATTATAAACTTCGATAGTATTTTTCATACCTACAAAACCCCCGTGATCTGCCATTATTATTATTATCGAATTAGGGTCTTTGTCATTTATTAAAGTTATTATTTTTTTTAATTTCTCGTTGGCGCTATCCAAACTTTCCTTCCAAAGCTTCTTCTCTTCATCAATACCATCAGAATCCAACTCACGCCTTGTAATGTGTCCAGGGTTAAAGAATTCAATAAAAAAGAATTTTGCAACGTCGGTATCGCTTTCCAAATAATTTTTTATAGGAGGCAATAAATCAAGAGGCTGCCCTAGTCCTGTGCCAATATATGAAACATCTTGATAAGAAATATTACAAGCATCATAACCCATTTTAGGCCTATTTAAAAGCAAATAAGGTTTTTCGGTTACAAAATATGTTTTGTAATTGTTATTCTTGAAAACATCTAAAACACTGTTTTTTGTAATTAAAATATTTCTAGCATTTACAGACTCACTTAAACTCGTTCCTTCATTATAATAATGATGCTTCATCATAAAAGTTGCACTATTTGAAGATAGTGTTGATGCGTAATTACTCCTAAAGTTGTTATAATAATTAAATTTGTTATCAGTTAAAAATGAAGCAAAATCTGTATTATCTATTTGATAGTACCCTTTGTCCAATTCTGAAAAATTCACATATCCATCGGGTTGAATAAAATAAACATTTGGTGTGTTTTTAAATACTACTTTCTCAATATCATCTGGCTGTATTAACCATTCTGTAGAATTTGTAATCTGCTTGTATATTTTGGGAATTAAAAAACCTATAGATAAAATCGCTAGCAAAAATTGAAATACCACAACCTTTTTTAACTGCTTCGAAAAAAAATAAGAAAACAATCCTGAAACTATTAATATTCCCAGAATTATCTTTTTTTGTACTCCTGCATAATAACTTATCTTTAATAAAATTAGAAATGTAGCTACATTTAAAAAAGGGAATAGAAATTTTCTCCAATTCTGAAGTAGGGATAAGGTAAAGATCTTAGCTAATAGAATGAAAAGTACTATAGGAATCATTAAAAAATAAAACACAAAATAAGCCAAGTGGGCCCATGTATTTACTAAGGTGAAATTGTTTGAATAATAAAACAAAATTGGATATAACCCTGCTGCAATAGCATAAACAATAGGATATTGCTTTTGGTTTGAAATAAAATCACTTATTATTTGTTTTATTTTAGTTGCCATTATTCCTTAATGTAAACTATTTTCCCTTGATCATCAATTACTTTGTTCACTGATTTATAAAACGAATTTTTTTGAAAAAGGTTATAACTAGAATTATCTTCTAATGCATTTAAATAAGTTTCATTTTTAGATAAAACAGAAAACAATACCCTAAACAAATTAACATTGCTAGATAAATTTTTATCGTAATCCTTTTTTAGAAAACCGTTCCATTTAATAGCAGCAATCGCACCATATATAGATCGTATTTGGTTTTCGTCTTGGGATTGAAACATTTCGTTATAACTTTCCAAACCAACCCATCCTCCATGATCTGCCAATACAATTATAATGGCCTTAGAGTCTTTTTTTTCAATAGTCTTTATGGTTTCTTTTAACCATAAATTTACTTCTTTAATTTTTTCTAGATACTCCTTTCGTTCTCGATTCTTTCTATTTTCTAATGGCCCAGAAAAATGAATATGATGAGGTAATAATTTTTCTATAAAAAAGAATTTGGGTTGATTTATTTCTTCTTTAAGAGCAATTTTTAAATCATCTAATACAACTTTTTTTAAATGATTTCCATCACTAAAAAAATTGATTTCATTTAAATTTATATTGGTGTAATCGTAATATTGTTTCTTTTTATTTTGCTGAAAATAGTCATCTTGAGCAATAAAATAAGTTTTATAATTATTGTTTTTGAAAATTGAAATTACAGGATTATCTCCATATATTATTTCTCTTGCATTGGGCATTTCTAAAGATGGAAATAAGGAATTTCCAAAATAATGTTGTTGCATGGAAAACATGGAGGAATTAGATGCTAAGCTAGCGGGATAATTACTTCTAAAACTTTTATAGATCTTAAAGTCTTTTTCTTCTAACCAATTATATAAGTCACTTTTAAAATTATAGGTTTCCCCTTCCATTTCATCGACACTTGCATACCCATCTGGCTGAATCATATAAACATTTGGGCTAGTTACAAAAATTGTTTGTTCAATATTATCTGGTAATTTCATCCAAGAGTTATAAGAAATATTCTCCACCAGATTTATCAACGTTGTAATAAATGGCAACACGCTCATTAGCGCAATAAGTACCACAACTTTGCGATACTCCTTATAAAGTTTTATTGAAGCTAATACAGCAACTATAAACACTCCTAATATGATTTTCTTTTTAATTAATAAGGTGGATGCAAAAGTTATAAATACTGTTGTACAAAGAATAAGCATAACAAAAAGAATATGCTTTCTATATTTATTTAATAATTTAAATCTTTTAAAAAGAAAATGCAATACTGTAAATAACAGAATTGGGATCCCTATAAAAAAGGAAAGGAAATAAAGTAAATGTTCCCAGGAATTAATGGCGAAAAAATTATTAGAATAATAAAAGATAAAAGGGTAAAAACCACATATTAAACCTAAAAAAAAGGGATTATCTGTTTCTTTAGCATCATATTTGGAAAGCTTTTGCTTTATCCTTTTTAACATAAAATCACTTTTTTCTATAAAGATACATAATCCGTTTTGTACCGGTTACTCTTTCTTTTTTTAGAAGCTCAAAATGGGAAGTATAGCCCATTTCAAAATTAGTTTCGTTATAGAAATCAAAATGATTTATGAATTCCCTTTTTCTAACTAACAAAGATTCCACCCAAGAATCCTCTCTTGTTGGGAATTCAATAATTAAATATTTTGAAAATTTTGAGAAGAATTCTGCAGATTTTTCAAAAGGAACATTTCCAGAAAGTGTGATATGATGTATTAATGCTAAAGCCATAGTAACCTCTGGCGCATATGTTTTTAATCGCTCAATTAACGAATTACGTTCTGTATTATTAAAACCAATACCTGGTGCAGGTTGTAATACATCGCAAACAAACGGGAGCATGTTTTCTTCTTTATTTTCTCGTAACTGTTTGAAGTTGAAATCTACAGCATTTCGATCTATATCGGTTACAATAATATCTTCTACAATATCCTGAACTGTTCTTGCAAAAGTTCCATCATTACCACCAATATCAATAAGACTTTTAGCATTTAGTGGCTGTACCCAGTCTCTAATTAACTCCTTTTTGGTTTTAAAAGCTCCTTCGTTATAATTTGTCTTTGTATAATAATCTCCCCATTCACTCGCCTCTTTTAAACTGATCTTACTAATATAATTATATAAACTACTAATAATATTTTCCTGCGCCTTTTTTGATAGTTTGGCAATTTTAGTTTCTGCTTTATAATCTTCACTATGCTTATTTTCCATCTTAGCCAACAAGTGAATATTAGGAAATAAAACAGAGCTTATTTTAGTTCGCTTTGGCAACATAGAAGCGATTAATTTAACAGGAATCCCGTCTATAAATGATCCTAACATGGCAAATATATCTGTACCGTGATATTTTGCTAAAACTAAGGGACCAAAAAAGTGAGTAATAAATTGTTTATAAGCTCTCCAAGGGGTGCCTTCTTCATAAAAATCAAAGGAAAGAGTATCAATAAAAATAGGTTTTCCTTTATGAAAAGTAACATTATAAGCAGAAGCGTCTTTTAAAATAAACCCCTTAGACAATGCGAATTTCTGGATTTTTAATGTAAGTAATGCAGCTTGCTTAAACTGCTCAAAACCCCATTCATAAGGATTGGTTATAAAGGGTATTTTCTCTGGAGTTATTATAATTTTATCTTCAGAAACTAAAGTTTCTTCATGAGAAATTAATAATTTATTCTTTATAAGTGTTTTGAAAAATCCGCTCTGAGATAGTTTCTTGTATTGCGGGAAATAAATTGGATTTATTACCCTTCTAAGGGTATCTCCATCGTAAAACATATGACCAGAAGGATCTCTAAAAGAAGCTTCGTGCGTATTATTCGTTTTTGTCATTAGATTCGTCGGTGTCTTCTTCATCCACATCTATAGAATCTATAGTATCCTCTTCTTTAGTCAATCCTAAAAGTAATTTTAACTTATACATTGCATTTTTAGAAAAAAGCAATACGCCAGCTGCTACTGCAACGACTGCTTGAACAATCATTGCTCCTAATCCTGGGTCGAAATACAAAAAGTTCATAGATATAATTTAATGCCGTTTTTTAACTTAAGCAAATAAACTAAAAAACACGCAGTTAATTTAATTAAATGACAATAAAATTGAGTAAAATAGACTTTCTAAAGTTTATTCCTCTTACGATCTACTTCTTTAAGAAAAACTTTTCTTAAACGTAAATGTTTTGGAGTAACCTCAACATATTCATCTTTCTGAATATATTCTAAAGCTTCTTCTAATGAAAATTTAATCGCAGGTACAATTTTAGCTTTATCGTCTGCACCAGAAGAACGAACATTACTCATCTTTTTAGTTTTAGTAATATTCACCACCATATCGTCCTGACGCGTGTTCTCCCCAATTACTTGGCCTTCGTAAATATCTTCTCCAGGTTCTACAAAAAAGCGCCCTCTGTCTTGTAGTTTATCAATAGAATAAGGAATTGCTTTTCCTTTTTCCATTGACACTAAACTTCCGTTTTGACGTTCTGGAATTCCTCCTTTTAAAGGTTGGTATTCAAAAAATCTATGTGTCATAATTGCTTCTCCAGCAGTAGCGGTTAGCAATTGATTACGCAATCCAATAATTCCTCTTGATGGAACGATAAAAGTACAAATCATACGTTCACCTTTAGCCTCCATACTTTGCATTTCACCTTTACGTATAGTTACCATATCAATGGCTCTACCACTCACACTTTCTGGTAAATCAATAGTCAATTCTTCAACAGGCTCACATTTTTTGCCATCAATTTCTTTGATGATTACTTGTGGCTGACCAATTTGAAGCTCATAGCCTTCTCTACGCATGGTTTCTATTAATACAGAAAGGTGTAAAACTCCTCTACCAAATACCATGAATTTATCGGCACTACCGGTAGGCTCAACACGCAATGCTAAGTTTTTTTCAAGTTCTTTTGCTAAACGATCTTTTATATGACGAGAAGTAACAAACTTCCCATCTTTTCCGAAGAAAGGAGAATCGTTAATCGTAAACAACATACTCATTGTTGGTTCATCAATAGCAATGGTCTCCAAGCTTTCAGGATTTTCTACATCACAAACTGAGTCTCCAATCTCAAACCCTTCTATACCAACCAAAGCACAAATATCTCCTGCTCCTACTTCAGCCACTTTTTTACGGCCTAAACCTTCAAAAGTATGTAACTCTTTAATCTTGGTTTTTATGATACTTCCATCTCGTTTTACCAAAGCAATTTGCATTCCTTCTTTTAAAGTCCCTCTGTGAAGTCTTCCAATGGCAACTCTTCCTGTAAAAGAAGAATAATCTAACGATGTAATTAGCATCTGAATATTTCCATCAACCACTACTGGAGAAGGAACATGTTCTAAAACCATATCTAATAATGGTTCTATATTATCTGTAGGTTCTTGCCAATCATCACTCATCCAATTATGCTTTGCCGAACCGTAAACTGTCGGGAAATCTAATTGCCATTCTTCAGCACCCAATTCAAACATTAAATCAAAAACAGCTTCATGTACTTCATCTGGCGTACAATTTTCTTTATCCACTTTATTTACAACCACACAAGGTTTTAATCCTAATGAAATTGCTTTTTGCAATACAAAACGTGTTTGTGGCATCGGTCCTTCAAAAGCATCCACCAATAACAAAACACCATCTGCCATATTCAATACACGTTCTACTTCCCCGCCAAAATCGGCGTGACCTGGAGTATCGATAATATTGATTTTCATGTCTTTATAAACAACCGAAACGTTTTTTGAGGTAATAGTAATCCCTCTTTCACGTTCTAAATCGTTATTATCTAAAATAAGCTCCCCTTTATTTTCATTTTCACGAAACAAACTACAGTGATGCATAATTTTATCTACCAAGGTTGTTTTACCGTGATCTACGTGGGCAATAATTGCGATGTTTTTAATTTTCATACTACTATCTTTTTAAGAGGGTGCAAAAGTAGTGTTTCTTAATGAATAACCATCTATTTATTTTCTTATGTTTTTTAGACTCAAACCCATCTAAAACAGCTATATTTACAATGACTCCCCCCAAAAAAAAATTATGAAAATTAAACTACTCCTATTTATTCTTGGATTGAGCTTTCTTTCTGCTACTGCTCAATTTGGTCCACAACAAATAATTTCTACAAGTACAGATTTTGCAATTAGAGCAATTCCGTATGACATGGATCAAGATGGTTTTACAGATGTAGTTTCTGCATCCCATTTTGATGGTAAAATTGCATGGTTTAAAAACCTAGATGGCTTAGGTGATTTTTCTAATGAAATAATCATTTCTGATGGAATTCTTGCACTTGAAGGTATGGAATTATTTGATTTAAATAGTGATGGTTATTTAGATGTAATTTATAAAACTAATCTAGATAAAATTGCTTGGTTAGAAAATTTAAATGGACAAGGGAGTTTTGGAACCGAACAAATTATAGCAGATACTAATCACCCATATACTATTAACGTAGCTGATATTGATAACGATGGAGATATGGACGTATTTGCCAATCTTTATCACAATACTTTTAACAATCGTTTTGTTTGGTATGAAAATATGGATGGGCAAGGAAACTTTAGTGATGAAAATTTGATTGAAATGGGGGACTTTTCCGCAAGTATATTATTAAATTTTGACCTTGACAATGATGGCGATCAGGATTTTATTACTTCCTATGAGGGATATCCACCAAGTAAATTAATTTGGTATGAAAACTTGGATGGACAAGGTACTTTTGCAGAAGCCCAAGAAATTTATCAATTTAATCCTTTACAATCAGATTGGACAAGTATTAACAATTTAGCAAATTCAGATATTAACGGAGATGGGAAAATAGACCTTTTAGTCATCACTAATCTTGAAGAATTTCCGGACCATATTTATTGGCTTGAAAATTTAGACGAACAAGGTAATTTTGGTCAACCACAATTAATTCATGTAAATGAAACCATAATAGGCACTATTCGAACGTATGATCTAGACAATGATAGTGATAATGATATTTTAGTTTCTTTTAGCTACGGTGCTTCAACAAGAATTGCTTGGTTTGAGAACCTTGATGGGCTTGGTGATTTTGGATCAGAACAAATTATATCAACAGAAGTAGATAAAGCTACAGATGCTACCGCAGCAGACATAAATGGAGATGATCTGCCAGATGTCATTTCTGCTTCAGCTACTGATGATAAAATCGCTTGGTATGAAAATGGGTTTTTAGGAATTGAAGAAAATAAAGAAAACAATTTTAAACTTTATCCCAATCCTACTCAAGGAAAATTACAGATTCATACTAATCAAGAAATAATTTTAGTTGAAGTCTATAATCTCGTTGGACAAAAAGTATTAGAAACTAAAACTGAAATTAATCTCACTAATTTTGAATCTGGAATTTATTTTATAAAAATTAAAGATTCTAATGGTTTTTCTGAAGTTCATAAAATCATTAAAGAATAAAGCTTTTAGTTATCTTTGCGATAAAATAAAAGGACTATGAATCTCGATTTAATTCCAAAGATAAAACACACCGAAGCTAATAATTTCTTTCTTCTTGCTGGCCCCTGTGCTATTGAAGGCGAGGAAATGGCTATGCTTATTGCTGAAAAAATTGTTTCAATAACCAATAGACTTGAAATTCCTTTTATCTTTAAAGGAAGCTTTAAAAAAGCCAACCGAAGTAGAATTGATAGTTTTACTGGAATAGGTGATGAAAAAGCCCTAAAAATACTTAAAAAAGTATCCGACACATTTGATGTTCCAACCGTAACCGATATCCATGAAGTTGGTGATGCTGCCTTAGCTGCTCAATACGTGGATGTATTACAAATACCTGCTTTTTTAGTTCGCCAAACAGATTTAGTGGTGGCTGCTGCAAAAACGGGTAAAGTGGTCAACCTTAAAAAAGGACAATTTATGAGTCCTGAAAGTATGCAACACGCAGTAAAAAAAGTAAAGGATAGTGGTAACAATCAAGTCGCCATTACAGATCGAGGAACGATGTTTGGCTACCAAGATATGATTGTTGACTATCGGGGTATTCCAACCATGAGAGAATTTGCACCTACCATTTTAGACATCACCCACAGTTTACAACAACCCAACCAATCTAGTGGAGTAACTGGAGGTAGACCAGATATGATTGGCACTTTAGCTCGTGCAGGAGTAGCTGTTGGTGTTGACGGATTGTTTTTAGAAACTCACTTTGATCCAGCTAACGCTAAAAGTGATGGGGCAAATATGTTAGACATTCAGTATTTAGAGAAGTTATTGAGTGATTTGGTAGCTATTCGTAAGACAGTAAACACCCTTTAATACAAAGATTCCGCTTTTTTCAACACCTCTATTAAAACAGTATCGTTTACATCTTCTAGAGATTTATAACGTAACGACATCATCATTTTTCGATTTTCGGTAACGAGATGCTCTTGGTGAATTTCTATTTTATTTCCCTTCCAAAACCCCAAGTCTACAAATTGCTTTTTATGACTTGCGTTTAAATAGCAAAATGGTTTTTTGTTGATGTAATAAAACGGAATTTTATATTTATACAACAAATCTACTTCGGGTATTGTATTTTCAATAACCACTTGAAGGTGTAATAAAATAGTACGGTAAGGTTCGGGTTGATTTAGTATATAATTTTCTGCAGGATTCACATGGGCTAAAATAAAATATTAATTCCAAAATAAAAGGGTTGTTAAAAAATAACAACCCTTTCAATTCAAATAATCGCTTTTATTAACTCCCCAATTAATTAAGCATTATAAAATTGCAACAAATCACTTAATTAACTATTAAGAAATACCCTAATTCTTTAAAGGGGTTTTTCCCCTTTTTAAACAAATTACTTTTTTATTTTTAAAAACTTACCCTAACACCTTCGTAATATTCGGGTATCTTTTCTTCATTTATCTTCACAAATTCCTCTGTATAACTATTAATATAACCGTATCGTGGTATTCTATACTTTTCATTATAGCTTACTGAAGCAATTTTAGAGACTCCATATTTATATTCGTATCCTGCTCCCCATGAATTAACTGGAATATTTTCAAATTTAGCAGATATAGATATTGTTTTTTCAACTTCTTTTCGATCACCTGTAAGATATTGGGTGGATTCTTTTGTGATTTCTATATATTCCAACTTTTTTTTGTCTTTAGAAACTTTCCCTTTATAGGTTATCACTTCATCCATAGCAATGCCTATTTTTTTTATAATGATCCCTGTAAAAACACTATTACTAAAACACATATCTTTTGTGTTTATGTTAACTTGAATAGTTATTTCTTTTTTCGGATTATTATTCTCTGTTTTTCTACCGTCATTGTAAATCATTTTTTCTTTATGATCCACAATAATTGGAATATACATGACACCACTAATTGTTTGCGCATCAACACAATCTACTTTTTTGTATTCCTTATCTGTGATTGCTATAAGATGCTCGATTCTATCAGGAGTGTCTTCAGGAAAATATTTTCCAACCAATTCTTTACAAGTAGATATCGAGGTTACCATCGCTCCAGTAATTGTTGTTATCTTGTCAAGAAACCCCTTTGGTGTTGTAAATGAAGCAAATGATAGAAGTTCTTTTGCCAATACCAATTCATCATAATAGGCATGCTCCTTTGGCAACACTCTTAAAACCTCATCAAGAATAAGGACACCACAAGGTCCTATAGCTCCTAAACCAGATGGTATAGACACAGCACAACCCACATAATTTAAAATCCGACTTTGCTCCTCAATCCATTCAAGAAACCCTTCATCTATATAAATTAAAAAAGGAATACTCTCTACATTTGGCCCTCCCTTATTATTATTTGGGTCAACAAACTGATTGACTTTTGGTGATTGTTCTAATTGTATTTCAGTCTCATTAATAGAATTGCCTTCCTTATCAAAAGTTATTGCCTTGTATTTATTACCTTCAATATTTTGAAAAACATATGCATAATCCCCAAAACCGCCCCCTTTTGGATGACCTTCTTCATCAAAAAACAATACAAAATCTGGTGAGTTTAAATCTTTTCTGAATGCTACCGAAAGAACCCGTTGATGATTTTTATCTAATTGGAACCCTATCATACTACCATCCTTATGAATCGCCATTAATTGCATTTCGGGATTTCCTGTTTTTACAATTGCAAAATTTTCATAGATTCCGTGAGGTGATTTTTGTTCCAGATTTCCTGTTTGATTTGTGTCATTTAAATTATTATTGGGTACTTCTATATCCTTATTAGAATATGGAAGAAGGATATCGTGTATCGTTAATTCTACACGTTTTCCATTTACTCTAAATCCGTGATTGTATTTTGGAATTTTTGTGATTACATCTGAACACTTATAATAAGCAGAATAAGTAGCTGTTTCATTAGGTCTTAATTCTTTTATAAACCTGCGAAATCCATATCCTGCTTCATTTTTTAAATTATAATTCTCCATTTTTACAGGAACACCTAAAAATATAAGTTCAGAACCCCAAAAGTTGATTTCCATTTTAGCAGCTACACCCGAATTGTTCTTTAAAGTAAAAGATATGGTTAAAGGTTTATCAATAGATTCAAGATCCTGAGTTACAGAATTAAGAGTGAATTCAATTCCCAGCACTGTATTTACAGGTTTAAAAGCAGGAAATAGTATTGAATTTTGCATGGCATCTGTGGTCATTTTTTCAGAAGCAATTATCTCAGAAATTTTAGTGCTAAGACTCAACAGGTATTTTTTCTTGTTCTTTTTTGAAAATTTACCTAAAGCATCCTCCCATCCTTTTTCAGTTTTATAAGACCTTTGTACCATCGAAATAGTTGCTTTTTGCCCTATAAGCTTAACCTCTATCAATCCCCGATTTTGTATGGTAATAGAATTCCAATGTATCCAATTGGTATAAATTACATGGTCCGCTGGTATAAATTTACCAATCTCATACCCATTATCGTACAAGGCCTTTTCAATTATTTGCCATTGTTTTCCTTCTGTAAGTCCATTTACTGTAAATGAATCTTGAGAATACCCACTTAATGTAAAGCAGAGTATTGCAGTATATAAGCTAATTATTTTTTTCATAAGCTTAAAGTGATTTTATTTTCCATACCCCATCTACTTTTATCAACTTAGTTTTTCCTCCTGCAGCTTTTTTTCCAGTATTATATGCCATTTGTATTTTTACAGTGGCTGTCAATCCATCTTCAGAAATTTTTTCCTCAACAATAATAACTTCCTTCAAGCCTCCTTTTTTGTCTATATCCTCTTTTATAAAACCCATAAAGCCTTTTGTCTCTTTTATTTTTTTTTCACTAAGATCTCCCTTTTTATTTATGTTAAGAGCAATAAAAGCGTCAAAGTCTTCATTTACAATACTTTCCACCATAGCTTTAACAACATCACCTGGAGTACTACTCTTTGATGTACCATCATTAGCACAAGATATAAGTGCAAAAAATGCGGCTACTACGGATAATCTGTATATTATTTTTTTCATGATCTATTATTTTGATTTGTTATATTCTTCTCTAGAGACAAATACAAATTTTTCAAAATTGACTAAATCTGCTGTTCTTTCTATACCTCCAGTTAACTCTACTTCTTGATTAACTTTAAATGATTTTTTAGAAAACATACCTGTAGCTAAAACACCCATTTTTTTATTGATTTGATTGCCATCTTTGTCTATGGCTTTTATATATAAAAACATAGTTTTAGAAACATCTTCAGTTATAGTTACTTTGGCTATTAATCCTAATATTTTAGGTGTTGAATTATATTTTTGAGATATAGAAACATCTGTAATTGTAAAAGGGTCATCCCCTTTTTGCTCAAACGGCAAATTGTTAGTTGGGTTGTTTGCTATGTAGTCTTTTACAGAATTTTCGGCTTCTTCCTTAAGTAATTTATATTCTTTATCTAATTTAAATGCCTTATCCATATCTGTACTCTGCTTAACTTCTTCTTTTTTCGCATCTATTTTAGTGAGATAATTATTGGCAATACTAGGTAAATCACCTAGATACTCGTTAGTGGTAATAGAATCACTTCCTCCTCCACAGCTTATAAATAAAAAGATACTAGTAAAAATTGCTAGAGTTACTCTAATTCTTTTAAATACTTTTTTCATGATATATATAATTTTAGTTAATACTCTTTAACATATAGTAGTGGCATGCATTTTTAGAGTAGTTTAAACTTTCATTTAAATATTATCAAAAAATATTGAAAGATATAATTAGCACATATTTTATGGATTTTATTTTAGAATTTTTATATCAAAATTGTTTTAGCAAATAATTAATTAAATCTGTAGTAGTAACTATCCCAACCAATTTTTTATCATCCACTATTGGGATTGCATGAAATTCATTTTTAGATAAAATTTCTGCTACTTTTTTAATGGTTGTATGAGAAGAAACACTTATTAATTTTTTTGCCATTACTTGTTCTATGGTAAACATATTATAGACGATGGTATCAATAGTTTCTTCATCTTCATAAACAGCATCTGCAAAACTTATCCGTAACAAATCAGTATAACTCAGCATACCAATAATAGCAGCATCACGCACAACAGGAATATGTCTTATTTTTTTTGTTTTAAATAACATCTCTGCGGTACTTAAATTATCTTCACTACTTAAAGTGACAACATTTTCTGTCATTATTTCTGAAACATAAGTGCCTTTCTTCATAATCCTTACTATTTAATTATATGGTAGTAAAGTTCGGAATCAAGCATCCAAAAAAATATGATATTTATCACTTTTATAAAAACATACCATTCAATATATCTTTTAAAAACTATTTTTTATATAGCTCTAGGAGTGGGAAAGTTGGACTTAGATTTAATTATAAATTAATAGAATCACATTTCATGACAGAAAATTACTAAAACTTAAAAGGAATTTTAATCAAGGTGTAGAAGTGCTTATTTAAGATACAGTTGCGCTTAAGAAATTTTAATCGCCACCATCCACATAGCTTTGTAAGTAAGAAAAACTCTCGGTAAGTTTTCCTTTGTGAGTTGTCATTCTTGCCCGTTCTAAAACACCATCGACATCCCCATTAAAAA